>RCNG010000965.1_pt1 | contig 14020 bp, 12 predicted proteins | sample 2041371 | NCBI WGS metagenome assembly RCNG01 (sample SAMN09708227, study PRJNA481090) | Marine sediment metagenome, whole genome shotgun sequencing project. | biome: marine sediment; feature: ocean; material: sediment; isolation source: Sewage treatment plant 1 marine sediment (STP1) ... | reverse complement strand
TGGGCGGCATGGCCGGTGCCGGAGGCATGGGCGGCATGGCCGGTGCCGGAGGCATGGGCGGCATGGCCGGTGCCGGAGGCATGGGCGGAGCAGGCGGCATGCCGCCGATAGCGTCCAGCTGTCTCGACTGGAAGGACGGTGGCGCGGACACGGACGGCACGTATCCGATCAATGTGGGCGGTTCCTCGCTGACCGTGTACTGCGACATGACCACAGACGGAGGCGGCTGGACCCAGCTCTACGATCAAGATGTGGCGAACGGCTACGAAACGACTGCCGCTTGGGCGGCCGGCGTCAACGTCGCTCAGCCCAACATGGGCCACTATAGCATCCTGCAGCAGACGTCTGACTTTCTCCGGGGCGGTGAATACGAGTTCTTGATCGACTGGAACGACGACCGAAGCGACTTCGTGCAGTGGACGCAGTCCGAAGACCCGTTCGTCGGAAGGGGGGATGTGAACGTGATGTTTGAGTCCCCGACCAACCAGTTCGGCTGTACGACATCCTTCGGCGGATTGGGAGCCGACGGCGACGGATCCTCCGCGCTCGACGTGTATTCCACGCTCGACGGCAGCCCCGACGGCATCTGCTGGTGGTGGGCGATCGGCACAACGGGTGCGTTCTTTGGCGGCATTCCCGGCTATAACGGTGGTGACGCGAGCGCGCGCCTGGTAGCAACGCGAACGCGCCTCTGGGTTCGGTAGAGGCCGACGCGACAACGCGCGAAAGCACCTCGCCAACCTAGGGCGGGCAAAAGGGCCGGATCCACCAGACAACGACTCGCTTTGGTTTCCTTGTGGGCAACCATCGTGATCTCGCCTCAGCTTTTTGGCGGTGTCTTCCGTTGGTCCGCGATACTCATCGCGGCGATGTGCCTCGTGTCGTACGGCTTGGCGCTCTACGCGCAAGACCGCGTTCCGCCTCAGGCCGCCGACTGGCTGCTGTTGGTGATGGTGGGATCGTGGCTTTGGACATGCGCGCAAGCGTTGCCACTACCGAGATGGCTCGCTGAAGTCCTGCACCTGCAGAGCGTCGAGAGCGTCGCCCGCTTGCAGTCTCTGGTCGACTTCGGCATTCCGCTCACGGTCTCGGTCGATCCGGGGGAAACCCAAGCACAAGTCGTCGTCGGTACGGCGATCCTATCCGCATTCCTCGCAGGACGGTTGCTGGAACCACTTCGCCCTGGGTCCGTGGCTCGTGCGACCGCTGTGGCCGTGGCTCTTCTCGGACTATCGGGCGTCGCTCACGAAATCCTTGGACAAACGGCGGTGTTCGGCATTTACGAACCACGTTTCACCAACTCACGCCTGCTTTCGCCCATCATGAACAACAACCACATGGGCGGTTTCCTTGCGATGGGTGCGCTAGTCGCCATCGGGCTGGCGGCAGACGGCGGCGATAAGCGTGAACGCACATTCTGGATGGCAATCGCGGCCGTTTGTGGATTGCTGGTCCCCTGGCTCCTTTCGCGAGGTGCGATCGGGGTTCTCGTCTTTGGCATCGGTTTCTTGTTCTGGGCACTGAAGCGCCGACAAGTTGGGGAAAGCCGCCGCGCCTCGGGCCCCGCGCTGGCCGTAGCCTCAGCTACCGGAGTCGCGATCTTTTTCGCGCTGGAGCCATTGCTCCGCCGTTTCGAACAACAGGATTTTGGCAAGCTCGAGATGGCCCTCTCCGGATTCCGCCTCTTCAAGGGCTCGACTTGGTGGCTCGGCGTCGGAAGGGGCGCATTCTCGTCTGCGTTCGCGGCCATGGAAGGTTCCCGCGTTCGAGTCACACATCCCGAGAATCTCATCGTCCAGTGGTCCACGGAATGGGGCTTACCGATGGCGGCGTGCTTAGTGGCCGCCCTCGCCGTCGCACTCTCGCGACGGTTTCGATCGATCGAAAAGGCAACCGGTCTCGGCCTCTTTGCCGGCCTCTTCGCGTTGACAATGCAGAACATGGTCGATTTCAGTTTGGAGATGCCCGCCATCGCCGTCGTGGCTGCCGCCTCGTTGGGTGCGCTCCTTGCTCCCAACCCGGACCACTCCGTTGACATCGATGTCGACGCTCATCGGGCACCCAAGCGGCGGCTCTTCATTCTCTGGACCGTGTTCCTCATAGGGTCGTGCTTGCTGGCCCCCCACGTGATCGGTGGCGACACTCAGTTCCAGGCGGACCAGCTCACGCGGGCGATGGAAGCCGGTGACGAGGCCGGTTTTCAGCAGACGCTCGAGAGGGCTCTGAAGCAGCATCCCACCGAACCGGTCTTTCCCTTGCTTGCAGGCGCGCACGCCGTACGGAGAAACGACCCGAGAGCGCTCCAGTGGCTTTCGGTCACCATGATTGAGGCGCCGGGGTGGGGCTCTCCGCATGTCCTGGCTGCCGAGTGGCTGAATCGACTCGGTCGTTTGGACCAGGCCCTCCTCGAGGTGCGGGAGGCAGAGAATCGGACAGGGGGGGCTGGGCGGGATCTGGTCTGCGAGATTCTAGTCGCCCACCAAGACATAGCGCATCTCGAACGAGCAGCTCCCATCGATGCTGCGGTCCGATTCTATGACCGAGCCGCCGCCTGTGTCGGACTGCAGGAAGAGCTCCGGGAAGCGATCGACGCGCGGATCTTGTCCATCGACTCGACACACGTTTCCGCGGTCGCCCGCCAAGCGAAGCGATTCAAGCAACGGGGCGATACCGACCGAGCGAGTGCGCTGCTCGATGCGGCGCTCACCGCTCACCCCGACAGTAGCCGACTCTGGGCTGCGTTGGCCGCAACACACATCGCCGCCGAGCAGCCCGAGATCGCACTGGCCGATCTAGATCGGGCGGTCGAGAGCGGGATCGAGAGCAAGGAGCTCTTGGTCACGAGAGCACGGGTGTTTGCCGCATTGGACGATCGCGAGTCGATGATCGCTACGCTCACGCGACTTCGGGGTCTGGCCCGGGGAGATGGCGGCAAATTGGCGGCAGTCCAACTACTGGAAGGAGATCTGGAGGCATCGCTCGGCAATGTCGAGAGCGCGCTCGAAGCGTACCGGGCAGCGGACCAGGCTGACCGGGACTCTCCCGCGCTCCACAAGGCCGCGGCGCTCGCCGCTCGCACGGGGCGGCAGAGGCAAGCATATCAAGCCTACCGCGAACTCTGCGGAAGGGATTCCAACAGTGCCGCGTGCAAGCGCCGAGACGAAATCGGCCGACAGCTGGGAGTGCAATCCGGTTGGGATTGACCTCGCTCGGCTGCCTCATTGGCGCTCGCCCGACTCGGTGCGATAAGCTCCCTGGGCAGATGGAATCACGCTCTCATCGCTGGCGCGCAATCACCGATCGGCTGCCGGAGCTCATGTACCCCCTCGCCGCGACTGGGGGCTCGCTTTGGTCTCTCCTCGTCGGCCCTCGGCACCCGCTTCGAGGGAAGGAGCCCCTGAGGCCCTTCTTCATCATCGGGAGTGGCCGCTCCGGCAACACGCTGCTCCGGCGCCTTCTGCAGGCGCATTCGGAGCTCCACATCCCGCCGGAAAACCACGCCCTGGGAACGGCGATCACCGTCTACCGACGAAATCGCGGCCTTGCGTGGCCTCAGCTCGTCGATCTCGTCCTCGGGACGTTTCAGTTCTCGCACGGCTTCGAGGTCTTTGGCGTCGACCTGCGACCGCTGGCCGAGGAGTTGCGCGAAGCACGAGAAGGGGATCGCAATCTCGCTCATGTGCTCGACGCCTTCTATAGATTTCACGCGAGGGCGCACGACCAGCGGTGCGTTTACTGGGGCGACAAGACGCCCCTCAACACGTTCAACGCATTCAAGATCGGGTCTGTCTTTCCGGACGTCAGATTCATCCACATCGTCCGCGACGGGGTCGATGTCGCGGAGTCATACGTGCGTGCAGGCCTCATCGCGGACCACGACGAGGCTGCCCGCCGGTGGTCGAGATCGATCGACGCCGCGCGTCGTGCAGAGCAGCGGTATCCAAAGCAGTTTCTCGAGATCCGGTACGAGGCATTGGTCCACGAACCCGAGCATGTCATCAGGAGCGTCTGTGACTTTCTAGAGATCGGCTTCGAGCGGAGCATGCTGAGCCGAACCGACCACACTGGCGACATGGGCGATGTCGGCCGGTATGCGCACCATGCGCAAGCGCTCGAACCGATCAGCGTCGATTCTGTCGGGAAGGGCCGCCGAGAGCTCGACCCGCGGACCCTCGAAACCCTGGCGCAGGTCATCGGAAAGCAACTTCACGAGCTGGGATATGGACCCGCTGTCTCTTGATCTGAGCGTCGTGGTGCCGACGGTGAACCGCCCTTCGTTGCTCTCCCGCGCGGTGCGCTCTTGTTTCGCGGGCTCGGTTCGGCCCAAGGAACTGATCATCGTCCACGACGCCTCGAGCCACGTGGAACGCTACGCTCAGGTATATGACGAGCTATCGGCTCTGCCCGTTCGTCAACTCGTACACCCCGAGCGAAAGGGACCTTCGGCAGCGAGGAACACCGGCTGGCGCGCCGCCACTGCGTCTTGGATCTACTTCCTCGACGATGACGACTACTTGCTGGACAACGGGATGGCGAGCATTGGTGAAGCCATTGACTCTTGCGACCCCGACACATCGATCTTCGCGTTTGGCTCGCGCGTCCGCCGCGATGATGGGGTTCACGATGCGCTCCCAGGCCAGGTGATGCGTAAGTATGGCACCCCTTTTTGGGCGGAGATCGGGACTTTAGTAATTCGCAAGCGCTGTTTGGAGGAAGTGGACGGTTTCGATCCAGGGATCGAGCTCGGTGAAAACCGAGACTTGATGGCACGCCTGGCGGCTCGCTTTCGAGCAAAGCATGTCGACGAGCCCATCGTTCAACTTGACTATGGCCACGCCGAACCACGACAAAGCCAAAACGAAGGGACCATCGAAGCCAACGTACATCTCCTGCGTAAGAACGAGGCCATCTACCGAAGCGATCCGCTTTGGTGGAGAAGCGCGCATCTGTACGCGGCCTGCCACGCTGCCCGCCGTGGCAAGTTGGGCACATCGATCACCCTCTATGGAGAGTGGGCCCGGTCAGCGGGTCGACCGCTCGACGCCCGCTTCGTTGGCGCCGTCGCGAGCTCGGCTGTGTCTCACCTTTGCGAGGTTTCGCGCTTCAGATTTCGCCGGCCTCAATGAGCCTCCGAACTGGTTCGCTTTCGAGACTCAGCGTGTCGTAGTCGCCTTCCGCCACGAGTCGCCCGGATTCGAAGAACAGCACTTTGTCGCATCGCTTCACCGTGGTGAGACGATGGGCGATGATCAGCACAGTTCGTTGGCCTGCCAGGGACATGATCGCCTCGGACACATCGCGTTCCGTCTCGTTGTCAAGCGCGGAGGTCGCTTCGTCGAGAATCAGGATCGCTGGGTCATCATAGAGCGCCCGAGCAATGCCCAGCCTTTGCCGCTGACCCCCCGACATTCGCACGCCATCACGACCCACGCGCGACGCGAGTTGCCCGTCCATCGCCTCGACGACCTGCTTCATCTTGACCGATTCGAGGCTCCGGCAGACGCGCGCGTCGTCGATTTCGGCCTCGTCAGTTCCAAAGGCAACGTTTCTGCGAACGCTCTCGTCGAGTAGATAGCTTGGTTGAGGCACGTACCCCATCAGCAGCTCCCCCCCGGAGGACTCCTTCCGAGAAGCACCCTCAAACCTGATCTGTCCGCTCGTCGGAGGGAGCAAACCGAGAAGGAGATCAGCGATCGTCGTCTTACCGGCACCCGAACGGCCCACGAGAGCGACCGACTCCCCGCGCCCAATCTGAAAGGTGACGTTGGACACGGCGTCTTTCGTAGCGCCCGGATAGCGATAGGAGACGTCGTCGAAGTGCACGGTCTCCCATGAAGCGGACTTCGGCAATTCCGGTGTCGAGACTTGGCGCAGTTCGTCCATTGCACGAAACTCGTCGGCAACGACCTGAAGTGCGGGATAGAAGTGACGGATGGCGGTGATCGAGGTCAGGATGCGATTCACCGAGGGCATCAAGCGAACCGCGGCCGCGGCGAGCAGACCCATCGTCGGCAGAATCGCCGCCGGCTGCCCGCCCTGTACAATCGTCACGACCACGACCAGCAGGATCGCACCCAGCCCGACGATCTCGATCAGACGAAGCGGGAGGGCCTTGACCGTACGATGAAAGCAGATGGCCCGCGCGAACTGCTCACCGCTCTCGCGGAATCCCTCGACGAAGTAATCCTGTTTTCTTCCGACGCGTATCTCCTTGAACGCGTGGATTCCATCGTTCACCCACTTGATCATCTCCCCCTGCTGAAACTGCTGAGTCTTACCCAGCCGCGACGTTCCTTTTCGCACGAGCAGATAGAATACAAAGCTCACAGCAAAAAGAATTCCGATGATCCAAGGCGTCTTGTTTGGATCCAAATAGAAGAGGGTGATGCCGATAGCCAGTGCAGTGAGGCTTTCGATGGTCACAGTCAGCGCTGGCACGAACACATTCGTAAACACGAGCCTCGCGTCGTGGTCGATACTGCGTAAGAGCTCGGCGGTGGGCCGTTGCATGTGGGCTTCGTAGGGGCGACGCATGTAAGCATCGAAAAGTCGGGTCGCGACCTCGATATGGCGCCCAAACACGAAGCGAAACTGCGCAAAGTCCGTGAGAAACAAAAAGAGATTCTTGACGACGTAGAGCGCAAACAGAAGGCCCGCGGCGAGCAGGACAGTTGAGCTAGGATCCCTTCCTTCAAGCACCTTTGCGATTTGGGGCGGCACGCTTTGCGGGTCCCCTGCTGTTGTCACGAGGGCCAGAAAAGGCATGATCGCTCCGATGCCGAGGCCCTCTAGGCCGGCTGCGACGAGCATCATGACGAAGAGGCCCACCGCACGCACCCGTGATCGACGGTCGAGCAGGAGCGACAAATCAGACGCGAGCTTCCTCATCTGCGAAGTGTCTCCTCGTACGTCCTTCTCATCGTGTCGACTGCCGTCTTCCAGGAATGGTGCTGCTCCACATACGCACGAGCGCGCTCTCGGGCCGGCCGCGCTACACCTCCGTTGAGGAGGTTTGTGGCGAGGTGCGCCAGGGCCGCGGGCGACTCCCCCACGAAGACTCCCTCGTCTTTGCCCGCTTTTAGGCCTTCGGCGCCAAGTGGCGTCGCGATGATCGGACATCCCATTGCCAGACTGGTGAGCGCGCGGATCTTCGTACCACTGCCCGCGCGCATGGTGATGAGCGATGCCGCGGCGCGTTCCAGATAGGGTCGAACGTCCTCGACGCCCCCCACCACCATTGCCCCCGACGAGCGAGCGGCAGCTTCTCGCACCACCGTGGGAGGGTCGTATCCGATGATCTCGTAGCGGGCTTCCGGCTCCTTTCGCAGGATGAGTGGCCAGACCTCGTCGAGGAACCAGACGACGGAGTCGATGTTCGCGTCAGTTTTGAAGCTGCAGGTGCTAACCAAGCGTTTCGACGCTTCTTTCCTTTCGGAATGCGAGCCTCGGTAGAACTCGGCATCTACGCCATTGTTGGCCACCACAAAACTTGCCTCAGGCGAAACCGAGGACAAGAGTTCGCGGTCCTGCTCTGACGTGACAAACACCTTCGTGAACTGGGAGAGCATCTTGCGCTCGTATGGGGGCACCTTGATCGACTCGATCAGGTCAGACCAGTAGCGCGCCGAACCCTTCGAACGAATGCTGAGCACACGCCGATAGTGATCGGTGGCGGAATAGTGATGCGTTAGGAAACGCCGCCCCTCGAACATCGGTTCGGCAGCGACGTAGCCCATCGCAAGGAACTCGACTTGCAAGACGTCGTAGGCCTTCTCCTCCCAAAGCTCGCGCACTAGATCCCGCATTCGGTGGTCAGGATCGACAAGCGAAAAGGGAATCGGCGTCGCGAGATAGCGCAAGTGCCTTGCAAGAGGACGTCTGCGAACCTCCTTGGGAATCGAACGCACCTCGACACCCCATCGCTCGACCTCCTGGACGAACGGCTCGGACTCCTTGGCCAAGTAGCAAACCAACGTCATTTGCTCGGTCCGCGCAAGCTCGCGCACGACGTGGAAGACTCGGACCTTACCGCCGCTGCGTTGAGGGATGGGGAAGTAGGGGGAAACGCACAGAATCCGCATGAAACTTTCGGTAGTTTGACCGGCCGCCGCACTGGCGCACCAGTAATCGGGCCAGGAAGCTTTGCACGCTTTTGGTGCGGGGGCCGCAACTCGGTCGTCAGTGTCGAAGCTCCATCGTTGCCATGGCCGCACTATAGACCTCTTCAACCCATTCGATTTCGGACGCATTGCGTAGAGCATAGAGCTCACGTCGCTCGAGGATGGCAGTAAGGTGTTGCGGCAGTGAAGTCGACGTCAATCGAGTGCCGGGAAGCTCTGGGTCGGACTGGTTGAGCATGATGCGAGCCAGGACCTTCTCGCCGAGAGCAGGTCGAAAGTGGCTGCTCTCGAAGAACCATTTCATCGGTGAGTCCCTCGACTCAGAGACTGTTTCAGTGAGGATGGGCGAGTAGTCGGAAAAGTCGTAGATCGCTATGCCGGTACGCTCGCCGACGGAGCCCATGGAGGCCTTCCACTGCTCGAATGCTTCCCACAGGCCAGCGACGCGCGGTGCTTCGAGCTGTAGAGCATGGACGGGCGGAATGAACACAGCTGCTCGGACTTTCCGCGCTCGAAGCTCGTCCAGCATGCCCTCGAAAAGCGCTATGCGCTCGGGGGACAACTCGAACTGGTAGTAGGTTTCGGGATTGGTGAAAAAAAAAGCGTGAGGACCCTGTGCATGGCTTCCCGCGACGTGGTCTGGACACGTTTGACAGTGAAGCCTCTCGAGTCGACGCCGCTTGCCTCTCCCTTGGCGAATTTCGATATGACGTCCACGGAGTGGCGAAAAGCCCGCCAACTGAACAACGAGCTCGTCCAGAACTCTGTTTCGCCCAGCCCGGGGTCGAACGGCGATTGCCGAAAGTCGCGGTTTGTGGTGCGCGCCGCTCCAAACATCAAGAAGCTCGCTTCGAGTACGACCAGGGACGGGGCACAGGACTCGAGTGCGTGGTCCAGTACGAATTCAAGCTCCACCACGTTGGTCGCCGTGAGTGCAAGGTTCGTCGCATTCCTCTCTGCGAGCAGGCCCGCAGATGAGAACCCAGTCTCGGTTCGAGAGGTCCCGATGAGGAGAGTCCCGCAGCCGAGCCGCCACGGTATCGCAGCCTTCGCCGTTCGACTTCCGTGGTCGCGGTGTTGCGTGAGTCGGTCAATGCTCCTAGCAAAGCCGATCGACCACGGGTCGACGAACAAATTGACCGTAGCCAGTCCTGCGCCGGCCATCAGGACCAAGAAGAGGAACGTTCGCCGAAATGCTCCGGGATCAGAATTGATAGTAGATGAATTCACTGGTTTTTGAAATCTGAAGAATGCCGTAGACCGCGATGATGGCGGCGACGAGGGCCCAATTCCTGTTTGGCCTCCAAGTTATCCAGTGTGTCGTGGGGCGGACCCCTAGAGCAGGATCGTATTGACCGAGGATTTCCTGAGAATTTGGCGCGAGAAGCGCGATCGCCAAAGCCGCAGCAATCCACTTCCACGCATCGACGCTGGGTGGCCTCGTCGTGATTGTCGTGACGTCAATCATGCCACCGAGGACTGCGGTGGCGCCGGCAAAGGACTCGGCACGGAAGTATACCCAGGCGACGACGACGGAGAGGAAAGTGATGCCGGTATAGAGGGCGTTCACCGGGAGGCTGTCGTTTCTTGCGAGGCCGCGATCATTGATGAGGGCGCGGTAGGCGTGATTGATGCAGAGATAGAGCCCGTGCAGAAGGCCCCAGAAGACGAACGTCCATCCAGTCCCATGCCACAGGCCGCCGAGAAGCATGGTGATCATCAGGTTGACGTAGCGACGGGATTTGCCCTTTCTGTTGCCGCCCAGCGGGATGTAGAGGTAGTCGCGGAGGAAACGAGAGAGAGTCATGTGCCAGCGTCGCCAGAAGTCGCTGATGTTACGGGCTTTGTAGGGAGAGTCGAAGTTCAAAGGAAGCTTGATGCCGAACAAACGAGCCGCACCGATGGCCATGTCGGAATAGCCCGAGAAGTCGAAGTAGAGCTGGAAGGTGTAGGCCACAGTGCGCCCTGCCAAGCGGGCCAGAAGGTGAGCGGATCCCCCGCCTCAGCGCTGGTGAAGACGGGGCTGGCAAAGGTTGCCACGGTGTCGGCGATGACCACCTTCTTGAACAGGCCAATGGCGAACATCGTCACGCCGACCGAGAAGTCTTCGTCGTTGAGCCGGTACCTGCTGCGCCGGGAGAACTGGGGCAACATCTCGCCATGATGAACGATGGAACCGGCGATGAGCTGCGGAAAGAAGCAGACGAAGAGCGCGTAGTCGAGCAGGCTGTATTCCTCCGCCTTGCCCGAGTAGACATCGATCAGGTAGGCGGTCTGTTGGAATGTGAAAAAGGAGATCGCTAGGGGCAGAACGATGGAGGCAGTAGACAGCCCAGTATCTGCCATAGCGTTGATGCTGGTAACGAAGAAGTTGAAGTACTTGAAATAGACGAGCAGAGCGAGGTTGCCAGCGATTCCGGTGGCCAGCACGGCGCGCCGCCGTCGACTGGGTAAGATCCTGGCGATGACGAGGCCGAATCCGTAGTTCACCAGGATCGACGGGAGCAGCAGTGCGAGATACTTGGGCTGCCACCAGCCGTAGTAGAAAAGAGAAGCGCCGACTAGCCAGGCAATGCTCGGTCGCCGCCCAGCAACTCGAGTGAGCAGTCCGTAGACCACCACCGTGATCGGCAGGAATAGGATCACGAAGGTGTAGGAATTGAACAGCACCCAGGCGCCACATCTCAGTTGCTAGAGTGCGAGGTTTTTACCACGCGTGCCGGAACTCCGCCTACAGCCGCACCCGGCGCGACGTTCTTCGTCACCACCGCACCCGCCATCACTACGGACCCGCGCCCTATCCGCACGCCTGGAGTGAGGATTGCTCGAGCGCCAATCCAGACCTCATCCTCCACCACGATGGGGTGGTGGCTCCCTCCTCGACCGCGGCCCGGTTCGTAGACCAAGCCATGATTGACGGTCTCGAACGAGACCCCTGGGCCGACTTGGACACACTCTCCTATGTCTATGGTGGCCACCGGACAGCCGAAACTACAGTCCGTGTTGATGAACGTGCCACTCCCGATCTTGATGTTGGGTGCCCCACCGATTGGGCGGATGCGTATGGGGCCCGGGAAGCTCACTTTGCTCGCCATTTTCAGTCCGGCGAATCGATACAGCCGCCACCGAAATCGATCGCAGACATTGAGCCGCGGCAGCCAGTTGCCGAGCGCCAGGAACACGGATTCGCGGCTCTCGCCGAGAACATTTCGAACACGTCGGAATAGAGCCATCAGATCAGCTTGCGTTCCCCTGCATGACGATTCCAATATGGCCCATGGCTACCCTTCACGGCGACTATCTACCGCGTTCTCGCGTCTGGCGCATCTTGCGGTCAGGGTGACGTTCGGAGAAGCGAATGAAGCGTTTCCGTATCTTCCTGAAATTGCTCGTCGCGACGAGCTCGGCTTTGGTGGGCCTGTTCTTGTTCGAGCTTGTGTTGGTTTGTCTTGGGCCCCGAAGCGAGCTCGACGCCCGAGCAGCGGTCGCACACGAGTTGGGTCGAGAGTTCGACTCGAGAACGCGTCTTGAGGTGGTCGACGCGTTGCGAAAAGACGGCCTGGATGTTTGGCCCACGATGAAACCATATTTGATGCTGGACGAGGAACAACCGAACCGCAACGATGAAACCCTATTCCCGTTGGGAGGAATCTCAGGGTCGACGAGTGTCTATTGTAATGAGGGTGGGGCGTATGCGATTTTCGAGACGGATGAACATGGTTTTCGTAACCCACTGGGACTTCATCGCGAGGGCTCGGTAGAGGCCGTCATCGTCGGAGATTCATTCGGCAATGGGGCTTGCGTGCGAACTGGCGATGATCCCGCCTCTTTGTTGTCTTCGCGAGGGCTGTCTACCTTGAGCTTCGCATCTCCTGGAAACGGGCCTTTGATCGAGCTCGCGACTCTAGTCGAATACGCTGCGCCGCTCCGGCCGCCTATCGTGTTGTGGTTCTACTTCGAAGGCAATGACTTGAAGAACCTCTCGAACGAAGCTCGTTCCTCTTTGCTGGGGCGGTATCTGCAGGGAGATTTTTCTCAAGAGTTGAGGGCCAGGCAACGCGAGGTCGATGATCGTCTCCGAGGGTTTTCGAAGAAGTGGGAAGTGGCTGCGCGCGCCGAAGACGAGCGGGCAGGATTGAGACGACTCCGTGCTTTCTTGACGCTGTACCACGTTAGAACTTTGTTGGGATGGACCTCGCCTCAGCCGGACTACGAGTCCTCGGCCGAAATGTTCTGTCGAGTGATCGAGCGAGCAGAAGAGATGGTGAACGCTTGGGGTGGACGCATGCTGTTCGTGTATCTTCCGAGTTGGTATCGGTACATTCCTCGTGGAGATGCCGGTGGACTTCGCGTGCGATCCCATATCCAAGAATGTGTCGAGCGCGGTGAAATACGCTTCGTCGACTTCGACCGTGTCATCTCCTCGTCGGATGATCCGTTGCGTTTCTTCTCCCTAGGCGTCAACCCGCACTACAATGAGATTGGATATCGCCACCTTGCCGACATGGTCCTTTCGAACCTTCGGGATGGTCGCTCTCAACGAAAATGAAGGCTAGTCCTGGGGAAAGGCGCGGTCGCGTAACACAGATTTCGCTCGATGGGCTCTCAACGCCTCTCGGTGAGTCGCAAGTGCTCGCGGTGAGTGAGCGCCTTCAATCGATGCGGTGGGAATGCACGATTCTCTCACTTGAACCCGAGCCCCTGGACACGCAGGCCCTCGACCGGCTCGATGCGCGCATGGCGGCGAGCGGCGTTCATTGGCAGCATCGACCCTATCGCCGCGGGCGCATGGGAGCAGTCAAGAATGTCGTCTCGATGACAGAAATGATTCGGGATGTTTGGGAACGCACCGACCTCGTTCATTGCAGGAGCTATTTCGGCGCGTTCTTCCCAGCGGCCGCGGATATTTTTGGGGGCATTCCCTACGTGTTTGATACTCGGGCCTACTGGGTCGATGAGAAGATCGAAAGCGGTCGTTGGTTTCAAGACGCCGCGTCGCGTGCGATCGCGAGGCGTGTGGAACGAGAGCTGTACGAGCGAGCCAGTGGAGTCGTCAGCCTGACCGAGCTGGCGGCCGAGGATGTGAGATCTGGTCGTTTCGGGAGACGGCACGCCAAAGAGCGCTCGATCTGTATCCCAACATGCGTCGACTACGAGAAGTTCACGATGGAAAGACGTCATCTACCGGATGATTTCCTGCGAAATGGGCCAATCGTCGCCTATGTCGGCTCCCTGAATCCTTCATACGAGTACCGTCAGTCGTTAGCGCTTGCGGCGCGCATACTCGACCGGGTGCCGCAAGCAAGGTTCCTGGCGCTCACGTCTCAGGTCTCCGATATGACATCGCTGACTGATGAGTTCTCCATTCCGAAGGAACGTCGGCTGATCACGCGAGTTCGGCACGAGGAGATTCATCGATGGCTACCTTGGATCGACTTCGGTCTGACGTTGTTGGTAGCGCCGAATCAAGCCAAACGCGCCTCGATGCCCACCAAGTTAGGTGAGTTCTTTGCCACGGGAGTGTCCCCGGTCAGTCACGGTGCGAATCGAGAGGTTAGCGAGTGGATCCGTCGCGCCGGGAGCGGCATCGTACTCGAGGACCTATCGGCCGCGTCGCTTGATCGCGCACTCGAGTTCGTCGTCGACGGCGCTCCAGACTCCGAGGTGCTTCGGGGAGCCCGGCGCGTAGCCGAGCCCCACTTCTCCTTGGCATCCGGGGTAGCGCGCTATGACGATCTCTTTCATGAGGTGCTCACGGCGTCGGCCTGAAGCCCCGGGGCCTGAAGAAACCGCTCGATCACGCCCTGTTGCGTTCCCTCAGAAAGGGACGAACCGCTGGGCAAACACAGCCCCCGTTCGAAGAGCTCTGCTGCCACGGGACCCCCGATGATCTGGCACCC
>RCNG010000964.1_pt1 | contig 14025 bp, 11 predicted proteins | sample 2041371 | NCBI WGS metagenome assembly RCNG01 (sample SAMN09708227, study PRJNA481090) | Marine sediment metagenome, whole genome shotgun sequencing project. | biome: marine sediment; feature: ocean; material: sediment; isolation source: Sewage treatment plant 1 marine sediment (STP1) ... | reverse complement strand
TATGATCAGTGATTAAGACACCTATTCCCAAAGACTTGAGATGTGCGATGATCCGTTGGAGATCGAGCACTGCGATCGGATCGATCCCGGCGAAAGGTTCGTCGAGCAAAATAAAGGTCGGCTCGGTTGCCAGCGCACGAGCGATTTCAAGCCGCCGCCGCTCGCCGCCCGAGAGCGTTTCCGCACGCTGAGTCTTGAGATTTGAGAGCCCGAAATCCCGCAGCAGCTTGTTGATCCGCCGAAGGGCGGTCTTCGGGTCGACTCCCAATGCCTCCAGAATCAGCCAGATGTTGTCCTCGACCGAGAGATGCTTGAAGGCGCTCGGCTCCTGGGCGAGATAGGCCACCCCCATCCGGGCTCTTCGATACATGGCCCGAGTGGTGATATCGCGCTCACCGAGCACCACCCTTCCCTGATCCGGCTCGATCAACCCGACCATCATGTAAAAAGTGGTCGTCTTGCCGGCTCCGTTCGGGCCCAATAAACCGACGATCTCGCCCGGAGCGATATTCAGCGACACGCCGTCAACCACTGAACGCCCACGGTAGGACTTCCTCAATTCCTGCGCGACGAGGTCGAGCGCTTTGGGGCTCAGGGTTGTTCCTCCGGGTAGTAGATAAGTTCGGTCCCTCCGCCGATCGAGACCGTACCATCGGCCTGATTCCAGGTCAACGAATCGCCGGAGGCCACGTTGCCGCGCTCATCGGTGAGCTGGGCCGGGGATCCGGTCACGGTGATGACCTGACTCGTCACCTCACGCAGCGCGTGCTGGCCCGTCAGCCGTCGGCCCAATTCCAGGTCGTTGATCTCCACCGCTCCCTCCGCCTCGACATCGGAGACCTCGTCATTCTCGTCAAAGGCGATGGACAGTCGGTTTGCCGAAAGTGCGTGTTTGGGATCCGAGAAGTGAACGGATCCGCGAAAAACCGCACTTCCGGCGAGCGCGTCGTAGTCAAGCGATCGAGAGACTACAACGACGTCCTGATCCTTCGACGCCGTGGCGTCCATCTGATCCGCCGGGAATGTCGCTCGAACATGCCCACGCGCCTCAACCGACTCGGTTGTGCTCAGATACCGAACCTCGTCCGCCAAGAGGAGTTTGTGGCCCTGCCAGATTCGGGCGTTGTCACGAAGAGAGAAGCTGTTTCCGTCGTCTCCCACTTCGAGCAGCTCCCCGGCAAACCGGACCGGTTCGTCACCGACCCCGGATGGCTGGGAACCGAGCAAACGTGCATTCCTCAGCTCGCCGTGGATCTGCCCACGTGCTTCGATCCTGCCCTCGCGGTCGTAGAGAGTAGCCTCATTGCACGACATCTGACCTTGTTCGGAAACCAGTCCGACACGTTTGCGACCGGTGGGGTCGCCCTGGAGCATGACGAGACCAGAGGATTGGACCAACCGTGCCCGTTGCCCTGTGGCGACATTGTCCCCTGCCGTGATCTCGACATCACCATCAAACTCGACATCGGTGATCTGACCGTTGTTGAACCACGCCCGCGCCGTCTCCGCCGAAGCCGATCGCCTCGGCCCCTCCATGGGGATCTCGTTCAAGCAGACCCTTCTGTCGGCCTTCATGCTGATGATCCCATCCGGACCGATCAGAGCGTTGAGAACCACGGTCTGCATGGTCCGTTCGTAATAGTCCGGACCACCGAGGAAACGAACCTCCACCCAGGGACCGCTGGTCTGAACCCTGACCTGCCAGTCGCCTCGAGCATCGCGCTGCGTGACGGCCCTTTCCCCCCACATCTCTACCAACGCACCGGTGGACTCGACAACGGTGTTGATTTCGACCCCGCCCCGCATCTCGATCCTCACCGGGGGACCGTCGTTTGAATCGAGCCACACGGTGGACTTCGGCGCGGCGAGTCGCGACAGACCCTGGGTGAGTTCCACACCATCGGAAAACTCGATCTTCCCCTCGTCCCGTCGATACACCATCCGCGGGGCCACGAGCATGGCGCCGTCCGCGGCTCTGAATGCCGCGTTGCCTTCAAGCCTGACCCAGTCTTCGGCAGGGCTGTAGCTCGCCCTTTCCGCCTGGCCGAAGGTTGGACCGTCGACATAGAGAACCGCCCCTTCGGATACGAAGATCTGTTTCTTGGAGTCGTACCGACCGGCCTCGGTGTTCAGGAATGCGCCGTTGGGAAACTCGACGTGGATCCCGCCCTCGAGCCGCGCCTCTTTGGTCTCGATGTTGTAGTTGGCGCGTTCGGCGGTCAGAACCGGCCCCACCTCGCCTTCGCTAAAGAGCTGCAGTCGAACCCCTTCGATCTCCTGCCAACCCGACGCGAGACTCAGAGTCCGAAGCGAATTGAGGATGAAGACCGTCTGGCCGTTCAAGGTCTCGGTGTAACCGAAGCCCTTGTAAAGACCAATCGCGATATCCGCCACATTGAAACCCACCTCCTCAGGATCGACCGAACCAACGCCGTCGACGTTTCGGCGAGTCCGCTGGTAGCCGACAAACGCGACCGCCACCAGGAAGGCGACAATGAGTACCGTCGACCCATGTCTGATCCAGGAACGTCCGGCCGCGCTCATATGGATCCTCTACGTGTTGAGAACACCGGGATCACTGTTTGGGAGAGGTGCATGGAAAGAGGCCGTCTCAGTGAACGGTGACCATCCCCATGTCGCGGTACTTTTTGTACCGTCGGGCGATCAACGTATCCGGTTTGACCTTACGGATCTGTTTGAGGTTTCGTCGGATTCCGGCTTCCACGGTCTTGGCCATCACTTGCGGATTCATATGTGCACCGCCCGCGGGTTCAGGGAGGATCTCGTCGATGACGCCGAGGCTCTTGAGATCTTTGGCCGTGAGCCGGAGCGCCCGAGCGGCGTCCTCCGCACGCGCCTGATCCTTCCACAAAATCGCGGCGCAGCCTTCCGGGGAGATCACCGAGTAGACCGCGTGCTCGAGCATCAGGATGCGGTCTCCGACACCCAGGCCAAGGGCGCCACCGGACCCGCCCTCCCCCGTCACCACAACCACGATCGGCACCGGAAGTCTCGCCATCTCCATGAGATTTAAGGCGATGGCCTCTGCCTGGCCACGTTCCTCTGCGTCGATTCCGGGGTAGGCGCCGGGGGTGTCGATGAACGAGATGACCGGCCGGCGATACCGAGCCGCCAGTTCCATGATCCGAAGCGCTTTGCGGTAACCCTCCGGCCGTGGCATACCGAAGTTGCGGTGCAACTTGGCGGCCGTGTCCCGCCCCTTCTGGTGCCCGATCACGGCAACCGGATCGCCATCGAAGAGGGCAAAACCCGCAATCACCGCCGGGTCGTCCGCGAATCTCCGGTCTCCGTGCAACTCGGTGAAGTCGCTGAACAGCGCAGCGACATAGTCCAGGGTATAGGGCCGATCCTGGTGCCGAGCCACCTGACACCGTTGATACGGCGTCAGCGACGAAAAAACGCTGTCGATGGTGGCCGAAAGCGCACGCCGCGCCTTGACCAGGGCGGGACTCGGCTTCGAACCGGTCAGTGCGCTCTCGAGTTCACGAATCTGAGCTCGCAGATTTTCGATGGGTTCGAGGAAAGGCAGAATTGGGGCAGCCATTGCCGGACTCTAGCAGAGCGCCGAAGAGGGGGTCAATCGCGCACCTGCTCGGACCGATCGTGGGTCGACCATCTCATGGCGTTGAAATCAGTGACGGCAGATACTCCGCCGGAGCCTCAAAACCGAGCAGGAACAGAATGCTCGCCGCGATGTTTCCCAGTCCGGGATTGTCGACCTCAGGATTGAGCTCGAAGTCCTCCCCCTCAGACCCAATCAGCAGCCATGGAACCGGTGACAGGGTGTGGCTGGTCTTGACCACAGGCCTTCCCTCAGAATCCAACTTGATCTCTCCGGTCTTCTTGTCGACCTCGAGCATCATGTCCACGTTTCCGTGATCGGCCGTCACGATCATGGTTCCACCCACATTCCGCACGGTCTCCTCGAGGCGCCCGAGACACCAGTCCACCACCTCCATGGCCTCGATAGCGGCATCGAGGTCCCCGGTGTGGCCGACCATATCGCCATTGGCGAAGTTGACCCGAAGAAAACGGTATCGACCATCCGTCAGGCCATCCACCACCACCTCGCAGACTTCCCGCGCCTTCATCGCCGGCGCGCGTTCGAAGGGAATCACATCGCTCGTGATCTCCACCCACTCTTCCAAAAGGGGGTCGAACTTCTCCGAGTTGTTTCCGTTCCAGAAGTAGGTCACGTGACCGAATTTCTGGGTTTCGGCCGTCGCCAGCTGCGCCACGCCGTTGTGGACCAGATACTCGGACACGGTACGGGCAATGGCCGGAGGCTCCACGAGGTATCGGGGCGGCACCCCCATGTCACCGTCGTACTCCATCATTCCGGCATAGCTCACCTTCGGCACCCGCCCGCGGTTGAAATGCGAAAAATTGGCCTCGGTGAACGCCCTCGAAATCTCGATGGCGCGGTCGCCGCGGAAATTGAAGAACACGACCGCATCACCATCGGTGATCTCTCCGACGGGCCGACCGTCCTCATCCTGAATCACGAACGGTGGCAGGTCCTGATCGATGACACCCGGATTCTCCTCCCGGAGAGTCGCCACAGCTTCCTGGGCCGATCCAAAGGACCGGCCTCGCCCGTGAACATGAGTTTCCCACCCGACCCGGACCATGTCCCAGTTTGCTCCGTAGCGGTCCATGGTGATCGACATGCGTCCACCTCCGGAGCCGATGGCGGCATCGATTCCCAGCCCGGCGAGTTCATCGAAGAGTCTCTCCACTCGTTCCAGGTAAAGGTGGAAGGTGACGGGGTCGACATCGCGCCCATCCGCCAAAGGATGGAGTCGGATTCGTTTGACACCCTCATCGGCAAGCCTGCGGAGCATAGCCTCGACGTGGTCGATGTGGCTGTGGACATTCCCGTCAGAGAGAAGACCGATAAGATGGAATGTCGATTCCCGCTCATGCACCTCGTCGACCAATCCTCGCCACACGGATCCAGTGAAGATCGCCCCTGTCGAAATCGCGTCGCTGACAAGCTTTGCTCCCTGAGCGAAGATCCTGCCCGCGCCCATGGCGTTGTGACCGACCTCTGAGTTACCCATGTCGCCATTGCCTGGAAGCCCCACCGAAGGTCCGTGAGCCCGGAGTCGCAGCGAAACTGGGGCGGTGGCCATGAGTCGATCGAAGTTCGGTGTCGCCGCGAGATCCACAGCGTTTGCCGGGTAGCCATCCGCGCGGCCACGATAGAGTCCCACGCCATCGAGGATGACGAGGAGCAATGGTCCCGGCACACCGGAAAAGGAGGGATTCGGTCGGAGTTTGAAATCGTCCATAGGACCTCACATCTGGAAATGCAGCGCGTTCACACGAGCTGAGAAGGACTCAGTCCTGCTCCTGAGCGGGAGCAATGGTGGATCAATTGGGGCGAATCCGAGGCGTGGGAGATCACCCCTCGGCGCTGATCTGTGAAGCCTCGAGCAGAACCACGGTGATGTTGTCGTTCCCGCCGTGGTCATTCGCCGCATCAATGAGACTCTTGGCCCGATCATCAAGGGACGTCTCTACGGCGAGCATCGCAGAAATCTCGTCGTCGGTGAGCATGGAATTCAACCCGTCCGAGCAGAGGAGGTAGACATCGCCGCTCATCATCTCGGTTTCGAGACAATCAACCTTCGGTTCGGCGCTTCCGCCGAGTGCCTGGGTGACGACGTTCTTCAACGGATGCGTCCTCGCGGCTTCCTCGGAGAGGAAACCCGCGGCCACTTGTTCGTGCACCCAGGAGTGATCCTCGGTCAGAATCTCGAGCTTGTTGCGCCGGAAGCGATAGGCACGGCTGTCGCCGACGTGGCAAACCACCAGATTCCGACTCGCTGCGGGGTGGACGGCAACCACGACCGTTGTCCCCATTCCCTTGAGATTGGGGTCGCGGTTCACCGCATTGGTCACACGTTCGTGTCCCGAGAGGACCGCGTCAATCAGAAAATTAGCCGTCGCGCTTCGTTCCATGTCCCAGTGTTCCGGCCAGGTCTCCTGGGTGAGCGCTGATCGGCCGCTGAAGCCACCCAAGATCTCGTCCGCTGCCAACCTCGATGCCACTTCGCCGGCGGCATGACCGCCCATTCCATCGGCGACGAGAAAGACACCGAGGTCTTCATCAACCAGATACACATCTTCGTTGAGTTGTCGTTTCCGTCCGACATCTGTGGTGCCGGAGACCTGGAGCTTGTATCCAACGACTCGATTGGGATTGATCACCAATTGCTCAACCCCTCCGCCGAAATCGACCCAGCAAGCCTTCACCGGACTGAGTGCTTTCCGCGATCTGTGATTCCTGCAACACCGTGGTTGCCTTCTTGTTGGTGGGGTCGAAATCCAGAGCCTCTTCCGCGAGTCGCTGCGCCCTCGCTTTCATTCCGACCTTGAGGGCGATGCTCGCGGCTTCGGAGAGCATGACCGCATTCCCGGGCTCGAGGGCCGTGGCCCGCTCCAGGTGCCGAAGCGCGTCCTTCTCGCGACCTCCGCCGACCTTGGCGAGCGCAACACCCATGAAATAGTGGGCACGCGAGCAGTTCTCGTCGTGATCCAGAGCCGACTTGAGTTCGTTCAATGCGTCGGTCAGTCTTCCCTCGCGCATGGTCTGCGACCCCTTCGCGGCGAGACGACGTGCGATCTCATTCGGCTCCATCGCGGCTCCGGAACCACCGAGCTGTCCTTGAGAGAGCTCTTCGTCGTACTTCTTGCGGGCCTCGGGCCGGCTGAGGACATTAAATGCCTCGGTAATCTCCTGGAAACGTTCCTCGGCTTTCTGTCGATCGGCACCGGAGTACCGATCGGGGTGGTGCTTGAAGGTCAGCTTGCGAAACGCCGAGCGAACCTGAGCCTCGGTCGCGTCTCGTTCGACCCCGAGAATGTCGTATAGACTGAAAGCAGTTGCCATTATCTTCTCACGGTGAATTTGCGGTCACGTTCCGCATAGAATTAACTACCATATTCGTGGGTTCAAAGCAACGATCTCTTGATCTGCAACGCTTTGCTTCGCAACGGGATTCCGGGTCGGAGGAGAAGATATCAGCGTCTCCTTTCGGCAAAATTCACCGCCGTACGACGAATGACCGGGTTGATGTTCCGGCTCGAAGAAATTCTCTTCAAATCGCGGACATTGAGCCGATTCACCAGACGCATGCCGAGTTCGACGGGGGTCTTGGGATTGGCGACAAGTTGCCAGACAACCTGGTAGCGCCGCATCCAGCGCGGATTTCGGTAGATGACCCGAAGAACCTCATGGTCGACGGTACGAAGCCCGGCAAACTTCTCCACCTCGGCATCGCTCAATTTGGGGCTGCCCAACACGCCCCGGACCACCAACCGGTTTCGGGAATTGATGAGAATGGATCGCTCCTCCCGAGTTCCCTTGAGCGCGCACATCACCTTCTGCTGAATGCTCATGTCGACCAATCTTGCAAAGGTCGATTTGGTGCCCCCGGCATTTCCCACCGCTTCTCGAACCCCGGCATCGTCCGATCCGAGGTAGGGCAGTCTTTCCAACTCTGGGATGTGGGCGCCGATGAGTCGCAGTGATTGGAGGGCATTCTCGATGGTCGGGCCGTCCTCCGCGGCAAGGGCTTCCTCGGCCGCGATGGCTTTCTCGATGAACTCGTGCTCGAACTCATGCACCCGGCGAAGCACCGACTCGGTCACCCGCGAGTTGGCACGCAGATCATCGAGGACCTCGAGGCAGGCGAAGATTCGGACCTGGTTGGTGATCACGATGTCCTGGACCATGGCGGGCCCGTTCTTCGCGAGAATCCGGAAGGTCTCGTCAGACAGGTTCGCGTGCCGCGCCACTTCGACCCAGATCGTCTCCTCTTCCCGAAGCCGGATCAGAAGGTCGAGGACCATGGACTCGAGCTCGTAGTTCGCCAGCCACTCGACGATCGCCTCAGACGAAACCTCTACGACAGAGGCGGTTGAGATCTTGGCGAGTTCGTCGTCGGGATCGGTCGAAAGCATGACCTGTAGGCGAAAAAGATCTTCGCGAGGGATCGGCAGGAGTCCTTGGGCCGCGAAGAGCCGAACCTGGCGGGGTACCTGCCCCGCGAGGATCCCACTGAGGAGTTCGTCGGTGTTCTCGAAGCGTGCCATCAGCCGTTGGATTCTCCCGACCCAAGCGGGGTGAGACCACCTTGAGTCACTTCGGTGTGGATGACCTGTCCCGGCAGCCCGAGGCTGCGGTAGGTCGTTCCGTCGACGGTCAACTGAACCGCACCCGCATTGCCGACGGTGAGCTTCACCGGGCCCTCGAGCTCGAGCGCCAGGCTCTGGCCGTTGGTCAAGAGCTGCTGTCCAGTCATCCCCTCCCGATCACGGTAGTGGATCCAGCACTCGTTGCCGAGATCCACTTGAACCGTCATTCGAACCATTGAATCGTCCTCGACATCCCCGATCGCGGTCTGTGACCGCTGGACCTGCGGCGTCGGCTTGGCCGTTGGACCCGTGGCCAGCGTCGAGGCAACCGTCCTGGCGCCCGATCGACGGGGGTCGGGAGCCAGACCTTCGCCGGGGGATGTCGATCCCCGCAGGATCACGGCCGCCGCGACGAGGAGAATCACCGCGCCGGCGGTGATGGGGATCCAGAATCGCCATCTGATGGAGGGTCCGAGGTCATCGACGAGAACCTCGAGGTTGGCGTGGACTCCCGATGTCGCGGAATACTCCTCCCAGGCCTGGTCGAACGCCACGAGCAACGGCCCGTCATCGACGCCGATCGTTCGAGCGTACTGGGCGACAAAACTCCGGCAAAACACCCTTTCAGGCAGAAACTTGAAGTTGCCCTGCTCGAGACCGTTGAGTATCGCCTTCGAGACCTTGGTCTCCGCGGCGATATCCTCGACTCTCAGCCCCGCGCCTTCGCGCGTTCGCCGCAACTGCTCCCCAAAGGCCGAGGGAGTGATTGAATCACCTTCATCAAGCGTCACCACCGATTGATTTTATCACCATCAGGGGTTCCGGATGTGATCGGGTCAGACCGACGGTCGCGAGCCTTCGCCGTCCTTCGTTCTCGCCCAGAGAGCTGCGGCTGCCGACCGCACGCGCTCACCGACATCCTTACGCTCGGCAATCCGCTTCTGATCCGATTTCGGCAACTGCACCAGGACGCTGAGGGCGAGAGGCAACGGGCTGAGGGGACACTCAACGATGGCCTTCCGAATACCGTATGTCTTTCCCCAGCGATGGTGGCGCGCAACCGTGACGATGAACTCGACCGGGGGCTGTCCGGTGTTGATGAGCACCACCAGGTCGTTCTCGACCAGTCGGGGGTTGTCAATCAGGGCGGTGAGGATCTTGTCATCGCGGCCGGCGATCAACGCCGGGAACAGCGCCCGGTGGGCGCGGCGGGCCATGGCGATCTTCTCGCCGAGGGACATGGTCGGCACCTGGAGAATCAGTTTCCGCTCGGCCTGCCGCCTCACCAGTGGTGTTGTCTTTGGGGTTTGGGCGACCGCCAACAGAGATGACCATGGCAACGAACCGAGAAGACTGATGGCCTGGGCATTGCTGAGTCCGGGAAACCCGGCCAGCTTCTCTCTGATGGCTCTCGTGCCCAGACTGTCCCGAGATGACGCGAATAACTCGGCGATCTGGGGGGTGCAGAAGGGGTTTCGCAGAACATCGAGAATCTGGACGTCATCCAGACCACCCCCACGAGCAACTTCCATCAATTCATCGGAGGTGAGATCTGCGATGCGATTCGCCATGTAATCAATCCTAGGCCAGAAAACCTGGCTTCAGGGTCCCGGAGGCTCACCTTCAACAGATGTTTGACATTGGAGCATGGCCCGAATGCGCTGCCGAAGCCGCACAATCTCGAGCCCGGCTATCTGCGATTCCTCCTCCGGGAGTCTCCTGACCGCGTGTTTGCGGAACGCAAGCCGGGTCAGGAGTCGAGCGAGGACCGTTCGTTCCTGACGGGATGGCCACCAATCCGATTGAATCCGGCGGCGGTAGAATGGGATCACTTCGAGGACCCAATCGGGAACGACGTCGAGTTCGACTTCCTCGGTCAACTCCCGGCCCAGGATCTGCTGCTCGGATCGGAGGAAGACATACAGGGTCGCCAGGTAGAGCATGTAGAGAACCGGGACGGCCACGAAGTACCGCGACGTGGAAACCGGGTCATCCACGTTCACCAGCCGAGTCAGCATCAGATTCCAACCCGAGTGGATCGTCACCGCACCAACCAGCCCGACCAGCACCCAGATCGCTCTCTCGGCTCGATTCCTCGACAAATAGGCAAAGCCCACGCAACCACCGAACGCGGCCGAAGAGACGGCGTGGACTCCGGCAGCCATGGCGGTCCGAACCAGAATCAACATCAGACCGTCCTGAAGGGCAACCCCTCCCGCGCCGGCCGCCGTGTACACCAGATTTTCGGTCACGGCAAAACCCAACCCGCTCGCCGTTCCGTACACGAGTCCGTCGGTCGGATTGTCGAACTCCTTCGAAAACACGACGACCAGAATCACTCCCACGGCCTTTGCCGCTTCCTCGAGGAAGGGCCCGAGCCAACCGACCATGGCCGTTTGCCCTAAACCGAAGCCGACCACCAGAGCAGAACCGCCCGCGACCGCAAGAACGGGTGCCGCGAGAGCTCCCCACAGAAAAACGCCGGCCACCAGGTGAATCGGTTCCCGGTCGTACCGGTCGAACCACCAGACCGCCGCCACCACCGCAACGAGGAGCGCAGTGGAGAGAGCCAGGGCTGCCAACAGAGCGACGATGTCGATCGGGGTCACGGAACGATCAAGCCAAGATCTTCGATGGAGTTCTGCAGAAAGAAGAGCCTGCTCGCCTCGACATCCTGCTGGATTTGGGACATGAGCTGGACCGTTGACGGAAAACTCACTTCATCACGCAGCCGTTTGATGAAGAACAACCTCACCGACTCCTTGTAGACATCTGCGGTGAAGTCGAGGAGGTGCGTCTCGATGGTCAGTATCGAGTTCTCATACACCGTGGGGCGGGTGCCGACGTTGGTGACCGAGGGGAAGCTCCGACCGAACGAGGGGATGTGTACCGCGGAGACATAGACTCCACACGCAGGCTCGATCTCGTTTTCGACCTCGATGTTCAAGGTCGGGAAACCGAGTTTTCTTCCCAGGCGTTTGCCTTCGAGCACGCAACCGTCGATGAACACGTGCCGGCCGAGCATCGACGCCGCCTCGTCGACCAGGCCGTCCGCAACCGCCTGACGGACCCGCGTCGAGGAAACGACTTCCCCATCCAATTCGACGATGGGTGATGCTGCAGCCTTGAATCCGAGTTCCTGACCCATCCTTTCGAGGAGAGCGACATCGCCACCTCGATCTGCGCCGAACCGGAAGTTGGCGCCGATATAGGCCTCTTCGATTCCCAGACGGCCCACGAGTACGTCCTTGACGAAATCTTCGGCAGGCATCCGCGCGAGCCGATGGGTGAACGGCACCACCAGGGCGGTCTCCATCCCGGTCCGCTCGATGAGCTCAAGACGTTGATCGAGATTCGACAGCAACCGAGGTGCCATCCGCGGCCGCAACAGTTTCACCGGGTGAGGGTCGAATGTCATGGTCGAAGCGACGGTCCCGAGTTCCTCCGCCCGATCCACCACGTATCGGAGAATCGCCTGATGCCCGAGATGTACACCGTCGAAGTTCCCAATGGTCATGACCGCACCACGCGGGGGCTCGTCGGAACCGAGAGGGTCTCTGAACACCTTCACGACCGCACCGTCAACCGATCACCGGGAGCATTCGCGACCCCCTCGCGGGCTCCCGGACCACGCGGACCACCCTGCCGACCACATCGTAGGGATGGGCTTCGGTGATCTCGGCCTCGATGAGCGCGCCTGGCGCGGCGATCCCGTCGTTGATCAACAGTCGACCATCGATTTCCGGCGCCTGCCGTTTCAGTCTCCCTTCGGTGAGGAGTTCCATTTCGGCCAGGGGGCCGACGACCATGGCGGGGAGGGTCCGCCCCACAAGCGCTTCGTTCCGGGTCAGGGACACCTTCTGTTGGGCCTCGAGCACGCGGGCCCGTCGTTCGGCCTTGATCTCCTCGGCCACCGGATCACCGAGCTCCGAACCCGGATTCTCCTCCTGCCAGGAATAACTGAAAACTCCGAGATGATCGAATCCCGTGGTCTCCACGAAATCCACCAACTCCTCGAGCTCATCCTCCCCCTCGCCCGGAAAACCGACGATGAAGGTCGTTCGCAACGCGAGATCCGGGACCGTCGCGCGAGCGCGCTCGATGAGGCCCGCGTAACTCCGCGCATCGCCACCGCGCCGCATGGCCTTGAGCACTCGCCGGCTTGCGTGCTGGAGCGGGATGTCGAGGTACGAGACAAACCGATCGTTGGCGGCCATCAGCTCGAACAGGCCTTCGTCCAGGGTTGCAGGGTAGGCGTAGAGAAACCGGATCCAGGGAAGGTCTGTCTCCTCGAGAAGAGCCGCTACGAGCCGGCGCAGACCATGCTCGATCCCGAGATCCTCACCATACCGTGTCGTGTCCTGTGCAATGAGCACGAGTTCCCGAACCCCGGCCGCCTCGAGGCGTCGGGCCTCCGCCACCAGGTCACCCATGGCCCGCGAGCGGAAGTCTCCCCGCATGGCAGGAATGTGACAGAACGAACAGGGATTGCCGCACCCCTCCGCGACCTTGAGATAAGCGTAACCGTTCGTCGACAGGAGACGCGGATTGGCGTGGTCGTACAACCGGATGGCGCCATGCTGATCGGGAAGATGATCTTCGAGCTCACCACGGACCGCCGCGGCGACGCTCTCGAGCTCATCCAGACCGATGAACGCATCGATCTCCGGGATTTCCCTCTTGAGCTCCTCGGCATAGGCTTGCGCCATACAACCCGACACCACCAGCCGCCGAACCCGTCCCGTCTTCTTGGCCTCGACCACCTCGAGGATCGAGTCGATGGACTCCGCCTTGGCGTCGTTGACGAACCCACAGGTGTTGACCACGACGACATCGGCCTCCCCGGCGTCGGCAGTAACCCGAATGCCACCGGCCTCGAGATGCCCCAGCATCACTTCGCCATCGACCAGATTCTTGGCACAACCGAGGCTGATCATCCCAACCTTGACGATCGTCTGCCGGTCTTCAGGCCCGTCCTTGACATCCGCACCGCTCATGCATCCTCCGAGCGGGCGATTCTACCATTGGGTGAGGATCCGTGAACTCAACAGCTCTCGAGAACGGCCTCGGCGGCGAGCCTCGAGGCGCCGGGGGATCCCAACCGCCGGCGAACCCGTGCGAGGGCAGGCCGTTGTTCATCGGCGCCACCGGCGAGGAGCCGTCTCGAGACCGCAGCCAGTTCATTGGCGGTCCAGTCACTCTGAATGAGTTCGGGCGCCACCCTCTCCTCGGCGATGAGGTTGACCAGCGCCACATGCGGCACCCGCACGAGGAGCCGCGCCACCGCAAAAGAGAGCGCCTGCATGCGGTAGCCCACCACCATGGGAACATCCAAGAGTGCACACTCGAGTGTGGCTGTCCCGGATGCCGTCCAGGCGAGTGAGCTCGATGCGAGTTCCCGGCGGCGATCCGGCCCGCTCACCCGCCGAATCTCGGTCCCGCCGCCATACCTCGCGAAGACCTCGTCGACCACCGGCCCGACCCCGGGGGCCTCGATGAGAACCGCCTCCGAAAGACCCTCGGAGCCGAGGTCACTGACCGTCTGAATCATGGTCGGAAGAAGCTGCCGAATCTCCATGGCTCGCGATCCCGGCAGCAGAGCGATCCTGCCGGCCACCTTGCTCAGCTGATGGTCGAGCAACCCGTCACGCGCCACATCGTCCACCAGTGGATGGCCGACGTAGCGAGCGGCAACCTGGTGCTCGGCATAGAACGGCACCTCGAACGGGAGGAGACACAGAACCTCGCGGGCAAGACGTCGAACCACTCGCACCCGTCCCCGGCGCCACGCCCAAAGCTGCGGCGAGACATAGAGAACAACCGGGACCCCGATTCGGTGGAGTCTGGAGGCGAGACGGA
>RCNG010000963.1_pt1 | contig 14030 bp, 14 predicted proteins | sample 2041371 | NCBI WGS metagenome assembly RCNG01 (sample SAMN09708227, study PRJNA481090) | Marine sediment metagenome, whole genome shotgun sequencing project. | biome: marine sediment; feature: ocean; material: sediment; isolation source: Sewage treatment plant 1 marine sediment (STP1) ... | reverse complement strand
TTGATACCCGGTGGTTTCATCCACAGCAATCGCCTGCACCTGACCGTCGACAAAACGAACAAAATTCTGATTACAGGGATAACCCGGATCGGCCAGCATCACGGCATCACCGCGATCAATCAACGCTCCGGTAATTAATAACAACGCCCCGGATGCCCCTGGTGTTACCACGACCCTGGAGGCCGGTATATCCACTCCAAAGCGTTGCTGATAAAAATCGGCAATGGCCTGTCTTAAAGGCATTAATCCAAGGCTAGAGGTATAATGAATATGCCCCTGACGCAAGGCTTCCATTCCGGCATCTAAGATGGGTTGCGGGGTCTTGAAATCCGGCTCACCCACTTCCAGATGTATAATATCCCTGCCCTGTTGTTCCATGGCTTTAGCCTCCCCTAACAGGGACATCACATGAAAAGGCTCAATACCTGCCATACGCCGGGCCAGTGTGGTCAAAGACCTGTTTATTGGAGCAGTCATGTCTGATGTATCTTACGGGCAGTAGCCAGGGTAAAATAAGGCTCATCGCAACTGCCTGACAGGACCGTCATAGGCTGATCGGGTTCACCAAAATCACTGAGTACCAGAGCAGCACCGGTAAAATCATGGTCCCGGGTATAGTCGTTAACGGTAATAATGGTTTTTAAGTCAGCACCATGGGAGGACAATATGCCATTATGGGAATCTTCAAAAGCCAGGCATTGCTCCGCTTTAAGATGCATTTTTTCCAGGGCATAAGTATAAATATCCGGTGCCGGTTTTTTGGCAGGAACGACGTCTCCGGCCGCTATCACTTCAAACCAGTCAATAGAATCAGCACCCAGGGTATGAGTCAATAAAGCAGTCACATTGGCCGGCGTAGTCGTGGTAGCAATAGCCAGACGCAAATGAGCAGCAAGTGCCTCCTGAAACAAGCGATTGACACCAGGACGAAGCGGCACCGCACCCTCTGCCATAAGCTGGGTGTAAAACCGGGTTTTGGCTGCATGCAAACCGGCCACAAATTCATCAAAACTGGTATCAGAAGATACTGATCCGGTTACAGTGACTGACTCTGGTTTAGAGAAAGGCTTACCTCGTTCATGCGGGTAAAAATCACTTAAATAATAACCAATGCGTTCTTTGCCGCCTGTTACCACCAGTAATTTACCGTACAGTTCAACACTCCAGTGCCAGTCCAGACCAGCTTCTTCAAAGGCCATATTAAACGCCACAAGATGCCCGTCACGCTCCGTATCGGCCAGAGTGCCGTCCACATCAAATATCAACGCTTCTAATTGACTCATAAAACTCTTCTCAATCCATTCAAAACGCATAGTGTACCTTAAAACAGTCGCGGTTTATATCTGAATTGAATAGCTGAAAATTGCATTTATTGAACACATATTAACTGTAAAAATTACCCGTTTACGCCTAAAATAGGATTAATAGAACTAAAATTATTGAATTAATTGGCTAAATAAGCAAAAAACAGACTTAATTTGTTGCCATACAGTCAGTATTTTGTTATATATTCACATCTTTTATAAACAGGCTGGAGTCCGATCAATGCCAACAGAAAAAAGCACCAGTTCAGAAAGTGCTGTCGCTACCTTTGAACCCTATCAGGAAAAGAAAGGCGAAGAATATATGAATGAAAACCAGCAGGCGCATTTTAGTGCTATGTTGCTGGCCTGGAAAAAAGAGTTAATGGAAGAAGTCGATAAGACAGTGACTCATATGAAAGATGATGCCACAAATTTTCCTGATCCAAGCGATCGTGCCTCACAGGAAGAGGAGTTTGCTCTGGAACTGAGAACTCGTGATCGTGAACGCAAACTCATTAAGAAAATTGATGAATCCCTGAAATATATTGAATCCGGGGAATACGGTTTTTGTGAAACCTGTGGTGTTGAAATTGGCATTAGACGTCTGGAAGCCCGCCCAACAGCAACACAATGCATTGACTGTAAAGAACTGGATGAAATGAAAGAGAAAGTGGGTTAAGCAGTTTTCGATAGTATCCCGGCAATTATCTGTAAAGCTTTTACGGATAAAATCAGCCGGGGCTGGTTTTTTCGCTGCCAGATCATCAGTCTAGACCATCAGTTCAGAGACTGCAGCAGCCCTTTTCTTCGTATAAACCTCTTGTTGTGTATGTCGCCTTTTCTACCTGAGAATACTATACATAGACAAACTCATTGAAACAAAACTGCACTGAGAAAACGACTTACCGGGGACGTTTTGCCCCTTCACCTTCGGGTGAACTTCATTTTGGCTCATTATTGGCTTCTATGGCCAGTTATGCCGATGCCCGAAAAAATAATGGCAGCTGGTTATTACGCATCGACGATATTGATCTGGCTCGTGTGGCAGCAGATTCTGATCTGCATATCATTAAAACCCTGGAGCAATGCGGTTTTCAATGGGATGAAAAGATAAGTTATCAAAGTCAATGCATGGGCCGGTATCAACAGGCTCTGGAAAAATTACAGCAGGCCAACATCACCTATCCGTGTTTCTGTTCGAGAAAACAGATTAAGGCCCTTGCACACAATGGCATCTACCCCGGAACCTGTCGTAATAAGAGCTTTAATAAATCCGTTCAACCCTATGCCATTCGCATAAAAGTATCGACAGATGAAATTAGCTTTGTCGATCAGATTCAGAAAATCTATAGTCAACAGCTTAATCAGTCGGTGGGTGATTTTGTAATCTTTCGCCGGGATCAGGTATTCACCTACCAGCTCAGTGTGGTGGTGGATGATTATCTGAGCCAGATAAGTCATGTCGTCCGCGGCAATGACCTGCTGGCCTCCACACCCCGGCAAATCTATTTGCAGCAACAATTGGGCTATCCAAAACCCCAATACGCCCATATCCCCCTGGCAGTGACACATGACAACTTAAAACTCAGTAAACTCAGTCATGCCAAAAAAGTAGTGTGTGACCTGCAAACACTGGTACTGGCCGCTGAATTTCTGGGACAAGATATTATGAAGCACATGGATTATCAGACCAAAGAGGACTTCTGGCGGCATCTTTTTATTAATTGGGATATAAACAAGGTGCCAAAGATGGCAAAACAGGAGATTTTGTATTAATCTTATTGCTGAATTACAGACTGAAGTTTTTTGGCAAACTTTTTTAAAACGATGGAGAAACAGGTGTCACAAGCTGCAACTCAACTGGAACATCCTTTTATGGAAAAATTTCAGGGGCGGTTTACAGGAATTTTGCGTTGGCAGCAACTGGATGAATTATGGGAAACTATTCAGGCTGGCAAAACGGACGACTGGTATATTTACCATATAGGCGAACCCCCGCCGCTTACAGCCTGTAAATCTGAACAATTACACCGTTTTATAAAAGAAGTGGACAAACTGCTCCGGCAAGATCACGAAGAGGATTATTGCGGCATTGTCTATGTGGATGATAAATCAAGCCCTGGTTTTGTCAAAATTTACGACCCCAGTAATCTGGGGCATGTATGTGGTTCCAGTGGAGCTCCACCGCCCCTGCCAGGCTGGATATTAAGTAAATTACAGCCGATTGATATGCAAGCCGCCATGCCGCCGCCAGGCAACAGGAAAAGATGGTGGCAGAAGATTTTTAGTTAACTAGTTAGATACCTTTAGTTAGATACAGTGGTTTATTTATTTTTAATCTCGGGACATTAACATTCATTAATTCACATAATCAAAGGAAAGCGAATTATGGCAGACGATAAAGTATATCCTATTCCGCAGGAAGTTGCAGACAAGGCTTATATTACAGAAGATAAGTACCATACTATGTACCAACAGTCCATTGACGATCCCGATACCTTCTGGGGCGCTATGGCCAAAGAATTTCTCAGCTTTTCTAAACAGTGGGATAAGGTCAGTGATTGGCAGTACGGTGAGAATGATGTCAGCATCAAGTGGTTTAGCGGTGCTAAATTAAATGTGACCTACAACTGTATTGATCGCCATTTACCGCAACGGGCCGATCAAACGGCCATTATCTGGGAATCTGATGATCCGCAAAAATCTGAAACCATCAGCTATCAGCAGCTCTCTGATGAAGTTAACCGCTTTGCCAATGTCTTAAAAGCACGTGGTGTAAAAAAAGGCGACCGGGTTTGTATTTACATGCCCATGATCCCGGAAGCGGCCTACTCCATGTTGGCCTGCGCTCGTATTGGTGCCATTCATTCGGTTGTTTTTGGCGGTTTTTCGCCGGAAGCATTAAAAGACCGGATTCTCGATTCTGACTGCCAGATAGTCATTACAGCAGATCAGGGTCTGCGCGGCGGCAAAGCCGTTCCGCTGAAGAAAAATGCCGACCAGGCAGTGGCACAATGCCCTAATGTTCATACTGTATTAGTTATTCAACATACCCATGGTGATGTGGTCTGGAATGACAAACATGATATCTGGTACCACGAAATTGCGGACACTGTCGATAGCAATTGTGAGCCGGAAGAAATGGATGCAGAAGATCCATTGTTTATTCTCTATACCTCCGGCTCAACGGGCAAACCAAAAGGTGTTTTACACACTACAGCAGGCTATCTGCTGTATACTGCAGTAACTCACAAATACACATTTGACTATAAAGAAGGTGATATCTATTGGTGTACCGCCGATGTAGGCTGGATCACCGGTCACAGTTATATTCTTTATGGACCTTTGGCCAATGGTGCGACCACACTGATGTTTGAAGGCATTCCCAGTTATCCGGATGCCTCCCGCTTCTGGCAGGTCGTGGACAAACATCAGGTTAATACCTTCTATACTGCGCCGACTGCTATAAGAGCCTTAATGAGTGAAGGTGATGATCCGGTTAAGAAAACATCCCGCAGCAGTTTACACCTGCTGGGCTCGGTGGGTGAACCCATTAATCCAGAAGCCTGGGAATGGTATTACCATGTGGTGGGCGAGGCCAACTGTCCTATCATGGATACCTGGTGGCAGACTGAAACCGGCGGCTTTATGATCACGCCGTTACCTGGTGCCACTGCCCTCAAACCGGGTTCTGCTTCCCGTCCGTTCTTTGGTGTTAAGCCTAACCTTATGGATACCGACGGCAAGATCATGTCCGGCGAAGCTGCCGGCAGTCTGGTGATCAGTGCCAGCTGGCCTGGTCAGATGCGTACCATTTACGGTGATCATCAGCGTTTTGTTGAGACCTACTTTAAAACCTATCCAGGTCATTACTTCACCAGTGATGGCGCCCGCCGTGATGCTGATGGGTATTACTGGATCACGGGTCGTGTAGATGACGTGTTAAATGTCTCTGGTCATCGTCTGGGTACTGCTGAAATTGAAAGCGCCCTGGTGCTGCATAATGCGGTCGCAGAAGCAGCGATTGTTGGTTATCCTCATGATATCAAAGGACAGGGAATATACGCCTATGTCACTTTGGTCAAAGGTGTGGAAGCCACCGATGATCTCAAAATCGAGCTGGTCAAGCAGGTTCGTAAAGAAATTGGCCCTATCGCTACTCTGGATGCCATTCAATGGGCACCCGGCCTGCCTAAAACCCGTTCCGGTAAAATTATGCGCCGTATTTTGCGTAAAATTGCCAGTAATGAACTGGATAATATGGGTGATACCAGTACTCTGGCCGATCCGGGCGTTGTGGAGCAGTTAATTGACAACCGCCAAAACAAGTAAGTAAAAATCGCTTTACCACTTACGCTGGAAGCTTTGTGGCCCATGTGTTTATGGGCTGCAAGGCTTTTCCGTAAACCATCAATTCATCGGGTCCGGGTTACTATTTATAATCAAACTCCAGCCCACCCTCGATATTTTCGGCCCGAAAATTGCTTATTTTTAAGTTGTATAATTAATCCATCAGCCATTTTATGAGTCATAAATACAATGGAAGATATCAACAATCTCAATTCGGTAAAATTAGATATTCTGGTTGCAGAAGCCATAGGCATAGATGTTTTTTATCCGCACAACCACAATAAGCTCAGTTATGTCCCACGTGCCGGGATGACGCCCAGAGAATGGGCTCCCAGCCGGTTCTGGTCACAGGGAGGACCCTTTATTGAACAATATAAAATGGATTTAAACTGGGGTTGGGAGGAAATGAGCGAGTGGACAGCCTCGCTAGAGCCGGATATTAATGTTCAGGGAGCTACTCTACTGGAAGCCGCCATGCGGGCACTGGTCTGTTTAAAATTACCGGACTATGTCAAACCAAACTAAAGGTCAAACCAAACTAAAGGTCAAACCAAACTAAAAGTCAAACCCGGCTAAAGCTATTCACTGAAAGAGACTCTGTTATAAATAAGACTGCTCAACAAGGTTTGCTATTTTAGCGACATAGGCTTTATTCTCCAGATACTCTTCGCGTAAAATTATAACCTGCCTTGCCACATCCAGCCAATGTTGACGAGCTCTGGCATTATACGATTTCAGAGGCTCTAAAGCATTATCATTGCCTCCTTTATGCAGCCATTGTTGATAACACTGCATCAAACCCGGAGCAATGGTTTTGCGCATACTGGTTAAATTAGCTATATAAAAATGCAACGATTCCGGTCTGAAATCGGACAATAATGCAGGCAGGGTGGATAAACTGTCAGCTAGATGATCTTTGACTGCCCTGAGCATGATTTCCGCTTTGGAACGAGGTAACCGGGATAAAATTTCCCGCCAGCTCTGCCCCAGTAAAGCAGTTGCCTGAACCTCTCCGATCTCATGCAGCAGTGCCATATTCAGCTCATTGCTGGTCATCTGTTCCAGTGCTTCGAGAACATCACTGGCAAAAGGATAATGTTCAATAGCACGTTTCATGGCATTGTCAGGCTTGTTCCATTTCCATTCCTCATATTTTTCCCAAAGCATCCGGCGAAAGGATTCCCGGCGTAAAAAAATGACATTACCCTGAGCCATGGCCGGCGGGGCAGTAAGATCCCGAGCATACTCTGTGCCAGTAACGTAGATGCTATAGTCACCTTCTTTATGGAATTTTTCCAGTTGCGCAAGAAAAAAATGCGGACGCAGTTTATTACCATAACCAGCACTATAAACCAGTCCATGTTTTTCAAGTTTCTGGTTTATTGCTTGAGTAGCAAATGGTTCATAACTGTTTCCTGCAATATTAAGCGCGTGATATTCCTGACCTTCGATGTCCAGCCATAGCCCTTCCCGCTCAATGAGCCATTGTCCCAATTGTTCTTTGTCAATAGGAGAATCAAATCCACGCCCAGTTTCCCAACGAAAATATTCGCGCATTTTCAACAGGTATATACACAAAGTATATTGCCCGGCATGAGTAGCATCGGTAATATGACAATTATGCTGAACACGTTCACTCAAAGTTGCTAAAATATTTTTCATGACAATCCTGTCCAGTATCTAAGACTCTAAAATTTCCTGATAACGAAAGCAATCCATAGTGTGATCATTCACCATGCCGACGGCCTGCATATAAGCATAGCAAATGGTACTGCCCACAAACTTAAAGCCTCTTTTTTTTAATGTCTTGCTCATTAGATCAGATTCTTTGCTGTTGGCCGGAATATCAGACAATGTTTTCCAGTGATTGATTTTTGGCTGGCCATCGACAAACTGCCAGATATAGTCTGAAAAGGAACCATAGCGGGCCTGGACTTCAAGAAACAGGCGTGCATTGGCCACAGCAGAGTTTACTTTCAAGCGATTGCGAATAATTCCCGGATCCTGTAATAAAAGGTCTATTTTCTGTTCATCATAAAGGGCAATTTTGCTGGCATCAAACTGATCAAACACCTTCTGATAATGTGCCCTTTTTTTCAGTACCGTGATCCAGCTCAATCCAGCCTGGGCACCTTCCAGAGTCAGCATCTCAAACAAATGTTGATCATCATAACTGGCCACGCCCCATTCCGTATCATGATATTGCCGGTACAACGGGTCATCACCGCACCACTCACATCTCTGGATCATAATGGGCTCCTGATATTGTCTGCAAAAGCAAAATAGTTCTAAAGAAAAGAGTTTCAATGCCGCTAAAAGATTATCTGAAACAAAACCTTTTTCAGAATCCAGAAAAACTTTAGTCAAGAACCAGTCAAGAGGTCACAAAATGGATATTTCCGGTGTTCAAACTGCAGCCATTGCATCCAGTGTCGGACAAAACGATACTGTCGGTATGACCGTGCTGAAAAAAGCCATGGATATTCAGGAACAGTCTGCCATGCAGCTGATTCAATCCATTCCTGAATTGCCTGACAATCTGGGACAGAATATCAATGTAAAAGTCTGATTTCCTTTTACACAACTGACCATTCCTGAAGCTCAAGCCTTCTCCCCCATGTCATAAATCAGCTTTCTCCTGTTCATTTTATGCCTTGTACCTATTATAATGGGTACCGGCACGACATTTTACCACGCACCCGCAATACTTTTCCTGACATAGCTCCAAGTAAAGAACCGGATAAGCATCTTTACGATATTTTGATATGATGAATAACATGAAATCAGACACTCAACCCGACGCTTATACACAACTGGAAAACCTGTTTAACCAGGTCTATCAATTGCACCATCTGGCCGCCATTGCCCATTGGGATGCGGCCACCATGATGCCACCGGGCGGCAGTGAAGCCAGAGGACAGGCACTGGCTGAAATCAGCAGCTTAATCAATCGCAAGATCAGTGACCATAAAGTTGGAGAACTGATTCAGCAGGCCCGGCAACAGCACAACGACCTGTCTGACTGGCAACAGGCCAATTTGAGAGAAATACAGCAAAAATGGCTGAATGCTACCAGCATCACTGATGAGCTGGTCAAAGCCAAAGCCATTGCCGGTTCAAAATGTGAACACGCCTGGCGTACGTATCGGCAGGAAAATAACTGGACAGCCTTCAAACCCTTACTAGAAGAAGTAGTTCAATTAACCAGAGAAGAATCTCAGATGCGCGGCGATGCAATGGATCTCCCGGCGTATGATGCGTTACTGAATTTATATGAACCTGGTCAAAGCAGCGCCCAAATCGACCTCATATTTAAACAATTGACTGACTTTTTACCCACATTTATTCAACAGGTAGTTGAGAAACAAGCTGGCGAAACAGTGATTTCCCCACAAGGTAAATTTCCCCTTGAACAACAGAAGGCACTGGCTTTAGAACTGATGCATCAGGTTGGTTTTAATTTTGAGCAGGGCCGCCTGGACATCAGTCATCATCCATTTTGCGGCGGTGTAGCTGAGGATGTACGGATCACTACACGCTATCAGGAACATGATTTCAGTGAAAGTCTGATGGGGGTATTACATGAAACCGGTCATGCAAAATACGAACAGGGCTTGCCCAAAGAATGGCTGAATCAGCCGGTGGGAGAAGCCCGCAGTATGGGCATTCACGAAAGCCAGAGCCTGTTCCAGGAAATGCAGATTGCCCGCAGTGAAGCATTTTTTAAGTTTGCTGCACCGGTGTTGGAAAAATTTCTAGGCAATTCCGAAACAGTAGCGCAATGCTGGCAGGCGGAGAACCTGTTTCAGCTAACCAATCGCGTTAAACCCGGCTATATCCGGATCAACGCTGATGAAGTTACCTATCCCCTGCATATCATTTTACGCTATGAAATCGAGAAAGGTCTCATTAACGACCAACTAAACGTGGCAGATTTACCGGAAATCTGGGATCAGAAAATGCAAACTTATCTTGGCCTGTCAAGCAAAGACAATTATCGGGATGGCTGTATGCAGGATATTCATTGGACGGATGGCAGCCTGGGTTACTTTCCAACCTATACTCTGGGTGCAATGAATGCCGCACAATTATTTCATGCCGCCCGACAAGTAATCCCGGCACTAGAACAGCAAATTTCTCTGGGTGACTTTAGTCAGCTTAATCAGTGGCAAAGGGATAATATCTGGTCCAAAGGTAGTTTTTACCGTGTTAATGATTTAATGCGCCACGCGACGGATGAAGCACTGAATCCGGATTATTTTATTAAGCACCTGAAACAGCGTTTTTTATCCTGAACCCATAGATGGATGTTAACTAGCCCAGTTTATCATCAGCCACATAGTATTTAGGGTCTTCAATAACATTGACCTCGCACAGGTCACCTGCTTTGCTTAAAAGTTTTTTACATTCAGGACTCAGATGTCTCAGGTGCAGACGTTTTTCGGCACTGAGATAGCGTTCTGCCAGGGTATCAATGGCTTCAATACCGGAGTGATCGGAAACACGTGAGTATTTGAATTCTACAACCACATCATCCGGATCATTTTTGGGGTCAAATAACTCCTGAAAATTATGCACCGAACCAAAGAACAATGGACCATGTAATTCATAGACTTTTGACTCATCATTATCACGGGTGATCACCACGGTAATATGCTTGGCATGATTCCAGGCAAACACCAGCGCCGCTATAACCACTCCTATTAACACTGCAATGGCCAGATTATCTGTGATAACAGTAATCGCAGAAACAGAAATCAGAATAAAGGCATCGGATTTGGGGATTTTACCCAGAATTCTGAAACTGGACCATTCAAAGGTGCCAATCACAACCATAAACATCACACCCACCAGAGCCGCCAGAGGGATTTGTGAAATCAATGCCGAGGCGAACATAATAAAGCTCAGTAAAAACAAGGCAGCAGAGATACCGGAAATCCGGCCACGGCCACCCGAGTTGACATTAATCATGGACTGACCAATCATGGCACAACCACCCATACTACCGAAAAAGCCGCAGGTCACGTTAGCAACCCCTTGCCCCACACATTCCTTGTTACCATGGCCACGGGTTTCAGTCATTTCATCAATAACGGTCAATGTCAGCAGCGACTCGGTTAAACCGATAGCTGCAAAGGCCAGAGAGTAAGGAAAGATTATAACCAGAGTATCAATAACTTCAGACAATGAGGAGATGGGTATCATGGGAATATGAAAATCGGGGAAACCACCGGCAATGGAAGCGATATCTCCCACTGTGCGAGCAGGAAGGCCAAACACAATAACAAGCGTAGAAACGACCAGAATTCCAGCCAGAGGGGCTGGAATGGCATTAGTGTATTTAGGCAGAAGATGAATAATGGCCATAGTTAATACTATCAGCCCAATCATAGTCCATAACAGGGTGCCCTGCATCCAGACCATTGTGCCATCTTGCGGATCGGGTATTTTAAACTGACCTATTTGCGCCAGAAAAATCACAATAGCCAGCCCATTGACAAAACCCAACATAACGGGATGCGGTACCAGCCGGATAAACTTACCCAGCCGCAATACGCCAAATAGCATTTGAATAAGCCCCATTAAAACGACGGCAGCAAACAGGTATTCAACACCATGAATAACCACTAAACCTGTCATAATCACGGCCAGTGCCCCGGTAGCACCGGATATCATCCCTGGGCGGCCGCCAAAGGTTGCCGTGATCAGACCGACAATAAACGCCGCATACAAACCAACCAGGGGGTCCACCTGAGCCACAAAGGAAAAGGCAATAGCTTCTGGAACCAGTGCCAGAGCCACGGTAAGGCCTGATAGTACTTCAGTTTTAATATTGCAGGGTTGATCTTTCGGGCACAGGTCAATCATAATAAATCCAGTAAAATTAAATGCTTGCAAATTATTAGCTTATTAACAAACACTAAAACAGCATGGCGCGGTGCTGGATTATACCTGTAACACCCTTATTATTCTAGTTATAGTTTTAGCTGCATCTGTGTCAGTCTGGCCCAATAGCTGGCGCCAATGGCTAGAATATCATCATTAAAATCATAATGAGAATTATGCAAAGAGGCACTGCTACCATTACCAATAGAGACATAGCAGCCTTTAGATTCATTCAGTAAAAAGGAAAAGTCTTCTGAGCCCATGCTGGGCGGATTATCACTGACAATATCGCTATTGTCCACCACGTCCATAGCTGCCAGTAGCGCATTTTCAGTTTCGGCTTGCGTATTAATTGTGGAGGGATAGCGCTTTTCGTAGTCAACTTCTGCTATAGCGCCATAAGCCTTAGAGATCGATTTCACAATCTGTTTGAGCTGAGTAATGACTTTCTTCTGTACATCATGATGAAATGTTCTCACAGTACCGGATAAATGTGCAGTTTCCGGTATCACATTATAGCTGTCACCGGCATGAATGCGGGTAATGGAAACCACGACCGAGTCTAAAGGATTGGTCTGTCGGCTACTGATATTTTGCAGAGCGCTAATAACATGTCCGGCAATAACAATTGGATCTACCGTATTGTGGGGCGCAGCCGCATGCCCGCCTTTACCATTAATGGTAATATCAAAGACATCATAAGCAGCCATAACCGGTCCGCTGCGAATTGCAAATTTACCTGTATCCAGACCCGGCCAGTTATGCATGCCATAAATAGAATCAATGGAAAACTTTGTAAAAAAGCCCTCTTCAACCAGTTTTCGCCCGCCCCCTTCATTTTCTTCTGCGGGCTGGAAGACAAAATACACTGTACCATTGAAATCCTGATGCTGTGACAAATACTGCGCTGCTCCCAGAAGCATAGTAGTATGACCATCATGACCACACGCATGCATTAGACCTTTATGAGTTGAGCAATAATCCACTGAAGTTTTTTCGACGATAGGCAAGGCATCCAGATCCGCCCGCAGGGCAATGGCTTTGTTGCTGTTTCCAGCAGTTAAAGAACCTATCACTCCAGTACCAGCCATACGCGGGTATACTTTTAGCCCAAATGAATGCAGTTTCTGTTCTACAAACTGTGCGGTTTTTTGTTCCTGAAAAGCAATTTCCGGTATGGCATGCAACTGATGACGCCACTGTTTCATTTGCTCTTTATTTTTTACAATTTCATCAATTAAAGGCATAAATTCTTATCCTGAAGCATGAGTGTGGAAAAATGAGGCCTGAAACTTTGGATCTTGAACATATATACCCAAATCCCAACCGTGGTCCCGAACAGGAATAAAACCCATAAATATGAAACATAATTAATTTATCCTGGCAGGGTTTTTCTGCTTGCTCTGCTTCAGCTTCAGGTTGATTAGTATTTTTACCTTTTCCATACCTGCCTTATCCAATTCAGCCAAATCAATTTGGACGGCTTGTTTCTGTTCTGCTTTTTCGTTCATGAAAACCATGATTCTATGACTGTCCTGATATTCAACCCGGTTAATTTCGCTCCATTTTATTTGTTGATTAAAATTTCTGATATTAAAAAGAATAATTTTATCCTTATTGAGTACAATCTTAAAAACAAAGAGGTTGATTCCACCCATTAAAAAAATAAAGCTGACAGTAAACAGTACACTGGGCATAAAACTGTGTTTATGGGCTTTTTTAAGCCGTTCACGCCAGATTTTGCTGGTTAAAAATAATAATAACCCGGAAAAAAGTAGAGTGAACATCCAGATTGGCGGGTATTTTATAACAAATTGATCAGCTTGAATCAGTAGTTCCATTATCTCTCAGGTATGTAGTCACCATGGGTAAATAGTATCACAGTTCGCGAATACCTGTTAGCGTTAGCCTTTTGCAGCAAGGTTGTAGATTGTTTCTCTGCGGCGTCTTCAACAAGGTTTGCGCTATAACATTGCCTATTCATTGCATAACTTATAGGTTAAAATTTATCCGAACTCTGAGCTACTCTATAACCCACTCTGGAAATGAACTGTGCTTGATTTTATTTTTTTCCATCAAATTCCCATGCAATATTTCCAGTCTTTTCTCGATTCATTAAAAATCCCCTATAAAAGTAACACTGAATTTCAAAAATCCATTGAAGAGGTGGGCTTTACCGTCAGCATCAGTGATGATTGTGAACTGGATATGATAGAAAAAATTGAGGATTATTATGATGAAATGATGGATCTGAATGAAACACTGGTTTCAGCAGAAGAAGGTCATGCTGAAATAAAAAATGCCGGAATCTCCGTAAACCTGTCTGATGGCAGTGTGGTGCTTGCTGATGTCAATCCCAACCTGATTTACAAACTTTCCACTGCACTCAGTCCTGAAGAAATCATGGAGCTTGTCAATGCGATTGCTGATGCTGTGGAAAATCCGGACACCAGACCTCTCTGCAAGCGTTAAGGCTGCCCTAAGTATTTT
>RCNG010000962.1_pt1 | contig 14048 bp, 14 predicted proteins | sample 2041371 | NCBI WGS metagenome assembly RCNG01 (sample SAMN09708227, study PRJNA481090) | Marine sediment metagenome, whole genome shotgun sequencing project. | biome: marine sediment; feature: ocean; material: sediment; isolation source: Sewage treatment plant 1 marine sediment (STP1) ... | reverse complement strand
TCTTACGCTTGATTTTGCCTTCGCAAATTCCAGCGCAAGCACCCACACAAATTATCTGATTGAATTGTTAAAGAACGATTCCGGTTGCCCGGAGTTGACCCACAATTATACAGGCGATAGGGGGCGAAATAACAGCCCTCTGGCGCCTGCGTTTCTTTGGGGGTCGACTGAAGTACACCGTGACCTCAGCGAGCGGGGCATTATAGCGGCGAACAGCAGGCCGTCAACACATTTCTTTGCTTTTTTTGAAATTAGCTCAGATGCCCGGTCGGCAAAGCTTCCAAGCCTCTCCGTCAGGCGTCAAAGCGGCTACTTTTTTGCGGGGAAACGCCCATTTCGGCCATTGCGGGCAGGCAGCTACCCAGGAACGGGCCGGACCCTCAGCAATCGTCAGATGGCAGCGATTCTCTCCTTCCCGCGCTAGTCGCGGGAGGATCGCCAGGCCAGATACTCGGGTTTATCGGCAAGCACGTTCAGAAAACGGTCCCTGGCGAGCTTTTGCGAATTGAGCGTAAGCCCAAAGTCATCCTCCAGGCGGGTCATTGCCTCGGTTGCACCGGCGTAGTCCTCGGCAGCGGTGCGGGCTCGCAGCAGCGACCACCAGGCAACCTCCAGCGTCGGTTCGGCCTCCGTGGCCTGTTTGGCGTAGGCCTGAGCAGCCTCCGTATCACCCTCAGCCAATGCGGCCATCGCTTTTAGTGAGCCGAGTGCCCCGTCCGCAATCCCGAGGTCCTCCTCCAGCAGCGCGAGCGCATCGATTGCGTCCTGATAGCGCCGCATCGGGATATAGAATTCGACCAGCCTGAGACTCTGTAAAGCATCATCCGGAAAGGCCTGCAGGAGATTCTGCAAAGCGCTCTCTGTCCGGGCTTTGTCGCTTGCCTGCAGCGCCACCTGCAGATTCAGGCGCGCAATGACCTTTTCGCGATGCAGCGTTTCGTCGAGGTCATCGTAAATCTGGAAGAACCGCGCTCCGTTCTGGTCGCGAACCGCCTTGAACAGCTCGCCGACCTGGAACGCATCGCGATCACTGATAGTCTTGTTTCCCAGAAGATTTCGAGTCGCCGGCTTGCTCGGCATCGCCATAACCAGCGCCAGACCTGCCTCGGCAGAAAACCGATCACCCTGATAATAGTCAATCCAGTCGACGATAGCGATGCGGCCTTTGGCATCCAGCCCGAACTCGTAGGCATGATAGGAATATCGGTAGCCCGAGGCCTCGTAACGGACAACCGCGCGGCCTTCATTGCCGCGCACCCGAAAATCGACAATTGTCGCCAGGATGTCGGATTTTGATTCGGGAAATGATGAAGCGAACATTCGCTCGATCGAACCATCGAAGTCCTGCGTAAACGCGCTCTTGACGTCCGCCCCAACCATACGGCCATCGAAAATCCGCGAAGTCAGGGATTTTTCGTCCGTGGCGCGGCTAAAGCGATCGAATGAATTGTCGTTGAGGCCCTGCATGATGCTCTCGAACTCGATACGCGCCGTATCGGCGTCATCGGCCACTGCGCCAGGTGGCGCCATCACTACAAGTGCAGCTGTAATTGACCAAACCGCGAAAGCACGAACCGTTCCCATCTCTTTACTCCCCTTGCCGGGTTGCAATCCGGCCAAGTCGGGCGCCGACGGTGCCGCGCGTCAGGTCAGGCTGACGCGTGCGAACTTGCGCTTGCCAACCTGAAAGACCGCCGTGGTACCGGCCTTGATTTCGAGCGCGCGGTCTGTGACGCGCTCCGCATCGATCCGCACCGCACCCTGCTTGATCATACGAAACGCGTCGGACGTGCTGCTAACGAGGCCCGCCGCCTTCAGCAAGTGCGCAATACCGAGCGAACCATCCTCGCTTTCGAGCGTGACCTCGGAAATCTTGTCCGGCATCGCGCCTTGCTGGAATCGGGCAATAAACTCCTGCTTGGCACTCTCCGCCGCCGCGTTGTCATGGAATCTGGCAACGATTTCCTGCCCAAGTTCAAATTTTGCGTCGCGCGGATTCAATCCATCGTCGACGGCGCGCTTCAGGGCAGCAATATCGTCGATCGGCCGAAAGCTCAGGAGCTCGAAGTAGCGCCACATGAGATCGTCGGAAATCGACATGATCTTACCGAACATCTCGCCAGGCGCTTCCGTGATGCCAATGTAGTTACCGAGCGACTTGGACATTTTCTGCCCGCCATCGAGCCCCTCGAGCAGGGGCATCGTCATTACAATCTGCTGCGGCTGACCATAGTCTTGCTGCAGCTGGCGGCCGACGAGCAGGTTGAACTTCTGATCGGTGCCACCGAGCTCCACGTCGGCTTTGAGAGCGACAGAGTCGTATCCCTGCACCAGCGGATAGAGGAATTCGTGGATCGAGATCGGCTGACCACTCCTATACCGCTTGTTGAAATCGTCCCGCTCGAGCATGCGCGCTACGGTATGCCGGCCGGCAAGCTTGATTAAACCCGCGGCGTCCATACTGCCCATCCAGTTTGAATTGAACTCGACTCGCGTGGCGTCCCGGTCGAGAATCTTGAAAATTTGCTCCTCGTAGGTAGCCGCGTTGGCCTGTATTTTCTCGGGCGTCAGCGGCGGGCGCGTTGCGGTCTTCCCGGAGGGGTCGCCGATCATGCCGGTAAAGTCACCGATCAGAAAGACGATCTCGTGGCCCAGCTGCTGAAACTGGCGCATTTTGTTGATCAGCACCGTGTGGCCGATGTGCAAATCGGGAGCCGTAGGATCGAAGCCGGCCTTGATAATCAGCGGTCGGCCCAGTTTTAGCTTGGCCGTCAACCCGTCTTCCGGCAAAACCTCATCGGTGCCGCGTAACAACTCTGCGATTTGTTCCCTGATACCTGTCATTGCCTGACCTTGTCCGCCCCTTCTGCGCACGCTCTATTTTCGCCGCAAAACTGTAGCATTCCCGGGTACGTTAACACCATGACTTATAACCCTTTTTCTTTGACCTCAAAAATACTGCACGGTAGAGTAGCAGCTCCCAGTTACGCGGAGTCGCAGACTTGAGTCGTCCGGTCAGCCCACTGCTACACGATTACAAGCCAAGCGCCAAAAACAGGCCCGCAAAATCCAAGGCGCTGCAGTGGTTCGCGGTCGGTTTGGGGATCCCGTTGCTGGGCCTCGCGCTTGTCACCGCGCTAAACACGGATTCTCCAGGTGAGACGCCGCCCGAGCAGCCCATCATGACGGCTACCGACAAGGACCCGGTAGCTGACGACGCAATTGCCGCGCGCGAGGAGGCTGCGCAGCTGTTACTCGCGACCACCCAACCCGCTGAACCTGTGGAGCCTGAACTGCAGCTCGACAAGCTGATACTCACGGTTGGCCGCGGCGACACGATGGAAAAGCTGTTCCGCAGAAACAATCTCGACCTTGGCCACCTCATGGCCATTGCTCAGCTCGACGAGGCGAATCGACAGTTTCGCAAGATCAAGCCGGGTGATGTTTTTGAAATCACTCACGACAACGGCCAGCTCGTAAAGATGTACTCAGAGCTGGACCTGACCAGCGCGCTGGAGATCGAGAAGCAGGATACGGGCTTTGCCGCCAACGTTGTCGAGCGGCCTATCGAGGTACGCAAACGCCACGCTTACGGCATTATTTCAAGCTCTTTGTTTGAAAGCGCGGCGGAAGCGAACCTGTCGGACAAAGTCATCATGAATATTGCCGGCATTTTCGCCTGGGATGTCGACTTTGTGCTCGACATTCGCAATGGCGATAACTACTACGTGCAGTTCGAGCAAATCTGGCAGGACGGTGAGTATGTCACTGATGGCGAGATTATCGCCGCCGAATTCAATAATAACGGTCGTACGATTCAGGCAATCCGATTTCAGGACGACAACAACAACAGCGACTACTTCACGCCCGAAGGTAATAGTGTCCGCAAAGCTTTTATTCGAGCGCCGGTCGACTTTACGCGCATCAGTTCGAAGTTCAACCCGAACAGGCGTCATCCCATACTGAATAAGATTCGCGCACATCGTGGCGTTGATTACGCAGCACCGCGCGGCACGCCGATCAAAGCGTCGGGTGATGGCAAAGTGATATTTCGTGGCACTAAATCGGGCTACGGCAAGACCGTGATTCTGCAGCACGGCGGCAACATTACGACGCTGTATGCACACATGTCCGGCTACGCCGCCCGTGCGCGGGTTGGCGCCCGCGTGCGGCAGGGACAGGCGATCGGCTTTGTCGGCGCGACAGGGCTCGCGACCGCTAACCATCTGCACTACGAATACCGTTTGAATGGCGTGCATCGCAATCCGCGTACCGTATCGCTGCCCGATGCCGATCCCATCGCCGAGAAATATCGGGAGCAGTTCCTGGCGACGGCGCGCCCCATTCTTCGGGAACTTGAACAGTTCAAGAGCACGAAGATCGCCTCCGTCGCAGTCAGCGATCGATAAGCGGCAATGCCCGACTGTTTTATTGGCTTGATGTCCGGCACCAGCATGGATGGTATCGACGCTATCGTTGTGCGCTTCGGCAAGCAGGACGCGCAACTGCTGGTATCACTCGAGCACCCCTACCCGGAGCCATTACGTAAGAAACTGCAGCAGGCTATACGCGACCCCGGATCTTGCACCATTGATGATGTTGGCACGCTGGATCGCCAGGTTGGTGAGAGTTTTCGCGATGCGGCGCTCGCCGTATTGGCCAGGAACGGTCTCGTGGCGTCGGATATTGTCGCGATCGGCAGTCACGGCCAGACTTTGCGACACCGTCCCGACGCACCGACGCCGTACTCACTGCAAATCGGCGACCCGGCCACGATCGCGGTGGGCACCGGCATCACGACTGTTGCCGATTTCCGGCGCGCAGATATCGCGGCGGGTGGGCAGGGAGCGCCGCTGGTGCCACCCTTTCATCAGTGGTTGTTTGGTCAGAGTGGCAAACGTCGTGTCATCCTGAATATCGGCGGTATCGCGAACGTCACGGTGCTCGGTGAAGGCAATGAAGCGCCGCTCGGCTTCGATACCGGGCCAGGAAATACGCTGCTTGATGGCTGGATCCAGGCCAAACTGAACAAACCGTATGATCGCAACGGCGACTGGGCGGCGAGCGGCCGGGTCGAGACTGAGTTGCTGCAAGCCTTACAGGCGGACGACTATTTTCGTCTGTCGCCACCGAAAAGCACGGGCTTCGAGCACTTCAACCTCGAATGGTTGATGCTCCACAGAGCGGGCGACTATGCGCCCGCCGACGTGCAGGCAACGCTGGCTGAGCTGAGTGCTCGCACGATCGCGGCGGCTATCGACGAGCATGCTGCAACGGCCGATGAGGTGCTCGTGTGTGGTGGCGGCTTCCACAATGATGATCTTCTGCAGCGCCTCCGACGATACATGCCCGGGCGAACCGTGTTGAGCACCGCCGAGGAGGGACTGCATCCCGACTGGGTCGAGGCCACGGCTTTCGCCTGGCTCGCGATGCGCACGCTGAATAAACAAAGCGGCAATCTGCCAAGTGTGACTGGTGCAGGCCGCAAACTGGTGCTTGGCGCGATACACTATTCTTGATATGGACAGCCATTACATCAATCGCGAGCTGAGCCTGCTCGAATTCAACCGGCGCGTGCTTGCCCAGGCGCAGGACCCAGAGGTTCCGCTGCTCGAACGACTGCGCTTTTTGTGCATCAGCTGCACCAATCTCGATGAATTCTTCGAAATTCGTGTCGCCGCACTCAAGCAGCGGATGGAAATCGGGGCACCCGCTCAGGGGCCTGAGAAAGTTCCAGCTCGGCAGGTGTTCGATGAAGTCAGCAAGGAGGTTGCTGGTCTCATTGCGCAGCAATACGAACTTCTTAACAACGTGATGTTCCCGCAACTGACCGCCGCGGGCGTGCATTTCGTACAAAGCGAGGAATGGGATAAAGAGCAACAAGCCTGGCTTAGCGATTATTTCGACGAGCAGGTCGTCCCGGTCTTGACGCCACTGACCTTCGACCCGTCGCGCCCGTTCCCGCGCATTCTCAACAAGAGCCTGAATTTTATTATCCGCCTGCAGGGCAAGGACGCGTTCGGCCGACGACGCCATCGTGGCATGGTGCAGGCACCGCGATCGTTGCCGCGCATCATTCCGCTGCCGGAGCACCTGAGCAAGTCCGAAGAGCATTGCTTTGTGTTCCTGTCTTCCATTATTCGCGTGCACGTCGACCGACTGTTTCCGGGTCTGAATGTCGATGGCTGCTACCAGTTTCGCGTTACCCGCAACAGCAATCTCTATGTCGATGACGAAGAGGTCAACGACCTGGTGCGCGCGCTGGAAGGTCAGCTTGAAGCCAGTCGCTACGGTGCTGCGGTGCGTATCGAGATTGGCCGCGAGTGTCCCGAGGACTTACAGCGTTTTCTACTCGACCACTTCAGCCTGGAAGAATCCGACCTGTACCTGGTCCGTGGACCGGTCAATCTGAACCGGCTCGTCACCGTCTGCAGCATTGACGACAAGCCCGAGCTGTTTTACAAGCCGTTCACTCAGGGCCTGCCCGATGAGCTGCTTAGCGACGAAGATATCTTCTCCATCCTGGCCAAGAAAAACGTACTGCTGCACCACCCATACCAGTCGTTCGCGCCGGTCATCGACTTCATTTCTGCGGCGGCGTCGGATCCGAACGTGCTGGCAATCAAGCAGACGCTCTATCGCACCGGCGCCGAGTCGCCCATCGTCGACCACCTCGTCACGGCTGCGCGGTCGGGCAAGGAAGTGACGGTTGTCATCGAGCTGATGGCACGCTTCGACGAGGCCGCGAATATCGCGCTGGCAAATCGCCTGCAGGAAGCTGGCGCACATGTGGTTTACGGCCTGGTCGGATTCAAGACACACGCGAAGATGACACTGGTGGTGCGGCGCGAGGACAATGTGTTGGTGCGCTACATGCATCTCGGCACCGGCAACTACCACCACGCGACCAGCTCGGTTTACACCGATTACGGCTATTTGAGCAGCAGCCAGAAGCTCGGCGAGGATGTGCACAAGCTGTTCCTGCAGCTCACGAGCCTCACAGAAGCCAGCGACATGACACGCATGCTGGCCTCACCGTTCACTCTGTTCGACGCGCTGATCGAAAAGATTCGACGTGAAGCGAGTAACGCCAGGGAAGGAAAAACGGCGCGAATTGTCGCGAAGGTTAACTCGGTCAACGAGCCGCAGCTTATCGACGCGCTTTACGAGGCCTCCGGGGCTGGCGTTACTATCGACCTGATCGTGCGCGGCATCTGTTCGTTGCGACCGGGCGTCAAAGGTTTATCGGAGAACATCCACGTACGCTCTATCGTCGGTCGTTTCCTCGAGCACTCGCGTGTCTATTACTTCCTGAACGACGGCAACGAAGAGTTTTACTGCTCGAGCGCAGACTGGATGGATCGCAATATGTTCCGCCGCAACGAGTCCTGCTTCGAAATCCGCCAAAAAGCGATGAAGGAGCAGATTCGGCATGATCTGGACCTGTTCCTCGCGGACAACTGCCAGGCCTGGGTCCTGAACGCGGATGGCAGCTACGAGCGCTTGTCACCGACAGGTGACGAACGTATCGCCGCTCAAGAGACTTTCCTGGAACTGCTCGCCGCCGAAAGCTAGGCCACTCAGCCGAACCGCAACGAATAACCGACGGCACCAAGCAAGGCCTGCTCGCGCTCCAAATCGGCGATGGTCAGCGGGTTTGCCTCAAGCCAGTCGGCATCGAATCGTAACGTTAGTGAATCCTCCGCGATCTGCAGTTCAAGATTCGGCGAAATATCGTCGTTGCGGCTACGGTTCAGCAATACCGCAAGGCGCAGCAGCATTACGAGTCGTAGCGCCGAATCCCGCCAGCTTTTTGGCAGCTGCCTGAGCAGTGCTATCCAGATGTTGTGACGCTGGCTACCGATCATGAACGCGAGGTAGCGTTGTTCGGCGCGGGGGAATCCCGGCATGTCCGCATTTTCGGCGATGTAGGCGCCATGCCGCTCGTAGCCATCGTGCGAAATGTCGAGGCCAATCTCGTGCAACCTTGCTGACCAATCCAGCACGAGCGATGCCAGTTTCGATTGCAGCTGCCAATCTTCATCGCTTTGCTCAAGCAGTCGCATCGCCGTTTCTGCAACGCGGCGGCCCTGCCCCATATCGACGTGGTAACGCGCTGCCATGGCCTGCACGGTTCGCTCCCGCGCATCTTCGTGCTGGAGCCTGCCAAGCAGGTCGTAAAGGAGACCTTCTCGAAGCGCGCCTCCCGAGACATTGATCTTCTCGATACGCAGCACCCCGAGGAGCTCCGCGAGAATCGCCAGACCGCCAGGCCAAACCTGAGAACGACGCTCCGAGAGCCCGTCCAGCGACAGGTCATCGATCGTATCGAAGGCCAGGACGCGCTCGATCAGCTGCTCAATGACCGCCGGCGTAACGCCCGATTCGGTCATGCCCAGCGCCACGGCGACAGCCTCGGTGGCACGAATGGTGCCGGAGGTACCTATTGCTTCGACGTCGGTGGCGCCGCGAAAAAACGCCTTGATTGGCCGCAATTCAAGACGCGCAGCCAGGCGCGCCTTCTCAAACGCCCGCTGCGTCAGCCGGCCGTCCGGAAAGAACCGCTCCGTCATCGAAACACAGCCCATGTGCAGGCTTTCCAGCGCCTTCGGCTGAGCGGCCTCGCCAAGAATGAGTTCGGTGCTGCCGCCACCAATATCCATGACGAGCCGCAGTCCGTCCGTCGGCGGCAGGCTGTGCGTGACGCCGTTGTAGATGAGACGTGCCTCTTCGATACCCGAGATGATTTCAATGGGATGACCGAGCGCCGTCTCCGCTTCAGACATGAAGGTGGAGTCTTCGCGCGCTCGTCGAATCGTGCTCGTACCCGCTGCCCGGACATTGCTCGCACGCATATCGCGCAGGCGCTCGCCGAAGCGTGACAAACAGTCGATCGCCCGGGCGCGTGCATCGTCCGAGAGATCACCGCTATCGGACAGGCCTTCAGCTAACCGCACCGTTTCGCGAATGCGATCGAGGATAGCGAGCTGGCCGTGGCGCAGCTCGCCGACAATCATATGAAAGCTGTTGGAGCCGAGATCGACGGCCGCGATGACTGGGTGTTCGGGCGGATCAGACGGTGAAGGACGATCCGCAGCCGCAGGTGGTTTGTGCATTCGGATTCCGGATGATGAACTGCGCTCCCTGCAGATCCTCTTTGTAGTCGATTTCAGCACCCATAAGATACTGCACGCTCATCGGATCGATCAGCAGGGTCACACCCTGGTTTTCAACCTGACTGTCGCCATCCTCAACATCTTCGTCGAAAGTAAATCCATACTGGAATCCCGAGCAGCCCCCCCCCGAGATAAAGACCCTGAGCTTGAGGTTGGAGTTGTCTTCTTCGGCGATGAGCTCGCCAACCTTGTGCGCTGCGGCATCGGTAAAGATGACGCTGGGCGGCGGCTGTGGTGCTGTGGGTTCTGGTGTAGCCATGTTCATAGTAATTCCTGTTTGCTTACGCTTCGCTGGCGCTGGCCGCCTTGTCAATGCGCACCGTCTGTTCGAGCAACGGTACCTGACCTTCCGGCTGATGGACAAGTTTGCCGTTGATCTCGGCGCCTATCGCCATTTCAATTAAGTTGTAATACACATTGCCAATGACCCGCGCCGTCGGCCCGAGTTCCACGCGCTGGGTCGCACAGAGGTCGCCGCGGACGATACCGTTCAATACGACATAAGGCACGGTCACGCCGCCATCGACGCAGCCGATATCACTGATGCTCAGCGCGGATTCGGTGTCCGGATCTGCCGTCACGTTGCCGTTGACCGTACCGTCAACATGGCAGCCGCCAAGGAAGTATATGTCTCCGTGCACTTTGCTGTTTGAGCCGACGAGGGTCTCGACAACCGTATGTCTGCGTTGTTTCTTTCCGAACATCTAATTCTCCAGGCCAGCCACCGCCGCCTTAGTTTGCTAACCCTAGTTTACTAACCCTGGGCAGTCACCCAGTCAAAACTGGCTTCGACATCCGCGATTGACCGCGTCTTTGAGCGAACTTCGACACGAATTTGGCGCGGCGTAAAACCGTTGGGCAACAACAACTGCCGGTTAAAATTCTGGAAGTACCGAAACGAGAATGGCCAACCACTGTCCGTGTCGTCCGGCAACAGTTCCGCCAGCTCGTAGCTTATCTCTTCTCCATCCTGGCTGCCCTGCACGCTCATGCGAACGTCACCTGACACCTTGCGATCATGCTTCATCGACTGTACCAGCACCAGACGAACCTTGAACTGTCGTTCCTCGTCACCGCGGGTCAACGTCAAATCCTGGACGCGCAGACCCGGTTTGCCGTCGGCCGGCGAGACGATGCCGCGGTAAAAAGCGATCGCATCTTGCTGCTCCACGATCTTCGCCTGCAGTGAAGACAGGCTGCTTTCGACCTCCTTGTAGGCCTCGCGGTCGATATCTCGATGCGTTTCCAGCAGCGCGACCTCCTGCTTGAGCCCGACAACCTCGTCCTCGAGCTCCTCGATGAGGTCCTCGTAAGCATGTCGATCATTCGCGGCCTCAACGATATCGTAACCGGCTTTGATGCGGCCCAGTTCGAAAACCAGGTAAGCACTGACAATAACCAGCCCCAGCAACAAGCCGCGAACCATCCAGGTTCTCCCCGGACCGTGCCTCTGTATGTGCGGATGCGTTGCCATCCAGTCAGTTGTCCTGCCAATAATAGAGGGGGTTTATGTTACGCGGTGACTCGTGCGAACAGAAGTGCGCGACGTCACGGAATCTGCAGCTCATCGCTCGTCTCGCCAATACGCGCAATGTCCTTGTCGAAGGCGGCGCGCCAGCGTTTTGGCCACCAGCGCGGCTGTCGCGGCAGACCATCCGGAAAAACGAACGGTCCGAGCTCATGGAGAGCGCGGGCATAGACGCGTCGTTTGAAGTAGATGACCTCGTTAACGGGCCGCCAGTACTGCACCCAGCGCACGCGGTCAAATTCCGGCTTGTCGCAGCGGTCCGTGCAAATCCGGTCGTCGTCTCCAACGAACCGTAAGATGAACCAACGCTGCTTCTGACCGATGCAAAGTGGCTTGCTGTTACGCCGCACGAACTTGTCCGGCAAGCGATAGCGTAACCAGCTGCTGGTGACGCCCAGCATCTCGACGTCGCCCTCCTCGAGGCCGACCTCTTCATGTAGCTCGCGATACATTGCCTCGCGGGGTTCCTCGCCTTCGTACATCCCTCCCTGCGGAAACTGCCAGCCTTTGGAGCCTATCCGGCCGCCCAGCAACAGGTGGTTATCGGCGTTCGCAAGGATGATGCCGACGTTTGCACGAAACCCTTCGGCGTCAATCCAATCGTTGCTCATAGCAACCGTACTGAAACTCTAACTGTGGTTTACTTTACACTATCTGTTGCCGCTTACCCCAGGAGAATTCTTTGTTCAAAGGCCGCAACGGAGCCTTTTTTGGCGTTCTGCTTTTGCTCGTGGCAGCGGCCTTCATGGCAGCCCTTGCAGCCGGCAGTGCTGACATCAGCATCGGAGAGACGCTGCGGATATTGACCGGCGGCGGCAGTGAACAGGCGCGATCCCTGATTCTCGAGCTGCGACTGCCTCGCGCCATGACCGCCTTTGCGGTTGGCGGCTTGCTGGCGGTCGCCGGAGTGTTAATGCAGGTCCTTCTGAGGAATCCACTGGCCGAGCCCTACATATTGGGCAGCTCCGGTGGCGCTGCGGTCGCCGCGCTGCTGGCAATGGTCATGGGGTTCGGCAGCGCCATTATTGATGTGTCCGCATTTGCCGGGGCGATGGCAGCCACATTGCTCGTTTTTTCGATCGCACACGGCACGGGCAGCTGGGCTCCGGCACGGTTGCTGTTGACCGGCGTGGTGCTGGCGGCCGGTTTCAGCGCCGCCACAACGTTGCTGCTGGCCATGAGCCCGGACCAGAATCTGCGCGGCATGCTGTTCTGGCTGATGGGCGACCTTAGCTTCGCTTACGATCCGGCACGTTGCCTCGTATTGCTGACGCTACTCGTTCTCGCCGGCACACTTGGCGCGCGCCACCTGAATGTGCTGGCGCGTGGCGAGCTACAGGCAGCGATCGTCGGGTTACCAGTGCAGAGCGTTCGTTACCTGATATTTGTTGCCGCGGCACTCGCCACGGCACTGTCGGTCACCACGGTCGGCGTTATCGGCTTCATTGGACTTGTTGTGCCACATCTCGTGCGGCTCGTGAGCGGTAGCGATCACCGTATCGTTTTGCCGGCATCAGCGCTGGCCGGCGGCGCGTTACTCATTGTCGCCGACACGCTGGCGCGAACGATCATGGCGCCGCGTCAGTTACCGGTCGGCGCATTGACTGCGGCGATCGGCGTGCCGCTGTTTCTGGTACTCATGAGCCGGACACGACACAATCGGTAAGCGTCGTCATTCAGATCATCTGCCTCAGGCAACGCGCCAAGCGTGGCCGCCTGCAGTAGCTGCAACTCACGCCGCCGCGCGCCCTGCATAATGTCACTTGCTACCGACTGCATTGCCTTATGCCGTTCCCCCCCCGATTGCACGAGCCACTAGCTTCGCAACGCCAGGTAGGCGCGGCCTTTCTCCATCAGATCAACGAACGCCTGCTCGTCGCCGGCAGCGACAGTTTCGCGGATTCTGCTGGCAGCCTCGCACAGTGCGTCGAGTGGGCCCAGCCCGAATTTGTTGAGGTTTTGAATTTCAAAATAGAGATGCGGATTATCCTGGGCCACTGCGCCCGATACGAGCAGCTGCGAATCGAACGTTGTCGATGACAGCTGCGCGAGTTTTGGCGCGGCCTCGCCGCTCTCGGCCAGCGCTGTGAAGAACGCTATATTCAACGCATGCGACAAGCCAAGAACGTATGCGATCAGGCGGTCATGATCTTCGAGGCCCATGTCCAGCTGTTCGACCATAGTGGCAGAGAACAGCTCCTTGGCTGCGGCCGTTGCGGCAGCATCACCGACGTCGCAAAAAATCAGGTGCCTTCCGGACAACAGGCGCGTATCCGGGCCGAACATCGGGTGCAAGGAGGTTACGCTGCAGCCGGCTGACTGCAGCTCACGCAGGCCGTCAAGCAGCGGCGATTTCAATGAGCCGATGTCGAAGATCAGCCCCCTGGGCTTCAGCACGGCAAGTTGTGCAAGGATTCGTCCCGACACGGCCAGCGGTGTCGCGACCACGATAACGTCGTAATCGACGCCGGCATCAGTCCAGTTCGCGAAGTGGCCAGTGCTATCATCAACGCTTCTATCGTCAACGCTGCTTTTGGCAACGCTGCTGTCAGCAATCGTTGTCGCGAATCCCTGCGACGCAAAGAAATCGACGAACCAACGACCCATCTTTCCCGCACCGCCGATAACGAGAACCCTGCGGCCGTTACCCTTGCCTTCGGCGATGACCCGGTCGCGTTCCTGGCTTTCGAGCGACGTACGAATCAGCTGCCGCAATATGCCCTCGACGAGATCCGGATCGACGTCGCGCTCGGCCGCCTGCCGGCGACCCATGTCGAGGACATCTTTCTCGCGCGCGTAGTCGCGCGTGCCGGTGCCTGAGTCGAGCTTAGTCCGACCAATATCAGCGACGATCCGCTGCCGCTCGGCAATCATATCGACGAGGCGCTCGTCGAGTGCCGAAAGTGTCTTGCGCAGTTCATCGAGAGTCATGGGGCATCGCGCTGTTTGAAAAACCGGTTTCCCGTTTTACAGCAGACTCGAGCACAGTGAAAGCCGACCCGAGAATTTTCGGGCCGGCTGGTCAAGATTGACCCTGAGCGCTTCGGACTAGTGTTTGCGCCGCCGGGACTGCAGGCTGTCTCGCTTGCGCCCGTCGCGAAAATCGCGTTGTGGCCGATAGTTGTAATCGACTCGGTAGCGACGCTTGTAGCTGCGCTCCCAGCGATAGATGTCGAACAGCTTATGCCACCCAAGTCGACGATCCCGTCGGACGCGCGAATGCGTATACCAGTGACGGAATGTCCTGTTGCGTTTCAGCCAGCGAGGCATTTGTTGCGTCCGTCGACGCTCTACCCCGTAGTGGTCCCAGGTTGAGCGCTATCCTGAATTCCTGCCCTTATGGC
>RCNG010002129.1_pt1 | contig 14051 bp, 10 predicted proteins | sample 2041371 | NCBI WGS metagenome assembly RCNG01 (sample SAMN09708227, study PRJNA481090) | Marine sediment metagenome, whole genome shotgun sequencing project. | biome: marine sediment; feature: ocean; material: sediment; isolation source: Sewage treatment plant 1 marine sediment (STP1) ... | reverse complement strand
TTCATACCTTCTGGAGCACCAGGAAGTCCTACTTTGGTAAGTCCGGTACGGATTGGTGACTGTCCGGTTATAAAGGCGGCACGACCAGCAGTACAGCTCTGTTGGCCATACCAATCTGTAAATGTTGCCCCTTCTTTTCCTATTCTGTCAATATTGGGTGTTTTATAACCCATCATGCCCATATTGTAGGCACTGACATTAAACTGGCCAATATCATCACCCCAAATGATCAGGATATTGGGTTTTTTGTCTTTTTGTGCAAAGACAACAGCGCCAAAAAGTAGCAGAATTGTCATTGTTAAAGATACTTTTCTCATAGTAAAATTGATTTTAAGTTAATAGTTCCCGTTATAAATATTTATAAAGTGTAAATCTATTCATATTTGTACTTATTCTTAAGTTATTCCAGCACTTTTAATAAATCTTCTTCTTCCGCTACATTATATATATGTGATTGTTGAATATGTCCAAGTACTTTAACCACACCCATTAAATTTGTGAAAATCTGGCTCTCCAGATCTTTTTGCATTTCCTCTCTGTTGTCCCAATTTCGGATAAACTCAAAAGTTTTACCTGCCTCGTTATTCACCGCGGTGTGGAGTGTATAAACCGGCCATTTTACCAGACGCCCCAGTGCGAGATTAAATTCATAAAGCTTATTTTTTGGTATCTGAAATCTTAGAAAAAACAAATACATACGTTTTAATTAAGGTGGTTGTTTGTACAAATAATTTGCTGTGTCATCAAATGACAATGACTGTGCCACTTCATACGACCCATCGCCTGCTTTGTTTTATATGATTGCAGATTAGACAGTTGACAGTATAGAAAAAAATATTTGAGGATTTTTTGTCTTCCCAATTAAAAGCGATATCTAACAAGTAGCGATATATCGACACTAAATATAACGAAATATAAATCTGAGGCAGCTAATTAGCCGAATTTCTTTTGAGCCTTAATACCTAATTTTTTCATCTTGGATCTCAAGGTGCTGGAGGGTAGATCTAGTATTTCCGAGGCGCTCGCTTTTCCGGAAATTTTCCAGTTGCATTGTTCCAGAACATGGGTAATATGCATTCGCTCACATTCCTCCAGGGTAACAGATTTACCGGAATTCTCTGAGTAGGTAATTTGTGGATTTGGTACTACCCCGGAAGATAAAGGCAGGGGCTCCGATAATTTAAGTCTGGATTCGCTGGAAGTAATTACTGCACGTTCTATTACATTACGTAGTTGCCTTACATTCCCGGGCCATTTATAGTTCATGAGGTCATCCATAAGTGATTCTGAAATTTGAATTATGTCTTTTTGATACTGTACGTTAAAGGAGTTTACAAAAGCTTTTACAAGAAGTGGGATATCAGATTTTCTTTGCTGTAAAGGCGGTATGGTAATAGGAAAAACATTTATCCGATAATAGAGATCTGATCTGAAATTACCCTTTTCTACCTCCACTTCTAAACTACGATTGGTAGCTGCAATTATCCGAACATTCACCTTTTTTACTACTTCGGCTCCAAGAAGTTGTATCTCCCCATCCTGTAAGGCTCTTAACAGTTTTGGTTGCAGTGCAAGAGGTAAGTCGCCAATCTCATCCAAAAACAATGTTCCTCTATCTGCCAATTCAAACATTCCTTTTTTACGCTTTTCAGCCCCGGTAAAAGCTCCTTTTTCATAGCCAAATAATTCACTTTCCATCAACTCTGCGGGAATTGCTGCGCAGTTTACTTTAATAAATGGGTTTTCCTTTCTGGCACTTTTATCATGAATAGCATTGGCAAATAATTCCTTGCCCACTCCTGTTTCACCTTCCAGTAATACAGGGACATTTAAAGAGGCTACATCCTCAATTCTATTAAGAACATAGTTAAAATTAGGACTTTCACCAATTAGTGTTCTTTCTGCTACCTGGGTAGTACCTTCTTTACGCAATTGTATATTTTCTGCCTGAATTTTATTCTTTAAATCCTTAAGATCTTTGTAGGCTTTTCGCAGATCTTCTTCCGTTTGCTTTAATTGAGTTACGTTAGCACCAAAAAGATAAATATATTGAGAAGATTTGATGGAATCAGTGTTTTTTAATTTTACAAATGACCAGGCCACTGTGAGTTCTGATTGTTTTGTTATGATTTGTGTAACCATATTGCCAATGTCATTTTTAATGTCAAAAGCAAGTTCTTTAAAGACCTGTTTGCCATCCTCTGAAAGAAATTGGTCAATATTAGCGTTTACAAGATGCTGGTCATTTTGAAAGAATTCAGAAAAATAAGGGTTAGCAAATAAGATCTTACCATGCTCGTCTAATGTCAATACAAATTTTTTAGTCTGATTTAATATAAGGTTAAGGTTATCCTTATAGAAGATCACCGCTTTTTCCAGTTTTAGTTTAAGCATTTGATCCTTAACCAGACTAATCAATTTCAAGGAAATAATAATTACAGGAAATAAATCAAGATAGTTAAAACTTAAAAATCTTCTCCAGGGTAATTTATCGCCAAAAAAATTGAATGCTATTTCTTCTGAAACAAAAACTATGTAATATACCGCTACGGCAAATAAGGGCCAGAAAGGGAACTCATTTTTTGATACCATTTTCTTTATCCCAATAACACACAAGCAGGATGTTAAAATATAAACTCCATAACTAAAGAAGTACTGAATTTGAGGAATTTCATAGAATGAAACAAGTATTACCGAAATATAGTACCCGACACATAGGCCAGTAATTAGCCAAAGTAACTTTCTATTAATATAGCCTACTTCATATGCAAAATACCATGGAAACAAAGCAAACATTGAAGTAGCAAAAAGTAAGCCGAGTTCATCGTTTTGAAGCCCTTGTGAATTTAAAAGAAAATAAATTCCTGAAGCAATCGCAAAAAGGCCAAATATAAAATTAGCGTGGTATTTCTTATGTAAGAGCCCAAGCCAAACATATACGAGGCCAGTAGTTAAGGCAATACCTGCAAAAAAAATAAATAATTGATCAGACACAATGCAAATTGTTAAGGGCTGTAAATATAATGCTATCGGGAGAATAATTTAAATTTGGAAGAACTCCGTTAATACCGGATAATAAATGTAGCCTTATACACGGGCATTCGGGTACTATTAGAAACCCTTACTTCCTCCAATACCAAAAGAATAAGTTCCATATTCTTGCTTAAAATCATAACTAAAAGAAGGATACAAAACAAACCCCAATTTTTACCAAGCTCAAATTCATACTCCGTACTTAACCTTAAAATAAAAAGGTTTTTATTCCTTTCAAACTCCACCCCCGGACCAGCAAGTATACTCCAGCCTTTTATAATCGTATATCCGGCCATAACTCCAGTGACTACTGCAGTTTCTCTTTTTAGATTTTCATCATTAAATTCTACCTCGTATTTACCCAATTCTATGTCCACAACTACTCCCAGCCTCCATTTTTGATTAAAATGGTAAAAATAATCTACCCCAATGGTGGGAATGTTCTGAGAATTTAATGTCTCCCCATCTTCAAGGGTCTGCGGTATATGTGTAAGCCCAATTACCAAAGCAACGTTGTGTTTTATTTCCTTTTCCTGAATAGCTTCCTGGGCCTGAAATGGAGTTACACATAATAGAAATAGCATAAAAGTGTATAAAACAAATTTCATATATAATTCTTCTTTAATTAATACACTATTAATCTAATGGGAAATTACTAAAAATGGCTTGAATGTTCAAAATCTATATCCCTACTTTCTTTGCAAACTTATCATATGTTCTGTCTATAAAACCCGGTGTGTTAAAACGGTAACCAAAATAAACTAAACCATATATTTTGTTATTCTCTACAAACCTCATTTCTGCCAGGTTGTAACTATCAGGTATTCCTATGGTATGGTCTTGCATAAAAAAATTTTATAAAACAGGATGCTCAACTACTCCCGTATATACTTGTTCGCAGTTTTTTCCCACTAAGCTATTTACCAGGTTTATTACCGAGCCCAAGAGTGTTTTAGCGATTTTTAATTTGCCGGTTTTTATATCACCCATTTTACCATAAATGCGCTGTTCCATCAAACTGCATCCTTTTTTATCAATCACATAGACTGTAAATCCGGGAATAGTATCATTCGCAAAATCCAGGTTCCCCTGAAATGCCAATCGGTTCGCCGCAGTACTGAATGCAACATCCTCTGTTTTCAAGACTCCTTGAAGACTCCTTGATCAAGGCTCCATTGTGCAAGCGCCTTTGAAACATAAGTCCTGTCTTCCGGTTTCAAATTGGTCGCAATAAGGCGGGTAAAATCGCCTCCCTTTGTCACAGCTACCCCAATAGGACCTGCTAATACGAAAGCGGTGACATCGGTTAAATTAAACTTTTGGCTACGCTTGTATTTACGTAAAAGATCATCCATATCAATGCCATAAAAAATTAGGGAGTCGCCCGAAATATTGACATTACCGCTTAAATTTGTACTCACTTCTTCCCAATTTGTTCCGCTCCCCGAGAATTCTAAAGATGCATTCAAAGTACCTTCGATGAGTTTTTCTGTAGTATAATCCTCAATAACAGATGCTATGGAGATATCCTCCAGATCGTAACGCAGTTCAAAAACCGGGGGCGACTTAGAAATATCTAAAAGCAGGGATCCTTTATCCAGGGTTTCCGAATTGCGAAGGGTAGAGAACTCCATATTGAACATGTCATTTGCCCCCGTAAAATCCATGTCTATAGGTGTTTTGATAACGCCTATTGTATTTATGGCATCTATGTGAAGTTCCCCCGCCACGGATTTAATCCCGGCAATCTTATAGGACCCGGGATAATGGCGAAAGTAAAGTCCGTCTAATTTCATATTGAGCTGATTAACCTCATGCACTATGGAATCAGGTTGTCTCAATGAGATATTACTGTTGGTAATTTCTCCATTTCGCAAGGCAAATGGAATGGTTTCAATCAGTCCTGATATATTTAAATTACCGCTCATAATGGTCAATTTATCCTCACTGATTTTTTTTGCATTTAACAAATCGAGATCATTCATTTCTCTGATCAGGTCTGATGCGTATTCCTCCGGGATACCATTTAGTTTCAGCTCCGCATATACATCCAGAGTCTGGAAGTCAGCAGGGATCACAACATTTCCCAACACATCAGCAGATCCAATAGGAAGTTCAGCATGAAGTCCCGGAACATCTACTCGAAATCCTGTTTCGGTCTCACTAAATTTTAAAAGGCCTTCCAGATTTGATAACCCCGGGAGTTTATCTAACTCAAAGGACATCTGTTTGAGTACTATGGTGAGTGTAGGAAAATAAGAATCATAAACATTATTATCTCTACCTGTTACTTTTACATTCGCTTCAAAATCACTTATACGGTCATTGATAAGAGCGGTGGAATCTGGATTTAAGATGAAATGCGAAGTGTATAATTGAGACGACTTTACTTCAAGATCTGCCTCAAGCTCCTGCTCTTTATTAAAGATAAAATGATACAGGTTCTTTATCCGTCCATTTATCCCAATATTACTACTATCATAGGTCATGCTCATGTTATTTATGGTTACCTCATTGCGGCTTGCATTTATAGTACCCTTGAACTCACTGATCGTTTTTTTGGAGGGAATGTATTTGAACCCTATATCTTCCATATCCAGAGACCAACTTCCAATACTGTCCATCTTGTGCATATTCTCAAGGTTGAGCAAGCCATCAAAGTCTGAGGCGAAATTTATCTTACCATGCAGGGAGTCGATATTTGAAAGTTGAAAGATATTGTCATAACCATTTAAAACTAAAGAACCTTTCAAGTCACTTTTTACATAAGGGTTCTTAAAATTCTTTAAGAAGAAATTTCCAGAAATAGAACCTCCCGGAGTCTCACCTCTTAAATTGTGTATTGAGAGAATTGCAGTGGAAAAATTGGCAGCTTCACCGGTATGTAATTCCCCCTCAAAACCGACATTATTAAATTTTCCCTTCCCTGCCGGGCCCTCCATGCTCAGGTCCTTAACACCAAAATTTACATCTATTTTTGGAATATTGTCTTCCATTTGGCCTTGAACACGACCTTGTAAAACGATATCGGCTTTATTGATCAGTGCCTTGTTTTTGGTCAGAATTTCTTCCTGGATTAATTTCGATAAGAAAGCGATATCGTTAGATGAAGCATCAAATTCCATATCAATATAGTTGCCATTATTGTGATCGTAAGCGCCTTTTATATCAACTAAAACATTCTCAAAGCTTAAATTTCCTTTATTTATTACGATTCGTTTCGATGCATCGATAAAATCTAAATTAAGTGTAAGTGATGCCGGTCCTTGCTCCGTAATAGATGGAAATTTTGCACTTTCTGTTATTTCAAAAGAAGTTTCAAGATCACAGGATATTCCTTTGGTATTCAGTAAGATATTACCATCGAGGGAAGCTAATTCTATCTGGGAGGAGTATTGCTCGCTGGGATTATTGTATTTCAGAGTAATATTCTCAAGATGCAGTTCTTCAAGCTGAAGTGCAAGTAGTTTCTTCTTTGTTATGGATTTCTTTTTATCTGTTGATGTTCTGCTTGTGTTCGGTTTTTTTTCTTTGATTACCAGGGTATCCAATTTATCAGCTTTAGCCATTTGATACGGATTGGTCAATGCCTTTTCCAGATTCGTTTTATTATCCTCATAAGTCAACAAGTCTGCAACCCCGTTTTCTATGCTTATGATATTAACCCTTAAATTTTTGTTTTTGATAAGTTCCCAGGGCTCAAAAGCCAGATAGATTTTCTCAGCGTATAATATGGGCGACTGGTCTTTTGCTCTTAGAGAGTCTTTTTGCTCATAATACTCGATATTTTTAAGTTGAACTGTGATATTAGGAAGATGTTCAAAAAGGGCCAATTCTACTTCTTCAATTTGCAAATCTCCCGATTGGACTTCTGAAATATATTGATCAATTTCTTCTAAAACCCACTTTTTCCCATCTTCATAAAAAAAGAACCCTATAAAAATGCCCAAGACCACAAGTATGCCCAATGCTATCAATGTTCTTTTGACAATTTTAATTAGAAATGATTTTGAGAACATTAAGGCACAATTAATTATAACAGGTACAATTTATAAATATAGTAAATTGGAAAGGGCTGCAACATGATTTAAGTCAATGAAGAACGTAATTTTAATTCTTACTTTCTTTTATCTTGCTACGTGGTTTATCCAACCATGCGTACACATACGATACGCCAAATACATCAAAATCACTGCCTTCCTGAAATCGGATTCCTGAAGCCACAGTAAATTTTAAAGCATGACTGGGGTTTATTGGCAAGGAATAGGTTAAACCCAGCCTAAGTTGAGAAATAGTGGCATCTCTTTCTATATCATTTATAAAAGATTCAGCACCATAACCATAACCCATGGAGAAGGCAAGCCACATCCCTTTTTTCTTAAAGGACCTTATAATATTACCCTTGGCGATCCATAGGGCAGATTGAGACAATGTATTATCTCCCAGAAATTCTTTGTTATCTGAAAATAGCCAGGCACCTACATAGGCCTCCAAAACCCAATTATCGTAATTACGAGAAAGACCATAAAGGGCCCTAAGACTCCATCGGTTGGAACCCAAATTAGGAAGTTGTTCCTTTTTATATTTACCAGTTGGAATTATTAGCTGAAGCGCTAATCCTGTAATGGTTTTTTGTTTATACTCTGAAAAATCTTTAGCACTAATAGACGGGGCACCGGTGAGATTAACAGAGGCCCTTACCCTTATATCTCCAAAGCCGGTATATGAATCTTCAAAAGAAGTGTTCTCAAAAATACCCGTAAAATCTCCTCCTGCAAAGGGTAGTATGACATCCACCTTTCCTGATTTACCAAAAAAATCAATAGCTCTCACATAGGCCAAAATTAAGCTACTGATCCTTCCATCAAAGTCTTCCAATGGCAAAGAGGGATCCAAAAGGGTGTTTCCGGAGGCATAAGCATAAGCCAGTCCCACAAAATTAAGCTCTTTAGGTAAATTGGTAAGGGCTCGTGGCTCAAGCTCCTGAGAATATCCGCAATTAAATATTGCAGGGGAAAGAACTAATAAAATGACCAGGGTTTTAAAGCGCATTTTCCCTATTAGTTAATTGGTTAGGAATAATTTTAAAAATATATATAACCGGCTGGAAGAATTAAAGTTCCAAATAAAAATGTATATCAGAAAATTCTAAAGTACAAGTTCCTGAAACTAATGGCAAAAATAAAATCATGAAATCGTATAAATTAAATAGACATTATACCCATTCAAGATATTCTGTAACATTGATGGCAAAGCGCAAAAAAGGGGGAATGCAAACCACTCCCCCTTTATTATTTTCCAGGACTGTTTAAATGAATTCGCTTATTCAACTTTCGTCAAAGAAATAGCTATGGCCTCCGCATAAGTCAATATCACTACTTGCCCAATGTTTAGCTGTTGCATAAATGCCGCATCCGTCATGGGAATAGTTAAATAGTTTCCGTTAGGGCCTTCTACCGTGGCCAACATCTGCGGTCTATTAAGTATTTCAATAGTTACAATAGCTTTAATCATTGCTCCAACTGCCCCTGCAGGAGCTTCCCCTTCCGGAGCTCTGTCTTCCCCTTCTAAAACAACAAATGGTTCAGCCAATTCTGCAGCTGTAGGTGCTCGGAACTCAGCCTTTAAATACGTATAATAGTCAAAATTGATTACATCACCAACTGCAATTTCAGCAAACCTTTTAACCTCAGGGCCGGCTGTAACAGTAACCAGTTCGCCGTCAGCTCCTTTTAGCGTTATATCGCGGGTTTCATTAACAATATCTGTAACTGTACCCTGCATGGTTACAAGACCTAATCTTTCTCTTGGTTCAATGGTACTATCAACTTCCTGCGCTAACAAAGGATAGGTTAAAAATGTACAAAAGAATAAAGCAATGGCATAAATTTTAATAGTTTTCATAAAATGTAAGTTTTAATATTTAGTTTATTACCAGCAAATTAACTACCGGTATATTTAGAATTAAGATTAAGTTTCAATAATGTCATCTTTTATGTAATCAATATAAATTTTCATAGTGTACTTCATAAAACCCTAGGCAATTTCCTGGGGTTTATATGCGTCAGCCAGGGCCAGCTCACAATAAGCGTTAATTTTCTTCACTAATTCTATAGTCTCCTCAGAATTTGGAAATCCATGTGGAATTTTTTTGGCAATCGCGGAGGCCATCTCTTTGTAAATCTTTACCACTTCTTTAATAGAACCGGCACTTAGAATCAGTCTAGCTGCGAGTCCTTTTCTGATTTTTACATTTTCTGTAAATACCTTTTGATTATTATAAACTTCGGCAAGGGTAGCTATAGCCATCACCTGCGGTATTGCACAGAATCTGAATGCACGTTCGTTCGTTAATATTTTTAAGTATTCAAGGCAGTCTGTAGCATGATAAAGTGCATCATTTACCATATGATTGAGGCACGAGACAGATTCCAATTTCCCCGGGTTTAATGAAAATCCTTCAAATTTGGAGCTATATGCCGTCCATACCTCTTCTGGCCAAAAAATTCTGTTTTCATCCAAGTCTTCTTTATAATCCCTTACAATATTCGTTTTCTGCAAAAAAAGGCCCATAGAGTTGGATAGCACTTTCTGAGATTCCAATTCTTTGTTCTCTATTTCAGAAGCTGCAAAAAGTTCTGACAATCCTATTCCAACCAATCCCGCAACATAGTGACAGTAAAGATTATAATCTTCTAAAGTAATTATTTCAGCCTCTACAAAATCTGCCATCCCATTACCCATTTTCTGACAGATATCTGTTATAATATTTTGGTATTTTACATCAAGTACTAAAAACACCTCTATTACTTTATCATAATTGGCAAGCAGATCTCGATATTCTTCCTTATCCCCTACATTTGAAAGTTTCCAACCTTGTTCGAAGTTTTTTGTATAAAACGTCCGGAGTAAACCAATTTTAGTATCCTGAGCCAAATCCATATCATCTTCTATGGAGTCAAGCGCTCTCAAGATGAGATAAAAAAGGCAAACAACATCACTTATCTCATCCGGTAATTGTTTAATAACCGCAGCAAATGATCTTGATACTTTATCAAGAGTATCATAGCAATAGGCCAGGTTACTATCGTTTTTTCTATTACCGCTTTTATGATGGCCAACGATTTTCTTACTTCCAAATTTCAGTTTTAAAAGAGCAGCCATCTCGTCTGGCTTTAAAATAGATTTCTTTATTGACATGATAGGTTGTTTATCTTTGTTTAGGGCTAATGGTATTTAGTTGATAGCTGTTTCAATAATAAAATTTTCTTCCTTTAAATCGGGCCTGGCATTAATTTTCAAAACTTTTATTTCGTTGTGCTTAGCTTTTTTAAGGTCCTTATTAACCATAAACATAGGTTGGATTTTTCCATTAAGCTGCCCAATTGCCTGAAAATCGGAATAGGTCGTAATACTTTTTTCTGTTCCGTCTTTGTTAAAGGCTATAATTTTTAAAATACGATAGGTATTTTCTTCAATTAAATATTCGGTTTCACCATTTACCAAATCTAAAACATGGTTTACCTGCAATTTGTAACAGGATTTACCCTCAAATTCCTCATTTCCTTTAAAAGCGAACCTCAATTGATCGCGATCCTTTGAGGTGTAATTAGAAATAGAAACCCCGGAATTAACTAAATCCATATTTTTGGATGTAGCCTTCATCTTTCTGATTTTTCCATTAGCAGGAGTAAATATTTCAATCAATCCTGGTTCATCGGCATAATTTGTTATAATAATAGTAATCCCTTTTAATTTGGTTGGTTGCTGTATTACCGTTTTGGTCTTTTCCATACCTCCAAATTTGGCAATAAGCACATCATATTGTTTATCTTTTGACTTTCCATTACTTGCTATTTCTTTTATCTCCAGAGATAATTCTAAATTTTGAGTCAAAAGCTGATTTGCTGCTTTTTCAAAAATTTCTTCAGCATCATTCTGGCCCATAACAGGCAAAGAAAATGCTAAGAACCATAAAAATAATTTAAGCCTTTTCATAAAGAGCAAAATTAGTACATTTTTTTAAAGAAAATCATTACTCTTCCTTATATAATATTTGAAATAAGTAAATCCCGAAATATTATACAATTCAAGTACCGTTCCAAATATAATTTATTACTAAGATTATTAAAAATTCTTTATTTAAGATTTAAGGATTTCATTATTATTCAAGAAATTTTGGCTTTGTAATAATTACAATGGCGGGAACTAAAAACAGTGAGCTAATTAAACAAGTCGTAATTGAAATGACAATCAGTGCCCCAAAATACTTTAAAGGGGTGAAATTGGATAAAATAAGCGGCGTAAAGCCCACTATAACTGAAAGGGCATTGATTATAATTCCCCTACCAGATGTACTTAGGGTTATACGTACGGCCTTTCTATGATCATGCCCTTTGGATCGTTCTGTCTTAAAGCGCCACAAAAAGTGAATGGTATAGTCTACTCCTACTCCAATCATAATTGATGATAACAAGGCGGTGGCTATGTCTAAAGCTATGCCAAATATGCCCATTAACCCAAATAATACCACTATGGCTATGGTAATAGGTAGCGTGGATAGTAATCCTGCCTTGGGAGAACGAAAAACAAAACTCAAAATGATAAAAACCACGGCCAGGGCAAAAAGCAAGGACTTAAGCTGGCCGTTTACCACCATATCTGCCAATTCAATTTCTGTAAGTCCGGCTCCGGCGGCAAACTGAACATTCGAATCATCTTTTGTAAGCGTATTAATTATTTTCAACACCCTCTTGTTGGCACTATTACTCCCGTCTTTAAGGCTTATTAATATTCGTGCATTTTCATAGTTATAATCCAGAAATTGAGAAATATCATCTTCATTTCCACCCAATGAAAAGACTTCTATCAATTGGTATATTTCATCTGAAGATTCCGGGATTTGGTTATACCCCTCTTCTTCAGGTTCATAAAAACCTTTGCTTAATTCTTTTACCAGCGAAACAGGAGAACTTACAAGCCCTACTGCCGGGTCTTTTATTATTTCCTTTTCGTAGACTTCCATCCTTTTCATCACCTCAGTAGAGAGCACATCACCTGAAAAAAGTACGGAGATAAACTGTGAGCCTCCAAATTTTTCATTTATCAATTTTGTAGAGCGACCAACTTCGGACTTTGCAGAGAAATAACTTTCAACATTGGTGTCAACTTTTAATAAAAATACTCCAGCCACCCCAATCACGGTTACGATTATGGAAATAGCAATAATCCTTTTCGGATATAAGGTCACCCAATTACCCATGCTCTTAAGCGACCGCTCAAGGACGGGGGCTTTTTTTGGTTCCAATCCAGGTTCGCGTCGCTTTGGATTAAAAAATGAGAGCATTGCCGGTAAAAACAAAAGACTCAATATTAGGGCGAAACCAATACCAATAGCAGTAAGCACACCTAATTCGGCAGCTGGCATCATGGTATGGCTAAGCAATCCAAGTATTCCACCAATAGTAGTTATACCTGTGATAAATATGGGCTTCTTAAGGTCTTTGTAAATTTGCCTACAAATTTGTTTCATTGGAAGCTTTTCCTCACCTCTCGCCAATTCCTGGTAGTGTGCAATTAGATGAATACCGTAATCATTGGCAATAGCAATGATCATGATGGGCATTAGAATACTGAATAGTGAAATCTTCCAGCCTAAAAAGGCCATCAATCCAAAAGAGAGAATAATGCTCATAAGAACTATCAGAAAGGGCATAAAAACCCCTTTCCATTCCCGAAATGAAAAATATAACATAAATACCATAAGGAACATGGCAATTGGAAGTAATACAATCAAATCAGTAAGTATATTTCCCTCAATGGAATATCGGATAAAAGGTAATCCACCTAAAAGGACTTCTTCTGATCCCGGATGATTTGCTATAATTCCCTTTATTTCATCTATAATTTTATCGGGTGTCTTGGTGTTTTTTATGAGCACCAAAGAAACGAGGCTGAAATCTTCAGAAAAAAATCTGTTGGTCATGCTATTGGCCGCAATTCTTTTCTTTAAAGATTCAAAATCGGCCTGATTATCCGGAATTTCTTCAAAGAAAGGTGTCATAGACATGAATCCATCGTCAATTGAAATTTCCTGTGCGCTAAAAGGTGAGATAATGCGATCTAAACCTTCCAGTTCACTCAAATCGGCAGCAAGTGATTCAAGTCTTTTTAAGGCCGCTGCATTAGCAACATCTTCGGAATGCAGCATCAGCAATATCATTTCACTTCCACCAAAAATACTATCCAGTTCCTTTAAATAAACCTTGTTTTTTATGGTATCGGGAACATAATCATCCACATTGGAATTTACCTGAAGCCTCGGAATAAGCAGCAAGGAAAGTAGTGTAATAACGATAGCGGTTATTACTATTAATGAGCGGTACTTAATAATTATATCTTGCATTTTCATTATAAAAACAGGTATTTATTCAAACCCAAATAAAACTCAAAACCCCATACTCTTGCCAGAGAAGGAAATTGGGCAAAAAAAGTTCTGAATCGCGGTGATAAATGTAATTTATTTCTAAAACAAATACTCTAAATTTGAGTATTTCTATGGTATAAACTTCTTCCACCTGGAGCTTGCTTATGCCCTATAATTGTTTATTTCAATTAATATCAACTATGGTGTATGTTCCATAAACCATTATTAATCCGGATACTTACTAATTTATGTTGTAGCCCATTATATTTTTTTGAAAGGTCTTATTGGAATACTAAGCTGTATAACGGGAATAAGATGAACTTTTTGTATTGGTTAAATATTGCTTGTAATAAGTTTTATTCTAAACAATACATTAGTATATTTGCCCCGCAAAATAATCGAGTATTATGTAGGGTCGCGTAGCTTCCTCCTCCTTCGCTTTTGGCGAATACGGCGGACAGGCGCTTCGCCCCGCAACAAGGTCGCGTAGCTCAGCTGGATAGAGCATCTGCCTTCTAAGCAGACGGTCACAGGTTCGAATCCTGTCGCGATCACATCATTCAAGAAACCACGCTATAAGCGTGGTTTTGTA
>RCNG010000960.1_pt1 | contig 14060 bp, 12 predicted proteins | sample 2041371 | NCBI WGS metagenome assembly RCNG01 (sample SAMN09708227, study PRJNA481090) | Marine sediment metagenome, whole genome shotgun sequencing project. | biome: marine sediment; feature: ocean; material: sediment; isolation source: Sewage treatment plant 1 marine sediment (STP1) ... | reverse complement strand
GTATCCGAACAGGTGCGAAAATCAATTGATTTTCCATTTGCGGCAGACGTAGGTCGGCATCCCTATGCCGACAAGCAGGCGTGATCTAGGTCGGCCCAACCCCGAGAGTCGCAGCAATGGAGGACACCGAATCTGATAAAAAAGGTTACTATTTTAGAATTTGCTTATATACCGCTACTTATCGAAGCAACAACGCTTCAACACATTTCTTCGGTGATGCCTTCAGCGATGGCGCCAGCGACTTCAACATGAATATGAACACCAGCGGCGCCGGCAACGGCCGCGGCTGGGGTCGCGGTTACGACCGTGTCGCCTACCAGGGCTACGGCACCCCCTACGGTTACGGTCCTTACGGCTATGCACCTTATGGTGGGCCCTACGGTGCCCCTTATGCGCCGGTTGCCCCGCTAACGGCCCCGGTCGCACCTGCGGCCCCGGTTGCTCACTAACCCCGACACCTGGCAGGTCGGTGGCCGATCCGGTCACCGGTAAGCACCGACCGATACAGACAAAAGGCCTGGGAATCGCGATTCTCGGGCCTTTGTTGTTGGTGCATTGATCTAGATGTAAAAGCCCCGCGGAGGCGCGGGGCAAAAGGGGGTCTCGGGAAGGGTCAATGATATGGAGGGGCGGACGGATTCCCGTCCCCGGTGTCACCCAACCAACCAGAAATGGAGATCCGGCCTGATGAACATCCAGCCCAACGACTCACTGAGAGATAGCGGGTAAGTCCATCGGGTGCCTCCTCGCTCGAAAAACACTACAATCGGATACGTGCTGTCACGCAGGGGCGCCGCCACTCAACGGCCTGTCAGGCAAGCACCACGGCTCTTTTTAGCGTACGCTGTCCACTCTCTGCAAAGAGGGAGTGCCAGGCAAACCGGGGTACGAGTGAATGGCGGAGGGTCGAGTTAGGTTTCGCGGTCAAGAAGCCTTCAAAGACTTTCGCGACCTCTGCCCTTGTGCGACAGCACATCGGCATAGTGTCTTTCATGATCGGGGGTGATGCTACCCCATCATGAAAGTTAGGTGGGAGCACTGTGTATAGTTTCGTAACACAGCACAAAGACAGTGGATATCACTAGGGGCCATAGTTTGCGTGTCCATCGCCCGGCGGCAGGATTGTGTTGCCAAGGTTGCGAAAACCGTGGCCAGAAGCGCTCTGCTCCATCATCACGTCCAGCACCGAGGCTGACCCGAAAATCCAGCCAGGGAGACCAGGATGGCGCGGTGCTCCGATCAAGTGATGGATTTTGACGCGATGAGGGGCGAACCAATGAGCATGCATTCACTGGCGATGACCGAGGCAGACGCCAATTCTACTGAGCGGCGGCGCCAGGTACTGCTGGTCGTCACTGGTCTGACTCCGCAGGTGGTTACCGAGACCATCTTCGCGCTCTGGAAGACGGATCCGCGGTTAGTCCCGAGCGAAGTGCATGTGATCACCACCGTGCGGGGCGCGGAGCATGCCAGGCTGAACCTGCTTTCGCCGCGCATCGCTTGGCTGGAGCGGCTGCGCGCAGAGTACGAACTGCCGCCCATCCACTTTCCGCCCGAGCACATTCATGTCATCCTCGGCAACGACGGCGCCGCGCTCGAAGACATCCGCAGCCCCCAGGACAACGTTTGCGCGGCCGACTACATCACCGACCTGGTGCGTCGGTTAACCGAAGACGCGCACAGCGCGCTGCATGTGTCGATCGCCGGCGGGCGCAAGAGCATGGGCTACTTCGTCGGCTATGCCCTGTCCCTGTTCGGCCGCCCGCAGGACCGCCTCTCGCATGTGCTGGTGTCGGCGCCGTTCGAGAGTCACCGCAAGTTCTACTATCCGACGCGGCACGAATGCCCCATCCACGTCATGCAGAGCGGCAAAGAGGTGACCTACGACTGCCGCACCGCCCAAGTCGACCTGGCCTGGATTCCGTTCGTGCGTCTGCGCACCGCCCAGCATCAGCCGCTGCTGACGGATCGCGCACGCTTCTCGGCCTGTGTCAGTTCGGTTCAGGAGGCACTGGCCGAGCGCGAACTGATCATTGATTTGAAGGCCAAGCGTATCCGCGCCGGCGGCCAGAGCATTCGCCTGCCGCAGGCGGAACTGGCCTTCCTATCCTGGTTTGCGCGGCGCGCCATGAACGGGCAGCCGCCGTTGTTGGGCATCACCCAGAAGGATCCGGAGGGGCGCAGCTCGAACTATCGAGAGCAGTACGTCGCGGAACTGCGCCGGATCGACCCGCTGCTCGACGAGGAAGGCAGGACGCTCGGTGCATCGGGTCTACACTACGGCATGCTCCCTGAATACTTCAACAGCAAGAACTCCGCACTCAATCGGAACCTGAAGAAGAAGCTCGGGGCGCTGGCGGCGTTGCCTTACCTGGTGCTCCAGCACAACGAAGGGGAGGGCTACGCGCTGGCATTACCGGCGGACGCGATCCGCTACGCGACAGTACCGGCACCAGCAGCACGCACCGCGACCGCAGAGATCGAGCCCAGGTCGGACGCATGAGTATGCCAGCGTCGATTACGTCCGTCCCAGCTCCGTCCGCGCTGGCGTTTCCGCCACTGGTCCGCTTCCGTTTCATGCTGCGGGCCGAGGACGCCATTCGCCTGCCGGACTATGCCGGCTCTGCCTGGCGCGGCCTGCTTGGGCATGGCCTGCGCAGCACCGCCTGTGTTACCCGTCAGCCGACCTGCGAGGGCTGCCTGCTGGTGCAGAACTGCGTCTATTCCACGCTGTTCGAGACCCCGGCAACACCGGAGGCTGCCAAGCTCGGCTACAGCGCGCTGCCGCATCCGTTCGTGCTCGACATTGATCCCAAGTTGCCGCGGACACTGGAGCCGGGAGCGCACTATCCGCTGACGATCCATCTGTTCGGTGCCGCCATCACGCAGGCGCCTTACCTCATCCACGCCTTCAATGTCGCCGGCCAACGCGGGATAGGAGGCGACTCCCGCGGGCGCTTCACGGTGGCCAGCGTGCAGCGCGAGACCACCCCTGGTAGCAATGACTGGAAGCCGGTCTATGTCTGCACGGATGGTGTGTACAAGACCTCAGAGCCCAACGCGCTGGTCCCGCCGCCGGCCCCGCCCGCACCCGCGCGGCTGCGTTTGGTCACGCCACTGCGCATCAAACACAACGGGCGTTTTCTGAGAGCTAGACAGCTGACGGCATTGGATTTCGTACGCGCGCTCTACCGTCGCCTGCGCACCCTCGCGCTGCTGCAAGGCGGCGATACGACCAGTTTCGAGCCTCGGCGACTGGTGCCCGACCCGACCGCGATCAGCCTGCGAGCCGACTGGCTGCGCTGGCACGAGTGGACACGCTACTCCTCGCGTCAGCATACCGAGATGCAGTTCGGCGGCCTGATCGGGGAAGTCGAGCTGCATGGAGCGGGACTCGCGGATCTCTGGCCCGCGCTCTGGCTCGGGCAGTGGACCCATGTTGGCAAGGGTACGGCGTTTGGGCTGGGAGGCTACCGGATCTCGTCGGGTTCAGGTAGCTCGGAAAGTTCGACACAAGCTTGTGAAGATTGATTTGCTGACAGAGCGGAACGACAATGCTATTCCGCGATCAGGCTTAGGGGAGCATCTAACGTGACTAAGGCAGTGAGGACAATGGTGAGCTTCCTGGGGCGTGCCACCCAGGATCCGAAGACTGGTTACAGGAAGGCAAGTTATCGATTTCCCGATGGTTCCCTTCATACGACCGCATTTTTCGGTCTGGCGCTGCGCGACGTGGTGGACCCCGAACGGCTGGTGATGCTTGGCACTGCCGGAAGCATGTGGTCCATCCTGGTCGAGCAGTTTGCGACCGAAGGCGAAGATGAAGATTTGCGATTGCGCTTGATCGAGGCAGCAGCCGAGAACGCCGTCGACAGCCCCTTACTCGAGGCTGTCACGCCGTTGGTCGAGCGCGCTCTGGGGCTTCCCTGTGCATTGCGACTGATCGATTACGGCAAAGACTCGGACGGACAGATTCGGATATTGGAGGCCATCGCCGAGTCCGTCCCCAAAGGGCGCGTCACCGTCGATCTGACCCACGGGTTCCGACACCTAGCAGCCATCGGCCTCCTGTCCGCCTTCTTTATGGAACACGTCAAGGGGGTAGAAATCGATGGCGTCTACTACGGCGCCCTCGACATGACCGAGCAGGATGAGACGCCTGTGATTCGCCTGGATGGCCTGCTGGCAATTGCGCACTGGATCGATGCCTTGAACCGGTTCGATCAGAACGGCGACTACAGCCTCTTCGCGTCGTTGCTAAGAAATGACGGCGTCCCCGCAGACAAAACCAAGTGCCTGGAAGACGCGGCCTTCTTTGAGCGAACACTGAATCTGAGTGACGCCTGCCGGCGCATCTCGACCTTCCTACCCGTTCTGGATACTCGACTCCAAGGGACGTCAGGCCTCTTTCAGGACGCGCTCGCCAAGCGGTTGTCTTGGGCACGTAGCTTTGGTCTGAGAGCGCATCAAGCCCGCCTCGCAAATCTCTATCTTGAGCAAGGCGATTACATACGCGCCGCGATTTTCGGCTATGAGGCCGTGGTAACACGCGAGTGCGAGCATCGTTCATTCGATATCCACGACTACAAACGGGGTCGCGAGCCAGCGGCGGCCGATTTCGAGGAGGAAGTCAGGGCGGGAGAACACTCGGCGAGCGTGCGTGAAAGTTATTGGCGGCTGAAGAACATCCGCAACGCCCTCGCCCACGGAAACCCACCGACCGATGAGCATGTTCGCAAGATAGTTTCCACGCCCGATCGCTTACCGCGTGAGTTGCGCCGTGCGCTAGATCAGCTTTTGACCTGATGACGCTAGAGGAATGTAGCGATGAGAAAACCGACGCCTGGCCTCTCTGCTGAGGCCGCCGAAGCTGCCTGGAAGACCGACGCCGCCGACGCTGGACAGGTCGGCTGGATGTCCTACACCTGCAAGCTGGTCACGCCCCTCTACGGCGGCGGCGTGCGTGCTGGGGAAGTGGATGAACAGATGCCGATCCGCGCCTCGGGACTGCGCGGCCAACTGCGCTTTTGGTGGCGCATCGCTTGCGGCCCCTTCCCGAACTCCAAAGTCATGTTTCAACGCGAAGCGGCGATCTGGGGCGGCATCGCCGGCAGCGGACCGACGGCGAGCCGGGTCGCGGTGCGGGTCGACAGCATCACCGGCGTGAAGGTCGAACCGGCATTTGTCTACCAACCCAATCACAAAAAGCCGGGCGAGCTTAGGACCATGCCGGACGCGGCGGACTGGGTGGAAGCCTACGCCATGTTCCCCGCGCGTGGGGAACTAACCAAGGACAAGCGGGAGGAGAAGGTCTCTCCGCATCGGCTCGCTCGGGCGGGCCTTGGCTTTCGCCTGGGTGTGCGGCTTCATCCAGACCTGACCGACGACCAGCGAGCCGAAGTCACCACGACCTTGCGCTGGTGGGCAAGTTTCGGTGGCGTCGGGGCGCGCACCCGCCGCGGCTTGGGGGCGGTGCAGGTCAACGCGCTAGAACCGGTCAGCGCTGACGAAGTTGCGGCACGGGATGGGCGACTGCTGACGTGCGGCACAGAAAGAGGCGCCGAGCAAGCCTGGAAAATCAGCGTCGGTCGGCTGCGTCAGTTTCGCCAGGGGATCGAGCTGGGCCGCAATCCAAAATCCGAAGGCTCGCAAAGCCCCGCCGGGCGTAGCCGCTGGCCGGAGCCGGACATGATCCGCCGCCAAACCCGACGACACTCGCACGACCATGCGCCGACCCACCCGGTGACCACGGCCTATCCGCGCGCAGCCTTCGGCTTGCCCATCGTGTTTCATTTCAAGGATGAGAACAAAGGCGAACCCGCACAGCAGTTACTGGTTCCCGAAGGCGGCGACCGCATGGCCAGCCCGCTGATCCTGCGACCCTATTGGAGCGACCAGCAGTGGCACCCGGCGGCATTACTCATCCCTGGAGCATTACTCATCCCTGGATGGGAGACGGTGCTTGATGCGAGCGCCGGTTTCGAAGCCGGCACATATCGGCGCGTCTGGCCTAAAGATCTGACCCAACGCCAAGAACTCGCAGCACAAATCCAGCCGATGCACGGTCGCGGCAACGACCCGCTCAGCGCATTCATGGACTACTTCGAGAAGGACTGACCCATGCCACGCTATCTCGTCACGCTTTCTCTCGGGCCGGTACAAAGCCTCATCGAAGCCGCCCGGCGCACCCGCGATCTCTGGTGCGGTTCCTGGCTGCTGTCGGAAACCGCTCGTGCGGCGGCACGGGTGCTGTATGAGGCACAACCAGATGGCCTGATCTTTCCCTGCCCGGACAATCCTGCGCGGGACTTGCTCGCGCAGCGCGAACCCGGCGACGAGGCCAACATCGCCAACATTCTACGCGCCGAGTTGGAATTGCCGGACGCCGCAGCGGCGCGTGCGCTGTGCGAACGAGCCAAGACCGCCGCCGCCGAACGTCTGATCGAGCTGGCTGGCCAGGCGCGACGCAAGCTCAAAGCGCCCCTGCGAGACGATGTTTGGAACGCGCAGATCGACGACCTGTTGGAAAGCTTTTCCGCCTGGGCCGAGATCCCCGACGGCGAGGACGGCTACCGCCGGACTAGCGCCCAACTCGGCGCCACATTGGCCGCGCGCAAATCCACGCGGGATTTCATTCCGGCCTGTCCGATCGCCACACCCGGGTTGCCGAAATCCTCGCTCGACGGCGCTCTGGAAACCGTGCTGCCCGAACCGGAGCGTTGGCACGAAAACCACCAGGCTCGCCGTCAGCTTGGCCTTTCGCGCGGCGAACAGCTCGACGCGCTCGGTGTGACCAAGCGCATGGCTGGCACTGTAGAGCAGTTCACCGCGTATTCGCGTCTTGCCGCGGACCCTTGGATCCGCACGCTCGACGCGGAACAACAGCGCGCACTGTGCGAGGCTTACGAGGCACTGGTGGCCCGGCAGATCGCCACCCGCGTCACCGGCAATCAAGGCATCTATGACGCGCTGCCCTACGACGCGCAGATGCTCTACGACTTCCGCTTGGACAATGCACTCGCGGCGAAGGGCGATGAGGCCGTCAAGCCGGAGGAGCGCGACGCACTGCAACAGCTGCGCAAGGTTATCAAGGCACTGCCCGCTGAGGCGGGCGCGCCGGTGCCCTATGCCGTGATCCTCAAGGCCGATGGGGATCGCATGGGCGCCTTGCTGCAACAGGCGCGCACCGCCGAAGACTCACGGGCGATCTCCAAGGCACTGCACGGCTTTGCCTCCCGTGTGCGCGCCATCGTGCGCGAGCATCACGGCCATGCCATCTATTCCGGCGGCGACGATGTCCTTGCCCTGTTGCCGCTGCCCGATGCGGTACCTTGCGCGAAAGCCCTAGCGGTGGACTTCGCCGCAACGATGGGCCATGTCGCCAATGATCTGGAACTTGACCGGACCGATTATCCGACGCTTTCCGCCGGACTGGCTATCGGTCACCTGATGGAACCACTCGGCAGTCTGCGCGCACGGGCCGGTCGCGCCGAGCATCTGGCCAAGGGCGACGGACTGCCGAGCGGTCAGACGCGCAACGCGCTGGCCATCGTGCTCGGCGTTCGTTCCGGCGGCGAACTGGTCTGGCGGGCGAACTGGGACGACGCCGCGGCTTTCGCGGCGCTGGAGGCCTTCACCGACGCCTATCGCGACGGTCGGCTTCCCAGTCGCGCGGCCTACGACCTGCGCGCCATCGATCGACGCCTGGCCTGGCTGCGTCAGGACGAGGGCGAGACGGCGCGCGGCATGCGCAAAGCCGAGGTCGCGCGCATGCTCGACCGCGCGCGCGCCGAGGGCGGCACCAAGGCCCTGGCCGAAGCGCAACGCGACTTGATCCTCGAGCGCGCCCGTAACCAACCCCTGGCCGATCTGGCCGACACGCTGATACTGGCGCGCTGGCTCTCCGCCCGCACCGCCGCAGACCTGGGAGAACGCGGCCAATGAGCAGGAAGCCCAAAAAACAACCCAAGCCCCGCTATCGCAAGAAAGACAAGGCGAAGACCCAAGCCCGAGGCACTCAGTCCTCGGGCGCCACCACCAAGTCTGCCGCGCGAGTGCAACGCCAGGCCGTCAAGTCTGCCGCCCCCAGCCCGGTGGTGAGTCTGGAACCGCTCGCGCCCTTGATCGTGCGCTCGGGCCGTCCCTTCGACGATCAGGCCGGCGCCGATACAGCGCGCTTTCCGCCACCCTCAACCCTGGCGGGCTGTCTGCGCACCGCCTGGGCGCGCGCGAACGGCAAAGCGTTCGGTCCCGAACTGGCCGAACTGACCGTCACAGGCCCGCTGCTCGCACGGTCAGCGGATGACGGCCAGCTGCGGCTGCTCGCACCCAAACCGGCGGATGCGCATTACTTCTGGCATGACCGGGACGCCCGCTGCATCTGCATCCGCGCCGAGCCGAGGGCTTTCGATGAGGGCTGCGATGGCGACCTGCCCGAGGGGCTGCTACCGGTGCGGTTCACCGACAAGATCGATGGCAAGGCCAGCAAGGGGCCGGCCTGGTGGAATTGGGCGGATCTGATCGCTTTTCGCGCTGGGCAGGTGCCAAGTTTTGCGGATCTCGACAAGCGCGGCTGGTCGCCTCCGGCAGGCGACCGCCGCACCCATGTCGCTATCGACTCAGACACGCTGGCGGCCGACTCCGGACGGCTGTTTCAGACCGAGGGGCTCGACTTCGCGCCCGACAATCTGAATCTGGACAAGCCCGAGGCCCCCAGCCTGCGTCTGCTCGCACGTTGCAGCGAGGCGCTATCCGAGGGGTTGGTTCACCTCGGCGGAGAGCGCCGCTTATCCCGTTTGCAACCGGAACCCGACAGCGCTTGGCCAACGCCACCCGCGCACTGGTTCGAAAGGATCCAGAAGGCAGGCGGTCTGACCCTGACCCTACTCACGCCAGCCTGTTTCGATGCCGGCTACCGTCCCGGCTGGCTCGATGACGCGCTCAGCGGCGAGCCACCGCTTGCGCCCGGTCTGCGCCTGCGTCTGGTGGCTGCCGCTGTCGAACGCTGGCAGCCGCACTCGGGTTGGGACCTGGTCCGGGACACGCCGCGCCCAACCCGCAAGCTGGTCGCCGGCGGCGCGACCTACTGGTTTCGCCTGCTCGATGCGCCCACACCCGAGGCGCTGGCGTCGCTCTGGCTCGCCAGCCTGTGCGACCTGGAACAGGATCGGCGCGACGGCTACGGCCTGGCCCTGCCGGCGCCTTGGCGCCCCGCCCAGTGATACGGCCATCTTTCTCTGACTTTGTTTGCCAAAGGACGACAGCATGAGCATGCAATCACGACTCTTTCATCTGCACACCCTCTCGGCACTGCACTGCGGGACCGGCCAGTCGACCGGCGTGGTCGACCTGCCGATCGCCCGTGCGCGCGCCACCCAACTGCCGATCGTGCCCGGCTCCTCGCTGCGCGGGGTTCTGCGCCAGGAGATCAGCGACCGCGATGCCGGGCTCGCGCAGGCACTGTTCGGTCCCAAAACGATCGCTGCCAACGAAAAGAGCTTTGCCGGGGCGCTGGCCGTCGGCGACGCCCACCTGCTGGCAATGCCGGTGCGCGCGCTGGCCGGCATTCTTTGCTACGCCACCGCACCCTTCATCCTCAATCGCTATGCGCGGGATCTGCAAAGCGTGGGGGTGAAAGCGCCGAACATCCCTAGAGCCGCGAATCGGGAGCAGGCACTGGTTGCCCCTGAATCGGTCAACCTGCTGGAGAACAAGCTGGTGCTCGAAGACCTGGACCTTGATGTTCGTCAAGACCCCAAAGCGCGCGAATGGGCTACAACCATCGCCGCCCTGGTGTATCCAGACGACACCAATGGCCAGACCGATTTCATCGAGCGCTTCGCGATCCTGCCCGATGACATCCTCGGTTACCTGAGCGAGACCGCCACCGAGCTGCGCACCCGCATCAGTATCGACGAGCAGACCGGGACCGTGAAACAGGGGGCGTTGTGGTTCGAGGAACATCTGCCCGCCGAATCGGTACTCTGGGGTTTGTACGCGCTGAGCGATTCCAACGAGCCGAATCAGCCGCGTACCGTCGAACAGTTGCTGAGCGCGCTGCCCGTCAGCAACACGCTGCTGCAACTCGGCGGACAAGCCGGCGTCGGTCGTGGTCTGGTGCGGCTATTGACCGGGGAGGCATCGGCATGAGCGTGCGTGCCCATCGTGTTGCCACTGGGGCCTATCGCTGTGTCGATGCGCGTCGCGGCATCCCCGAGAAGAAAAAATACGGCGCCATCGCGCACAAGCTGCCCGGCATGATCCTGCAAAACGGCCTAGCCCAAGCCACCGGATTCTTGCTGGCCAAGGGTGGCGGCAGTGACCGCGATCATCATTGCATGCTGCTCGATGATCTAAACGCCGTGCTGCGCGCCGGCGGGACGCTCGACGTCGCCGATCGCGAAGCCCTGCACCGCGAAATCATCGGCGCTGATCTGGGCAAGACGCTCAAGCTCACCCGCCATGCCCTGGAAGCGTCCGGCTGGATCAAGCGTTATGTGCAGGGACTGCTGCGCGTCACCGCCACCGGCGATGATGCCGACACAGAGAAGAAGGAGGATTGAGCATGGCGACTCAGCTCATGCGCGAGGCGCTGCGGCCACTGTACCGCGAGGCTCGAGATGCCCATCCCGGCCTATTGATTCAACGCGGTTACGCGGTTTACGACAACGACACCGAGGAAGGACGCGAGGCCAAGACCGCGCATCTTCAGCGCATCTGCGCGATTACACCCGGCCCCTTCTACCACAACGCCTACCAGCGCTGGCGTCAGGCGACCGTCGATCCGCTGCGCTTTCGTCAGGTCGAACTCGCGCTCGAATCACGCCTGTTTATCGGCCTGACCGGTGGCGGCATGCTGGAGACCGGCTGTGCCATCAGCCACAGCTATGGCACGCCCTACATCCCTGGCTCCAGCGTCAAGGGGGTGGCGCGGGCGCATGTGAGTACCAGTGAGTTCGGGCACAAAAATCCCGATGTGCTGGCCGAACTGTTCGGCGCCGATGCTGACCCCGAGGGCAGCCATCCACTCGGGCTGTCCGGTTTGGTGAGCTTTCACGACGCCTGGTGGGTGCCCGGCTCCGCCGACAAGCCCTTGGTCGAGGAAATCGTGACCTCGCACCATCCGGACTACTACGGCAGCGAGGGCGCAACAGACGCCACCGATTTCGATAGCCCCATTCCCAATGCTCAGATTGCCGTGCGGGGGCGCTTTCTGTTCGTACTCGAAGGCCCGCCGGCCTGGCTGGATCTGGCCGAGCAGATGCTGATCGCGGCTCTGTCCGGACGCGGCATTGGCGCCAAGACCCGCACCGGCTATGGGCTGTTCGATCCAGAGCCACAGATCCCAGTCATGCCGACCTGCGCCTGGGTTGATGAGACTATCGCCCGTTTGGCCGAGAAGATTCATACAAAGCCCGAAGAGGTGGTACGCGGCAGGCCATTGGCAACCGCGTGGGCAGAGCTGGAGGATGCATCGCTCAAGGCCGAGGCCCTGGCCGATATTCGTTCACGCTGGGAGAAAGAAGGCTGGTGGGACGATCCACGGGGAAAAGCCGCGAAGAAAGCGCGGCAGCTCTACGACGGCTAGATATGAGTGGGAGCTGGCTGCATCCCTGCGCTTGTCTCCTTAAGCGACAGTTCAAAAACAAGTTATACACAAACCATCTGGGTGGCGGGGTGGATGCCCGCAGGGCGATCCACCAATGCAGCGTCTGTGCTGATCTCCGTGGCGCAATGGTGAAACCGCTTCGCGTTCCACCCTACCTGGTCACGTTATTTTTGAAGCATCACTAAGCGGCTGTCACAGCCAAGGCACACGAGGCATGCCAACAACACGGGGCACGCAGCCCAGGAGCATGTTGACGATGATGCAATGGCCGATCGAGATCCATGAGCGCGAGGCTGTGGTGCAGTTGCCGCGCAACGAGGGCGTCGATCCGTTACCGGAACTCGTGGCGCTGGAGTTGTCGCTCGGCCAGCAGTCGGTACACCGCATCGTCGTGGTGTTCGATGCAGTTGACACCTTCCCCATTGAGCGCCTGCGGCGATTGAACTACCGCGAGCTGGCGCCGGGGCAATACGTCAAAACCATCCCGACACGGCGCGCGGTGCGTTTCTCGATCACGGAAAAGTGCAACTACAAGTGCTTCTTTTGCCACGAGGAAGGGCTGGAGATGGACCGGGTCCGGCACGACGTCCAGGAAGAGCAGATCTTTCGCCTGCTCGATCAGCTCAAGGCGCTGGGTTACAACGACTTCACCGTTACCGGTGGTGAACCGTTGCTGAAGTGGCGCCAGGTGCTTCGTTATCTGGACTATATGCGCCAGATCGACTACCTGCCCGACGTCAAGTTCGTCAGCAACGGGCGGGCCATGACGTCGGACTTCCTCCGACAGCTTCAGGACTATCCCGGTCGCGTTCGTTTCAACATATCGATGCACAGCCTCGACCCGGGCCTGCATTACCGGATCGTCCATCAGTTGTCCGAGAAGGCCACCGGGCACCGCGATGATCTCGCTCGCATTCAGCATAATTTGACGTTGCTGCGCGCGGCGGGGATTCCGTTCAAGCTCAACTTCGTGTTGCTGAAGGGCCTCAATACGGCTCCGCGAGACATCCTCGGTTTTCTCGACTATGCCCTGGATGTCGGTGCCCACCGAGTCAAATTTCTCGAGCTGCTGATCACCAAAAAACTCAAGTCACTGTATCCCTATTACTACCGTCTGGATGCATTGCGAGACCAGCTTGGCGATCAGCTCGTGCGTCTCGACGAAGGCCAGCGCCGCACGCTCTATCGTTATCGTGACACGCCCCTGGAAGTCGAGCTGCAGAGCTGTACCTGCAGCAAAGGCTGCAATGTCTGCGCACTCAATCGTGACGTCAACGTGACCGCGGAATTGCGCTATTTTCCGTGCTTCCTGCACCCGGAAGAGGGTGCCGATTTGCAGCAGACTCCGCTGTCGGACGCCGCTGAAGCCGGCTCGGCGTACATCGCGGCCATGGCCAGTCACTATGGTGACCACAGCCCCATCATCATCCGCGATCGCTATCTCACTCGCCAAGAGAGCTTCTATTACTACGAGATCGCACTCAGCGAGCGTGCCGAATTCCTGGCGCGGTTTCAGCCAGCCGAACAGTTGGAACTTGAGCGCCACCGCCGTCTGACCGAGTACTACTTCAGTGACGGCAGCCCGGCGTTCGCCGCGTTCGAGTACGTGCACAAGCTGGCGATCAACAGCTACGATCACCATGCGATGGCCATCCTTCAGCAACACAAGATCGATGCGCGCGCTCCGGGCCGGATCGAAACCGCATTCGAGCACGACGGACAAACCGTCCCTTCGATTGACGCCTACATGCGCGATATGGCGCGCAATGGTTTCTCTGTCGTTCTGCAAGCCGACTGGGTGATTGATTACTACGCCAGCCTGGGTCAGGGGGACTCCGCGTTGGCGCTCAGCATCGGTACCACCCCTGGGCGAGCGAGCGCGCTGGTACGCTGCAATCGCGAGATCGTTGCCGCGCCTTGTCCGCTCGTGCCGCTGACGCGAACCGTACCCGCCTGGCTGGCCGGGGTCTGATGGCTCGGCGCGACGGCGACTCTTACAACGACCTGACCACACGCGATGCCTATTCCGAGTCCTCGTTCTGGAAGAAGGCGGGCGGCTTCGCAAGGCAAGGTGGTTACGCTCTCATGGAAAAGGCTCTCTGGCTCTACTACGCGGCGCAGAAGCCCTCGGTGCCAGCCAAGGCGGTTGTCAGTTTGCCGGTTCCGATCATGGCGTCAGCGAATGGCAAGCTTGCGAAATCCCGGTCGTGGATCATCGTCGTTATGCTTGACATCGCCCTGCCGCGCCTGTGTTTCGCCATCGAGTCGCGCGGATATCAACTGAAAAGGAGCTGATAACTGTTGCTTGATTTATAGGCATATCTAGACTAATATTATTAATATATCAACGATCTATCGCACTTCACAATTCGCCGCCCGCATTGGTGTTTCAACCAAGACACTGCAAAGTTCGGGGTGCGCTCGGGCATCCGCCAACGCACGGGGGATGAAA
>RCNG010000959.1_pt1 | contig 14068 bp, 11 predicted proteins | sample 2041371 | NCBI WGS metagenome assembly RCNG01 (sample SAMN09708227, study PRJNA481090) | Marine sediment metagenome, whole genome shotgun sequencing project. | biome: marine sediment; feature: ocean; material: sediment; isolation source: Sewage treatment plant 1 marine sediment (STP1) ... | reverse complement strand
CGCAATGGCAGCGCCGAGCGCGGCGATCGGAATGACTGCGCCGCCTGAGCCAACACGCCGTCTGCGAATCAACCAGGCTCCGAGGACCACGAACCCGAACAGCAAGCTCCCGATCGCCCCGCGGGAAAGCGTCCATGCGACCGTGAGGGCGCAAAACGCCGAGGCGAGCGTCCAGCGGTGTCTCGACTTGGGATCTCCTTGCACAGCGAGTCCCGCGCCGAGTATTGCCCCGAGCAGCGCGAAGCCTCCGAGGTGATTCCCGTTCATGAGCGGCGTGAGCAAGCGTGGTTGCGTGAATCGAGGCGCGTAGACCCCGAACACCGCTTCCGAACCGGAGGCGTTATGAAGGAGGCCTTCGAGACCGAGGAGCACAGCCGATACGACTGTGGCCATGACGATGGATCTCAGGCCGCTGGGTCCGCCAAGGCGTGCCGCGAGAAAGGAGGCAAGGACGATGATGCCGATCAGAATGTGGAGACAGGTCGAGCCGGGGTCGCGCGAAATGGTCAGCGGGATCTCGCCAACCCAGGCCAGGCCTCGCAGCCTCTCGGCGCTTGCGACGGAAGCCAGGTCCAGCACGCTCGCGACCCTGGAGGGAAGGGGAAGGGCTTGAAAGGCCGTCCAAAGCCAAGCCACACTCATCGTGACGAACAAGCCGTCGATGACCGGCGCCGCAGACGCCCGGCGCACCCAGAGTGCGACCGCCAGGGCGAGCAATGAAAAAGCGGCGATCGTCACGATCGCCCAAGGGAACGCGCCACCGAAGAGCTGTGGCCCGAGCAGCACGAGCAAGCACAGAACCGCAGTGTCGGCTGCGATTGGGCGCTGCTCGTGGCTGGCGCTAGAGATCATGGCCGAAGAATCTGCTTCGTGGATTGGATGATGGAGTCGGTGGTGTTCTTCCAATGGAAGCGTCGGGCATACCCATCGGATACGCGTTCGAGCACGGCGACGTGATGGTCCAGTTCGAAGGTCTCGCGATGCGTCAGGACCCCATCGTAGGCCCGAAGCCAATTGTCCACGATACGCTGCTCGGCGTCTCGGTGATAGTCGTCCAAATAGAAACGGGTCCCCGGATGGGTGTAGGCGAAGACTTGATAGAGACAAGCCTCGCGACCTCGCCGGGTTTGGATCGGCGGTCCGTCGATGATTACCGCGTCGACCCGAGCCGGAAAGTGACCGGGCTGGTAGCTGCGGAACCAGCTGAGACCATGGCGTTGCCAACAGAGCGGCCGTAGAGCCAAATGGACTTCGGCTGATCCTCCGACCGCATCTAGGTTGGTTCGGGTCTCCTGTAAGAACTTCGAGTCACTTTCGATCGAGAGAAGCTGGGCGTCCGGGAGGTCTCCGCTGAAGCGCAACGTCGAGGTTCCCGAGCCGAACTCGACGAGGCTCGTGGCGCCCATGGAACGGAGATCGTCGAGTATCGCCTGATAAGCGCTCTCTCCCAGGCTCCAGGTCGAATTGAATTCCAATGCTGAGCTCATCCTTCCTCAATCCTCCGATCCACCTTCGGGAGCTCGTCCAAGCGCTGCCAAGCCCTGATGGTAGAGAAAGTCTCCCCAGAGCCGCCTGCCCAGGACCCAGGTGACGCCGCCCAAGGCGACGAGGCTCAATGTGACGGTCCCAATCAAGATTGCAATGTGCGGCCAACCGAGGCCGAGCAGCCAGCTTCGACCCAGCGCCGCTGTCGAGAGGACGATCACGAAGATCAGCGCCGGCCGCCTATGAACACTGAGAAATGAAACCAGCGATCCGCCGCTGAGCCGGGCGGTCAAGCCATACAGCAAGACGTAGAAGACAAGCAGCGCGGCTAGGGTGGCGAAGGCTACTCCCTCGATCCCCCACTGGGCCGCATAAAGTGCGCCTCCTACGATCAGGATCCCGTAGATTGCCTGGCAGGCGGACAAGGAAAACACATGCCCGGTGGCCAGGATGATGCTGGCGGCGAATCGGTAGGCTGAGCGGAAGTAGACCCCTAGCGAGAGTATCTGAAATGGAACGACCGCCTGATCCCAGCCAGGCCCCAGGAGTGTCCGAATGAGCTCGGGTCCGAGCACGAGACCCCATGCGCACAGAGGCAGGGTCAGGGCAGCGGTGGCCTCGGTCCCCACGCGCAAGGCGCTCCGGAGATAGCTCCGGTCGCTCTGCGCTCTGGAGAACGCTGGAAACAGCACCATGCTGTGCAGATGACCGAGCATGCCAGGCACGGTGGAGATCAGCTGGTAGGCCCGGCTGTAGTAGCCGAGAGGCTTCGAGCCGAGCGCGCTGCCGATGATCACGTAGTCCCCGTGGAGCGCCCAGAAGTTCAGCAGCGCCGAAAGGGTCGTTCCGCTACCGAATCGCAGAAGTTGACGACCGTCTTGGCCGATTTGCGGGCGAACGAAGCGGAGGCGAACGAGGCCCAGCGCGAACGCGGCTTTCAGCACGAGGTCGAGATAGTAGCCTGCGACTAGCGCCCAGACGCCGCCGCCGAACGCCGCGACGAGGACAGACACGAGGGCCGCAGCCGTAGAGGACACGACGACCAGGATGGAGAGCTCTCGAAACGCCAGCCTCCGCCGCAATACCGCCAGCAGTAACCCCGATGCCGCAGCCAAGGGCAGCGACGACGCAAGCGCGACGATCAGCGAGGGAACGGCTGGGTCATCGTACAGGAAGAGAACCAAGTTCGCGTTGCTGGCGATGAGCGCCGCGAGGAGGGTCGAGAAGCAGAGGGCGAACGTCGAAGCAAACGCAATCGCTGCCGCGCCGAGGCTCTTGCTCTGCACCAATGCGTGGTCCATCGAAAGGGTGCCAAGCGGGCGAGCGAACTCGATGACCGTCACCGCAGCGGCAAAGACGCCGAACTCCGCGGGAGTCAGAAGTCGCGCGAGTATGGCGAGCGTTCCCAGGCGAACTGGCAGGTTCACCAGCAACTCCGCGCCTGACCACTTGGCGCCACTCTTCAGTCGTTCTCCGAGATTTCCAGGTCGCTTGGACACGGGTCAGCTGCCGCCGAGGGGAGAATCGCTGACGTAGTCCACAAGGACGGCCGCTGTGCGTTGGCTCGCGCGCCCGTCCCAGAGATCGGGCACCGAACCTCGCTTGCCGTTGCCAGCGAGGATCTGCTCGACGGAATCCCGGATTCGTTCCGGGTTCGAACCAACGACGGTGTTGGTGCCAACGGAGACCGTCACGGGGCGTTCAGTGCATGTGCGTAGCGTGAGGCAGGGGATCTCGAGCACGGTGGTTTCTTCTTGTAGCCCGCCCGAGTCGGTCAATACGAATTTCGAGCTGGCTGTTAGGGAGAGAAAGTCCAGGTATCCCAGAGGTTCGATCAGGCTGAGCTTGGGCATCGCGATCGCACGATCGAGGAGCGAGCGCTCCTCCAATCGTTTTCGTGTCCGGGGATGAAGAGGCAAGACCACGGTGACCCGTTCCTGAATCCACTCGAGGGTCGTGAGCAGGGACTCTAGAACCACGGGGTCATCGACGTTCGAAGGTCGGTGGAGAGTCGCAAGGGCATAGGACCCCGGCATCAGCCCGAGCGACGCGAGCACAGGGCGCCGCCTGGCGCGATCCAGGTGGGATAACAGCGTGTCAATCATCACGTTGCCCACCCTGTGTATTGCGTTGCGCGGAACACCTTCGGCTAAGAGGTTTTCGTCGGCGTCGGCCGAAGGAGTGAGCAAGAGGCTTGCGACCCTGTCCGTGACGACGCGATTGACCTCCTCCGGCATCGAGCGGTCGAACGAGCGCAGCCCAGCCTCGACGTGCGCGCAAGGGATCTCGAGCTTCGCTGCGGCCAAGGCGGCTGCCATCGTCGAGTTCACGTCGCCGACGACCACGACGCAGTCTGGCCGGAGCTCGGCCAGGACCGGTTGCAACTCGAGCATCATCTTTCCCGTCGGTGACCCGTGTTGATCGGACCCCATGCCGAGATTGACGTTCGGGCGAGGAATTCCAAGGTCCTCGAAGAACACTTGAGACATCGCCGGATCGTAGTGCTGACCGGTATGGACCAGGAGTTGCTCGACGTTCGCGTACTTCTCGAGGGCGCGGATGATCGGCGCGATCTTCATGAAGTTCGGTCTGACACCAACGACGTGAACGAAGCGGATGCTGGAGCGGGTCAAGGCGTCCACCTCGCTCTCATCGAAGGGAAGACTTCCGCACCAACACCCAGGTCGAGATCGGCCACGTTGGGTCGTTCCTGGTCGCCACCCAGTGTCCCGGATGCCAACGAGCGTCGGGAATCGGCAGGAAGCGAAGCCCCATCGCCGAATATAGCCAGACGTACGGGTTGCCCCAACCTGCGCAGTCGAGGACCTCTCCGTGCTGCGAGGTCAATAGCTTCAGCGCTTGAGGGGTGAACCTCCAGTAATCGTTGGGACAAGCATGCATCGGGTTGATGAAACAGGTCGCGTGAAGGGCAAGGCCGCCAGGCTTCACAATTCGAAATGCCTCGTCGATCGCCTGCTGCGGGTCGCCTTCCAGGTGCTCGAGGACCTGATCGCTCACGATCGCGTCGAATTGCCCGTCGTCGAAGGGCAAATCGAACATGCTGTGCTCCGGGTAGGCCGCATCCGTAATCTGAGCATCCTGCCAGCCTAGGAGTCTTGCCAGGCTCTCTGAATGGCTGATCGACAGTACACGGTCGCTCGCTGGGCGGGGCTGGCAGTGTCTCGCCAGATGCGCGTACATGGAGTATCGAGTGACATGGGGGCCCTTTTTCAGACCAAGAGTGCTGGCTCGAAATCCCGCGCGAGCAATCCTACCGAAGATGTTTAGCAAGCGGCTCTCCGTTGTGTTCTGATTGAAGCCGTTGGACGAGGGGTTGCAATTTAGCTTTCCAGCTGACGTGAGCCTCCGCGTAACGCCGCATCTCCCGAGCGATTGACGGCGCTCTTTTGTCCAAGCGGCTGTGGAAGCCTAGCACCGCCTCGACGTCCAAGGGCTCGTCGTCGGGTCGAACCCTGTGGACGAACGGCAGAGTCTCCGGGAAGTCGGGATCGTCACTCGCCAGGACGAACGGGATTCCTCGCGCGCAGTACTCCCGCGCCTTCAGCGAGCTCGAGCGAGCCAAGTGCAAGCGGTGGAGCGCTAGCGAGTCGAGGGCGACATCAACGCCGTCGAAGATCGCGTCCAAGTCACCGCCGCTCTTGAGCCCATGAAAACGCACCTGGTCTTCGACCCCGAGTTGCCGCGCGAGAGCAGTGAGCTTCGCCGTCGCGGGCCCCTCACCTACGACGTGCAGCGTGATGGATTTCGCGTCCGGGTTCTGAATGTACCGAGCCACTCCGCGAATCACACGGTCGACCCCATGTCGCTCTGCCAGGTTGCCCACGGCGACCATAGCGAATCCTTCATGAGGCCGGGTATCCGTTCGGAGCTTGACTCGTTTCACATCGACTCCGTTGGTTAGTTGAATACAGGGAACCCCAAAGATCTGCGACTGGCCATAGAACGTCACGATTGCATCGACGTAGTTCTTCAGCCAACCCTTGCCGAGATCGTCGAAGGTGCGCAGGATCCGCCGCTTCACGCCTTGCAACTCGCGACGATAGGGAAATGTCGCGATCTCGACGACGATCTGCATATGAGGATTCGCTCTCTTGGCCCTCCGCAGGAACGTCATGAAACTCGGCATGGCGAGCGGATAGCGAATGTAGAGAAAATCGTAATTTCCGGTGTCCACGCACCTGCCTACGTGGGAGTAGAACCAGGCATAGTGGTTGAGCGAATTGAACCCGCGACCGCTGAGCGCGTAGTCCGCCATGCGTTGGCCGTTCAGGACTGGCCCCCGAATGCTGTTGCAGATCAGGTCCGTCGTTTCGGTGAGCTCGGAGAACGCAGTCCATTGGTACTCCATCTTGTTCAGAATGCCGCGATTCGCCGCATAGTCGATGGAGATCGGGTACACCAACAGGCCTCGCAAACGTCTCCCCACAACGCAGTGTTAGACCAGGGGTGCGGGGTCTGCCAGTTGCGGCTATCCTCCGCCGGCGCGGCGTCGCAGGCTGCTTCGGGGGATTACAGACCGATATGTGCGGGATAACGGGATTGTGGTGCGCCGGTTCGGTTGCCGAGAGCATCGTCCATCAGTGGCTGGAGCGCATGACGAGCACGCTGACCCATCGCGGGCCGGACGCCTCGGGAGTATTCTTCGATCGCGAGAGCGGCCTGGGTTTCGGGCACCGCAGGTTGTCGATCCTCGACCTAAGCGCGGCCGGTGCGCAGCCGATGTGGTCGCACTCGGGTCGCTACTGCATCACTTACAACGGCGAAGTGTACAACGCCCCCGAGCTTCGCTTGGAGCTCGAAGAGCGAGGGTTGCAAATCGATTGGCGGGGGCGCTCCGACACCGAAGTCTTGTTGGAGTCCGTCGAGGCGTTCGGCCTGTTCGACGCGTTGGCGAAATTCCGTGGAATGTTCGCGTTCGGACTTTGGGACAGCGAGACGCGGCGCCTCTCTCTGGTTCGAGATCGACTCGGGATCAAGCCCTTGCTGTATGTGCAAGGCAGCTTCGGGGTAGCGTTCGCATCCGAGTTGCAGGCGTTCTACGAGCTTCCCCCGTTTCGGCCGCGTCTCGACCGCTCTTCGGTCGCATCGTTTCTTCGATTCGGCGTAGTTCCGGACTCTGAGTGCATTCTCGAGGGGGTGCGCAAGGTGCGGCCGGGAACGATCGTGGAGTTCGACGGCCCTCAGAGCGACGAGTCCCTATGGTCCTTCTGGAACGCGGAAGACGTCGCTTCCGGCGGGCTTCGTGATCCGTTTCGTGGCGACCAGCAAGAGGCGATCGAGGAGCTCGAACGTCTGCTCCAGGAATCGGTGGTCTTGAGAATGCGCGCCGACGTGCCATTCGGCGCGTTCCTTTCCGGAGGCATCGACTCTTCGACCGTCGTCTCCATGATGCAACGAGCCGCTTCGAAGCCGGTCCAAACGTTCTGCATTGGGAACACCATCTCCGGCTATGACGAGTCCAGGCACGCCGAAGCCGTAGCCGCACATCTGGGCTGCGAGCACCACACCCTGATTGCAGACCCGGCCGAGATGTTGGCCATCGTGCCCGAAGTGGCGACCCATTGGGACGAGCCCTTCGCGGATTCTTCACAGATTCCGACTTACCTGGTGTCGCGACTCACACGCGAGCACGTCACCGTCTCGCTGTCGGGAGACGGTGGTGACGAGCTCTTTGCGGGCTATAACAGACACGCGTGGGCGCCGCGTCTCTGGAACATTGCGGAGCGTCTTCCAACAAGGGCGAGACGCGCGCTGGGCGCCCTTCGAAGGCTCCGCGTCGAAGATTTGGACAAGGCCTTTCGCGTTCTTGGCCTCGGCGACTCGGTTCGTCTTCCGGGTGACAAGCTTCACAAGGTGGCGATGCTTGCCGAAGTCGAAACAGCTCACGAGTTTTACGATCGGCTGCGCTCTCAATGGGCGGATCCCGCGCAAGTGATGGCGGGGCCCGGAGGCTCTGCCGCAGTGCCCTCAGCCGATCGCTTTGACGCGCCCTTCGCCGAGCAAATGATGCTCTACGACCTCATTCACTACCTGCCCGACGACATTCTCACGAAGGTAGATCGCGCGTCGATGGCGGTGTCGCTCGAAGCGCGGGTGCCGCTGCTCGATCACGAGGTGGTCGAGTTCGCTTGGAGGCTTCCGCTGAGCCTAAAGATTCGAGGGCGCGCTCAGAAATGGATCCTGCGTCAGGTGCTCGAGCGCCATGTGCCAGCAGCCCTGTTTGAGCGTCCGAAAACCGGTTTCGGTGTGCCGGTGGGAGACTGGCTTCGTGGTCCGATTCGGGACTGGGCAGCGGACTTGCTGCTAGAGACTGGAGTGCGCGCCGATGGCATCTTCGATGCCGGGGTCGTCACGGACATCTGGAGAGCTCATCAACTGGGACGGGGAAACCACGACCAACGGCTCTGGGCGATCCTAATGTTCCAGGCCTGGTGGAACGAGAATCGCAAGCATATCGAGGCCTAGCGTTCGAGGTGCTAGATTGATCGCCGGGCGATGAACGACATCCTTCCCATATTGTTCGTGGGCATTGTGGGCGGCCTTCTGGTCGCTGCTTGTTCGTCGGGCCTGTCGCGCCGCGAGCGGAAATGGGTCACGGCGTCCTTCTTCATGCACCTCGGTTTCGCCTGTTTGCAGGTCCCGATTGCCCTCGCGTTCTACGGGGGCAGCGACATGTTCCTGTACTTCAGCTATGGGGAGATTCTCGCGACCCTGATGGAACACGATCCTGGCCGAGTCATTCCCGAGGTCACCGCGCTGCTCTTCCACCGTGACCAGCATCTTCCCCTCCTAATCATCGGCGCGGGGACGGCCACCGGCTCGATGTCGGCACTGGCGGCCTGGTCATTTTACCTGCTCGGCCCATCGAAGTACGCGTCCTGCGTGGCCTTCGGGATTCTATCGCTCTGCGGCAAGATCGGTATGTACCGGGCGTTTCGCGCGAACGTCGACGACTCGCGTCGGATCTTGGTCGCCGTCGCGACGCTCCTCGTGCCCTCGTTCGTGTTCTGGTCCTCGGGCTTGATCAAGGAGGCGATCGCGATCACTGGCCTTGGTTGGGCGCTCTTCGGCGCGCACCTGTGGATTCGTGAGGGTCGCGCGGTTCAGGGAGCGTTGCTCATGGCAGCTGGCGCGGTACCGATCGTCCTGATGAAGCCCTACATCCTGTTTCCACTCGTGCTCGCAGGGGGTGCTTGGTACTATTGGTCTCGCAGTATCAAGCGAGGTCGAGTGCGTGTTCGCCCCGCCTATCTCGTCCTCGCAGGAGCGCTGGGTCTAGGGGGGATCGTCGCTCTGGGGCAATACTTTCCGGAGTACGCCGCCGATAGCTTCAGCGCCCGCGCGTTCGAACTGCAGCACATCGGCCGCGGAATGCGCGGTGGCAGCAACTTCATCTTGAGTGGAGAAGTTCCCAGCACGCTCGCCGGTCAGCTCGTATACGCGCCGTTTGCGCTCCTCTCTGCTCTGTTCCGACCGGCGATTTTCGAGGCGCGAAATTTGCTGATGCTCGCCAACGCGATGGAGACCACTGTGCTCACGGTGCTGCTCCTTCGCATCTTGTTTACGCGGAATCTCGGGCGCGTCCGTCGACAAATCATGGACGATCCATTTCTCGTATTCTGTCTGGTGTTCGTGATCGCGTTAGGCATCGCCGTAGGCCTGACTTCGACCAACATGGGAACCCTGTCTAGATACCGCAGCCCGATCTTGCCCTTCTTCGCAGTCTTGCTCTTCGTCCTCCAGCGCCCGCGCACCGTCCCAAACCGGGTGCAGGAGGTTCGCCGGGGTCCGCGAAGCGTGCTAGGCGCGACGCAATGAGGGTGCCGCTCGATTTGCGCGCGATGGAAGCGAGCGAGTCAGATCTCCTCGCCTTCAAGGAGTGCTTCGAGCGCAATGGAACGCCGAGGCGGCTGGACGCCCTTCGTTGGCAATACTTGGAGAATCCCAGCCACGAGTTACTGGTCGGCCTGGCTGTTTCCGGCGAACGGCTCGCAGCTATCTACGCGGTTCAGCCAGCGTACGTGCGGGTGCAGGGGGTGCGACGGCTTGCAGCGCAGTCTGTGGACACTCTGGTCGACGCGGACTTCCGCGGTCGTGGCCTGTTCACCACGATGGCGGATTCCGTGTATCGGAGGGCGGCCGAGCGTGAAGGGGCGTTCGTGTATGGCTTCCCCAACGCGAACTCTGCACCCGGCTTCTTCAAAAAGCTCGGCTGGCTCTCACTCGATCCCGTTCCCTTCCTCGTGCGACCTCTCCGCACGGGATTCCTTGCGTCCAAGTTGCCGCTGGGGCGCTGGTCGCAGCGGCTTCCGGATCTTCGTCTTCCGATTCGCCGCCCAAATCTGAAGAAGAGCCAGGAGCTGCGTCCGATAACCGAGCTTGGCTCAGAGGTCGACGATCTTTGGAACCGATTCGCCTCTGACGTTGTGGTCGCGGTGGACCGAAGCGTAGAGTATTTGCGCTGGCGCCTCAGTAAACCGGGGGAGCGCTACGAGTGTCTCGGAGTGTACGAAGCGGAGCGAATCGTCGCGTTTTGCGCCTACACCACCGTCGATAAGCATGGCGGACGCGTTGGTTACGTGATCGAGCTCTTGCACGAGCCCGAGCGAGCCGAGAGCGGCTCAGCGCTGCTCGCCGAGTGCCTCGAGCGAATGGAGTCCGCGGGAGCTGACGCGGTCTTGGCCTGGTGCTTCTCACACTCCCCCAACGCGAAGGCGTATTCACGGGCCGGTTTCTTGCCGCTTCCGGAGAAGATCCGCCCCATCGAGCTTCACCTGGGCGTTCGCCCCTTGGACAGCTCGCTCTCGGACATCTTGAGCCGGCGAGAAAACTGGTACGTCAGCTACTGCGATTCGGACACGGTCTGATGTCGAATGGGAGCCTCATCATTTCGCTGGATTTCGAGCTTCATTGGGGAGTTCGGGATGTCGTGAGCATCGCCGCCAGCAAAGATTATTTCTTACGCGCGCGCGAATCGATTCCCGAAGTGCTTCGCCGCTTCACGATGAGCGAGGTCCACGCGACCTGGGCCACCGTTGGTTTTCTCTTTGCCCGAGACAAGCGCCGGCTCTTGGAGCACCTGCCCCATCAGCGCCCGAGCTACGATAGAGGAGAGCTCGACCCATACCATTACCTCGACGAAATCGGCGAGGACGAGCGCCGCGATCCATTTCACTACGCACATTCGCTGATGCGCGTGATTGCCGAGGCCCCGGGGCAAGAGATCGCCTCGCACACGTTTTCCCACTATTACTGCCTCGAAGAGGGTCAAACGGAGCAAACGTTCGAGGCGGATCTCGAGGCTGCGGCGGCCATTGGCGCCGAGCTTGGCCGCGTGACGGAATCGCTCGTCTTCCCACGGGGGCAGCACAACCCCGCCTATGATGCCGTCATGCGGCGGCATGGCGTCCTCGCGTATCGAACTCCTCCTGCCTTCTATCCCTACCGAGCGCGCCGAGCTGACGAGGACCAGCTGATCCGTCGCGGCTTGCGCCTGCTCGATAGCTACGTTCCCATCGGCGGCTCCTACGCAGATCAGCCGGCGCCCGATCCGAATGGCCTGATTCCTCTTCGCGCGGGTCTCTTCCTCAGGCCGTATTCACGGGTGCGTAGTCGGCTCGAGCCGCTTCGCATGAATCGGCTCAAAGTTGCGATGGGCGACGCGGCGAAGCACGGGCGGGATTTCCATCTCTGGTGGCACCCCCACAACTTCGGGACACATACTTCCGAAAACCTGTCCATGCTCGACGAGGTGCTCGAGGAATACCGTTTTCTCCGAGAGCGTTATGCTTGGTCGACCCGAACCATGAGGGAAGCGGGCCTCGTTGCCCGGAGGGCGACGTGAGCCGGGCGGCCACGATTCTCGCTCTGGCAGCCTACCCCGATCGCTCCGCGGCGACGCGCTTCCGGATGACGCAGGTGTTGCCGTACCTGCGAGCTCGTGGCTGGAACGTGCGCTTCGAGCCGTTCTTCGATGAGCAGTTTTTCAAGGACTTCTACACCAGCGGAAGCCGGTTCAAGAAGGCGACGTATCTCGCCTCCCGCTCGCTGGCTCGATTGAAGTTGGCCCTCACCGCGGGGGACGTCGATGCTGTCTTCATTCAGCGCGAGGCAGCGTTGGTTGGTCCCCCGTATACGGAGTTCATCCTTCACACGGTGAAGGGGCTTCCTATCGTCTTCGATTTCGACGATGCGATTTGGCACCACGACCTTCCGAGATCTACGTACCCGCTGGCGGCCAGACTGCTCAAGAGCCCCGAAAAGTGTTGGTCGACGATGCGCCGATCCAAGTTGATTCTTGCCGGGTCCAACTACCTAGGGCGGCGCGCCTGCGAGGTGAGCTCGAATGTCGAAGTGGTGCCGACAGTCGTGTCCGCGACGAGCTGGTCCCCCGCGCCAGGCCGACTCGATGGCGCCCTTCGTGAAGATCGGCTTCCGCGCATCGGCTGGGTTGGCTCGCACTCCACGGCGCATCAGCTCAAGATTGCGGAGCCGGCGCTCCGACAGCTTCGGGACGATGGGTACGAGTTCGAGCTCGACGTGGTGGGCGCCGGAGAGGATTTCGCCCTCGATACGGTGGCCCTGAGCTCCCGGAGCTGGCGCATGGATCGAGAGATCGAGGACTTCCAGAGGATTGACATCGGGTTGGCACCCATGCTGAGCGCGCCGGTGTACGAAGGAAAATGCGGCTTCAAACAGCTCCAATACATGGCGGTCGGTGTGCCTTTCGTTTCGTCATGGGTGGGAGGCGCCAAAGATTTCGTCGCTGACGGGGAGAACGGCCTGGTGGCAAACTGCGACGAGGATTGGTATCGCCATCTAAAGGCGCTCCTCGACTCCCGTGAGCTGCGTCAGCGCTTGGCCCGGAACGGTCGCTCGCTCGTCGAAAAAACATTCTGCATCGAACGGCAAGGGCCGCGCGTGGCTCAGAGCTTCGAACGAACACTTGGACATGCAAGAGCTTCTTGACAGCGTCTACATCACGTATTGGAGCCTGCTCGATCCCCTGTGCCAGAGTCAGAGCCTTCCGTATCTTCGCTCGTTGACCAAGGAGGGATACAAGGTCGGTCTGATTACCTTCGAGCAGTCGCGATTCGAATTGAGCCTGAGCCAAGGGGAGGCAAAGCGGGCGGAGCTGGCGCGAGAGGGAATCGATTGGCATCCGCTGCGCTATCACAAGCGGCCCCCCGTGCTCTCGACGCTCTTCGACATTGCACGTGGAAGCGCAGTCGCGGCGCGCTTGGCGAAGCGCTCGAGCGCAGGCCTCGTTCACGGCAGGGCCTCGGTGTCGAGCGCGATCGCGGCGTTTGCGGCAAAGCTTGCGGGCACCCGGCTCTTCGTCGACGCGGACGGACCGCTTTCGCAAGAGTACGTAGACGCCGGGGTCTGGAAAGAGGGTTCGTTCGGCCATCGGCTCACTGCCTGGGGCGAACGTGGCGCCATGGAGGCGGCCGATGTGGTCGCCGTTCTCACGGACCACCGCAAACGGGAAGTCGCGCAATGGCTCTCGGAGACTCCTGTCCACGTTCTTCCCTGCGCGGTCGATACGGCACGATTCCGGCCAATCCCCGAACAGCGAGCGGCGATTCGCGCGGAGCTCGACTTGCTCGGCACGGTCTTCGTGTACGCCGGAAAGCCCGGCGGTTGGTATGACCTCGAGGAGATGGTCGCCTTTCTTGGCTGCGCGAGAGAAGTCTTCGATCCGATGACGTTCATGGTCCTGACAGGCGAAGACCCAACCCCCTTCGCGGAGTTGTGCAAACGCGCTCAGATTCCTTTCATTTCGCGTGGCGTTCCGTCAGACCAGATGCCGGCTTATCTGAGCGCCGCCGACGTGGGCTTGTGTTTTCTGCGGCCTTTCGTTTCCAAGCTCTCCTGCTCCCCGATCAAGCTGGGCGAGTACTTGGCCTGTGGGCTTCCGGTGGTGACGACATCCGGCTGCGGCGACTACGACGAGCTAGTTCGAGCTGAATCCGTCGGCACGGTCGTTCCGAACTCCACGCGCGACGCGTACCCTCTGGCGGTTCGCGAGCTCAGCCAGTTGCTCGCCGATCCAGGTATCGCCAATCGATGCCGAGAAGCCGCGAGCCGACGAGTGGGTCTTCAGGAGGTGGTGAATCCCCGCTACGCTGCGATCTATCGCGCGCTCGCAGGCCCGAAGGCCTGACTTGGCTGTCCGGCACGCGCAAAGGATTCGCGACGGATGGGCCACTCTCTTATTGTCTTACGTTCAAAGCTTGGGTATGGTTCCGTCGGGGCGTCCGGCCCAGTCGGATCGGGTCGTGGGGTTGTTTGAGGAACTGGGTCTTTTTTGATAGGGTGGTGACCACTATGGGGTGGAGTCGAGCTTTTTTCGGGTGTGTTCTTGTCGGAAGCCTTTGCGTCTTTGGCGCGGGTTGTGACAGTGGCAGCGCGGTACCAATCGATGGCGGAACTGGCGGCACGCCGGGCGACGACGGTGGTGTCGGCGGCGCAGGCGGTGAGGGCGGCGCAGGCGGTTCAGCTGGTGTCGGTGGAGCTGGCGGCGCAGGCGGAGTCGGTGGGGCCGGCGGGGGCGGGGGGG
>RCNG010001976.1_pt1 | contig 14080 bp, 12 predicted proteins | sample 2041371 | NCBI WGS metagenome assembly RCNG01 (sample SAMN09708227, study PRJNA481090) | Marine sediment metagenome, whole genome shotgun sequencing project. | biome: marine sediment; feature: ocean; material: sediment; isolation source: Sewage treatment plant 1 marine sediment (STP1) ... | reverse complement strand
AAGGTCGAGAAACGGATGCCCGGAACATCCCTGGTGATTCGGACACTGCGTGATGAGGTTGTCGCGGCCGCGCGGTCGGCGGACCCGGTTCTACTCTACGGCAAGGAGGGTTCGGGCCGGGCGTTTCTTGGTTCGCTGATCGCATCACTCCGTCCAACCGGCCGACCGTGGATCCGCGTGGTCCAGGTGCGCGGAGACGACGATTTGGCGGTGGCTTCCGAACTCTTTGGATCGGCCACAGCCCTTGGTGCCCGTGGGCTTGCCGCCCACGCGGGTGGTGGAGTGGTCGTCGTGCGGGGTGTTCACAGGATGTCCACGGAACTCCAGCGAGAGACCGCCGCAGCCATCGGACACGATCTCGGTTCGGGGTATGGCTCCAGTGTCCGGTGGATTCTCACCGCGGACGAGGACTGTCTCGCCGGGACCTCGGAATCCGCTCTTGACGAGACCCTGCTCGGGCTCGTACGGAGTCACCTGATTCGCGTACCTCTTCTCGAGGAGCGCCGTGAGGACCTGCCGTTGCTCATCGTTCGCATGCTCGAAGCGGTTGGTGCCGAACAGGGCAAGGAGATTCGGGGCATCGAGCTGGATACTCTCGACTCACTGTTGACGCACAGATTCAGCGGTGAGGTGGCGGAGCTGCTTGGGGAGCTTCGGCGACTGGTGTCAGCGACGTCCGACGGCGAGTTGGTCAGCGGCAGGATTCGGGGCCTGAATGTGGTAACGGCGCCTGGATCGGAGGCAGCTGCGGACACAGCTCTTGGCGACGAGACGACTGCAGTGCTCAATGAAGACGATCTGAAGGTCGTGATTCCGGCCGTCGAGCGGCTCCTTATCGAGCGCGTTCTGCGACGCTCAAAGGGCAACCAGAGCCGGGCGGCGCGCGAACTCAATCTGTCTCGGGGCGCACTGATCGCAAAGATCAAGGACTACGATATCCCAGACTACAGATCGCTTCGCCGAAACAAAACGTAGCCAATAGGCCACTCGTTTCGAGGGAGAGACAGGGCATTCAGGAAGCTCTCCGTGCGGCATATATACCGCCCCTACCTCGTTTTTGGCCTCAACTGCTTTTTTGGCGGGTCCTGATCAGCCACCTGGGTACCGAGCAACCTCATGACGACATCCCAGTTGAAACCGAGCCAGATCAAGAAGGGAAAGGAGAAACGCCCGGGAAGATCGGTGAAGTAACGCAAAAACCCGAAAACGTTGCGCGCCAGATCCGAGTAATTCTGTTGACTCCACTCGCCGAGACCTAGCGTGTACAGGGTTTTGACGTGGAACACCAGGTTGAGCGCCTGGGTCAGGTAAAGAACACAGCCTCCCATGAAGAGGCGCTCGAGTTGGCGGCGCGACAGCGGCCGGGGAAGGGCCAGATACAAGGCCAACAATACGATCGTATTGAAGGTGATATCCGTAAGGGGCACCGTGGGAATCTGTGAATCGGTCCTGAAATCCGACCGTCGGACCTGCGCCCGGTGGTCATCGACAACGAGACGGGTCACCCGCGGGTATTCGAATGCTCGGATCAGCGTCTGGGCAAGGCCGGTAACGGCCAGGTCGATGGCCGGCCGGAGGGCGAACCACATGACCATGCCGATCAGCAGCGCCGGCGGCAGACGCAGGAGAAAGCGAGCGTAGGGCGCCTGCCAGGCGGCCTTCACGACGGGCGCTGCTCGGGCCTGGCGAGAAAATGCGCCCACGCGATCCAAAGTCCGACCCCGGCGAGAATCACCACTGATTGCCAGATGGATGTGTGGGCGTCGTTGAAAAGCGTGGGGAAAAAGATGCCGATAAAGAAGAGTGAAACGATGCGCACCAGGTTGATCAGTTGAATCGCCAGAAGGCCACCGACAACACCGATTACCTTGGCCGGCCAACGGGCCGGAAAGGCGAGCACGCCCGAAACGAAGATCAGACTGGTGATCAGCCCGTTGCAACCGTTGAAGATGGTCACGGCAAAGCGCGGCGAGCTCACGACGCACCCGGAAACCGTCGCCTGTTCGCCGAAGAGCCGCAGAGTCGTCCCCGAGACCCGGGCGATGAACGCGGTGTATGGGACGACCACGGCATCATTGACCGGGCGCAGGGCGATGACGGTAAAGCTGACCCCGAGAATCGTCAGAAAGAAAATCAAAAACCGTGTATCGGGACGGCGCCACATTTCGCCGATCTTCATCGGTCTCCTCGGGGCCGGTTGTAGCCACGGATCAACGGTAGTCCCTTCAAGTGACCAGGGCTCCCAGAGCCTCGGACAGCTGCCGAGCATCCCGGAAACGCTGCAAGGGATCTTTCTCCATACACGTCAGAATGATGTGGCTGAGGTCCGGGTCGAGATCGGGCGCCAGATCGAGCGGGCTTGGTGGGGACGTGTTGAGGTGGGCATCGATGATATCGCCCTTGTGAAACGGGGGACGGCCGGTTGCCAGGTGGAAGGCCGTGGCGCCGAATGCGTAGACGTCGGTGGCCGGCGTGGGCGCTTCGCCGCGGATCTGCTCGGGCGCCATGTAAAACGGTGTTCCACAGACCGTGGCAAGATTGCCGTCTTCACTTTCGAGGCGCGCCGCGATTCCGAAGTCGAGTATCTTCACGTCGTCATTTGGCGTAAGGAGGATGTTACCGGGCTTGAGATCTCGGTGGATGACATGATGGTCGTGGGCATACGCGACGGCGTCTGCCATCTGCTGCAGGATCGGCACGAGGAGGTTGTAGATCCTCACCGGGTTGCTCTTGATGGTTTTGTCGAGCGGCTCCCCTGGCACATACTCCATGGCGATGAAGTGGCCGTCGAACCCGGCTTCGAAGTCGTGAATCGTGACGATTCCGGGGTGATTGAGGGTTGCCGCAGCCCTCGCCTCCTGGCCGAGTCGAGCGGCCAACTCGTCGGAGGTCGTTCGCAGAACCTTGATGGCGACGTCGCGCTCGAGTCGCGTGTCACGAGCCCTGTAGACGACGCCCATCCCTCCGCGGCCGAGTTCGTTCAGGATCTCGAAACGGTGTTGGGCGACCCGTGCCGATCCGCCGACGCCACCGTCCACTGACGCGTCGTCTTGGGCTGTGTGGTCGCCCTGGTCGGCGACGATTCGCGTGCGCAAACGACGCGCCGCTTCACACGAGAAATCAAATGCGAGAATCCTCTCTACCTGGGCAAGGGCGGAGGCATGCTCGTCTGCGGCATACATTTCCTCAGCGAGTGCGATCGCAGGACCCAGGCGCTGTGGTTGGAGTGCGACTCCGACGACCGCTCTTTGCAAACAGGCGATGGCGGCCTCGTGAGAGCGGTGCTCGTGGGCCCACTCGGCGAGGTCCAGGATGACCTGCGGGATATCGGGCACCGGTCCGGGGTGGTTTTTCAGGACCTCCAGCGCGTCCGGGTAGAGGTTCGCTTGATGGAGCTCTTTCAGCGCGTCCTGGAGATAGCCGAGACGCGCCATACAGTGCGCCGTGCGGTCGATGGCACCGAGGCTGCGGTACAGCTGAAGGGCGCGCTCATCCTCCCCGGCGCGCTCGGCACATCGAGCGGCCCCGTCCACATCTCCAGCCAGTTCATACATGTCGCTGGCTTCGCCCCAACGATTGAGTCGCTCGAGAATCGGAGCGGCCGCGTGCCACAGGCGGGCGTTGACAGCGAGTTCCGCCGCCTCCGCCTCTTCGTTTCGCGCGACAAGCTTTTTGACGGCCTCCTCGGCCTGACCCGAGGAACCGATGACCCTGACCATTTCCTGCCGCATTCCGAGTTCAGCCAATTGCGGGATCAGTGTCTCCTCTTCGCGCTCGATCTTCTTTTCCAGGCGTTCGACCTCCTCTGCAGGGGCGTTGCGGTTGTGTTCCAGCGCCAGCTGTTCCCGGAGCTTTTCGAGCTGTCGAATCCGCAACCGGGCAGCTTCCTGGTGGTGGCCCGCGTCGGACTCCGCGATCACGGCATCGTGCATCATTCCGGCTTTTCGGAAGATCTCGGCGGCCCGTGCGTGCTCGCCGGCCGCTCGCCACGCGTGCGCCGCCGCATGCCAATTGCCCTCCACTTCGTGCAGACGAGCCAACGCCTGGTGATTGCCCTGTTGTTCGACAGCGCGCCGTGCGGCCGGCAACGACGGGTGCGAAGAGCTCAACCGGCCCTCGTCGAGAGCGATCACCGCCGCGCCGGCCGCTCTTCGCGGTTCCCCGGCCCGCATCCAGACCTCGACCGCCTCCTCGTACCGCCCGCGGCTGGTGAGCCATTCTGCAAAATCGCGGTCACAACGCTGGGCAGATGCGATATTGCCGCAGCGCCGAAACAGGCGCGATGCTTCGCCGAGATGATGGCCGCCCGCGCGGCGCATGAGATCTGCAGCTTCCTCGTCACGACCGAGCTGCAGCGCAACCTTTGCGGCGTCGTTCCACGCACGCACTTTTTTAAAGAGAGCGTAGGCGCTCGTGAGGTCTCCCTCTTTGAGTCGTATCTCGGCGGCCCCGCGAAGGTCTCCGCGAGCGATGAGCGTCCTGACGAGTCGCTGCTGGGGTGTAGCGGTCAGGAAGAGCTGCATCAGACCGAGGACGATCAATGCCCCGGCCACCGCGTTGGCCACCACCAAAACGGTCGAGTTTGAAACCAGCTGCAGCAGTGAAGTCTGTGCCAGAACATCGAAGTGCAATCGGTCAGCGACCCATGAGAAGTTGAAGACTGCTGCGATCACCAGACCCGCCGCGAACAGACCCAGCGACCGTGCGGTTCGGGTCGGCACGGCCACCAGGAGAAGACAAAGGCAGATCAGCGAGTCCATACCGACCATTTTAGCCCGCCTCTCGCACACGGTGTCATCGACATTCGAGATTTTATGAGATGTGAGGAGAAGCCCGGATGCTGAGCGGAGAATTGACGAATAGCGGGGCCCCGGTTTTCGCGGCCAGAAGAGGCCGGCCCGGTCGTCGTTGTTCCCGTCATCGAGGTTTCTGTGGTTGATATTTTATGAGAACTCGCTCATATTTTGGGAACGTTGGGCGGCCGCAGCTGGCGGCAACGGCATTGGAGGCGACGTGGCGGTCGATTATTACAGTGTCCTCGGAATTGGTCGGTCGGCGGATGCTGCCGAGATCAAAAAGGCGTATCGCAAGCTGGCGCGCAAGTTTCACCCCGATGTGAATCCTGACAACCCGGATGCGGAAAAGAAATTCAAAGAGATTCAAGAGGCGTATTCAGTGCTGTCCGACGCCGACAAGCGGAAGCAGTATGACACCTATGGCCGGGTGGAAGGCGGTGCCGACCCGGGTGGTGATCCGTTCCGTCGCGCGGGCTCGTCGTGGCGGGATGCCGGAGGTTTTCGGGTCGATTTCGGAGATGGCGGGTCAGGGGCCGGCGGGTTCCAGGATCTCGGGGATCTGTTTGGCGACCTTTTTGGCGGTCGCCGGTCAGGAACGACCCGGAGGCGGCCTCAGAAGGGTGGCAACCAGGAGCTCGAAGTCGACATCGATTTTGCCGATGCGGTTCAGGGAACAAGCGTGACCATTCCCGTGCAACGCCAGATCCGTTGCACCGAGTGTGGTGGCAACGGAAACACCGGGGGACAGATGTGCCCGAAGTGCCACGGGTCGGGGGTCCTGGTGTCCACCGAGCGGCTACGGGTCAAAATTCCGGAAGGGGTGGCGGATGGCCAGCGCGTCCGGGTGCCGGGCAAAGGCGCAGAGGGGCTCAATGGCGGCAAACCGGGTGATCTCTTCGTTCGTGCGAGGGTTCGCCAAGACCGATTCTTCAAAAGGGAAGGCGATGACATTCACACGACTGTGCCCGTGACCTTTTCCGAGGCCTACCGGGGGAGCGAGATCGAGATCGGGACCATCCACGGACCGGTCCGGGCGAAGGTCCCGCCGGGGACCAATTCCGGTCAGACCTTTCGCCTCCGCGGCAAAGGGGCCAAAAACACCAAGACGCGGGCATTTGGCGACCACCTTTATACCGTCCAGATCGTGGTGCCCAAAGTGATGTCACCGGCCGGCGAGAAGACCGCCCAAGCGGTGGCCGATTTGTATCAAGACAACCCGCGCGAGAGCCTGCCGACCGAACTCTAGAATGAGGAATCAGGAATCAGGAATTAGGAATGGCACACGCCGTTCCGTGGTCTCATTCCTACGGGGGAGGGTGGTCCGAAACTCCTCATTCCTCATTCCTAATTCAGCAATCTACGCGGTGGCTTGCCAGATGCCGAGCTTTCGCATTTTCTCGACCCGACGCATGAAGAGTTTCTTCTTCATGCCTCGAAGGTGGTTCGTGAGCAGAACCCCGTCGAGATGGTCGACCTCGTGACACACCGCCTGCGCCAACAGGCCGTCGGCTTCGATTTCCCGCCACGTGCCGTTCTCGTCCTGGGCACGGACGGTGAGCGCCGTTGGCCTCTGGATGGTTGTAAAAAGGCCCGGAAAGGAAAGACATCCCTCTTCCAGGCTGGTGCGGCCCTGTCGGTGAGTGATTTCTGGATTGGCGAGCACGATCTTGGACCCCGGGTCTCGCCCCACCGACAAATCGATGGTTGCAAGCCGGACATTGGCGCCGATCTGCGGGGCCGCCACCCCGAGACCCGGCGCCTTCCAGCCGGTCTCGAAGAGGTCCAGAATCAGCGTCTGCAAACCACTTCCGAAATCTTCCACCGGGAGGTTCGTGAACTCCAGGCGGGGATCTCCAAACACCAGAATCGGCCGAACGCTCATTCTGGTTGCGGCGCTTCCCTGCCCGAGGAGTTACGACCCCGTAGACCCTGAATCACCGCTTCCACGGTCTTTTCAGCCCGGAGATTGTAGAAATTTTCGAGGGTTGTTCTCGCCTCGGGGTGGTTTTCAACGATGGCTTCGAAGTTCGTGCGGTCCAGTTCGATAGCCGTGACGTCGGTGTGGGCGGTGATCGTCGCGGTTCGCGGTTTGCCCGTCAACAACGAGACTTCGCCAAAGAAATCACCGAGACCGAGTTCGGCCAATTGGAGATTTACCCCGTCCTCTGTTTTGGTGAAGACTTTGACCACGCCGCTGACGATCAAAAAGAGGCTCGACCCCGACTCGCCCTCGGTCACGATGATGTCGCCGGTGTCGTAGGACCGTAACTCGGTCGAGGCGAGAACCTCGACCAGAGCTTCGCGTTTGAACGACGCAAACAACGAGGAGGCCGCCAGCTCCTTGAGCTCCTGGGTGTTTTCGGACGCCCGTTCGCCGAGGGCGGCCTCGGTCTTTCGCCGTCGGTGATCCGCGGTCTTCGATGCGCGGTCGTCCTCAATCAACTGGGCCAGCTGGGAGTGCACGTCCTGTTCGGGATCGAGACGGAGGATTTTTTTGTAGATCGCGATGGCACGGGCATAAAAGCCGTCCCTGGCCTGGGTCTCGGCGACGTTGTGGAGGATGAAGATCGCACGTTTGCGATCGCCGCTGAGATCGAGAATCTCGGCCTGCCGCAATCGCAGGTTGAGCTGATCCGGGTTTTTTGCAAGTTCGCTTTCGATGGCCCTGAGGGCTTTGCCATAGTCTTTGGCGGCCAGATGTTCATACAGATAGTCGATGGCGGCTCGTGTTGGACCGATCTTCATGACGTTGACTCCATTCGATGCCGCGTTGAATCCCAGGCTTCGGCAACTCGTAGTCTGATGGCCTCGGGGTCGCCCGTGACCAGCCGGCCGTTGATGACCACGGGTCGCCCGGCAACCACCACGTGGCGGACCATCTGTGCGCTGGCCCCAAAAACAATCTGTGATGCCGGGTCGCCGCCGGGCAACATCGACCAGTCCTCCGTCTCGAGCACCACGATATCCGCGCTCTTTCCCGCTTCGAGAGTGCCGATCTCGCTCTCCAGGTGCAGGGCGGCGGCGCCCTCCCGGGTGGCCATCGCGAGCACGGCCCAGGCTCCCAACGCCGCGGGGCCCTGGCGCAGACCGGGGAGAGTCCCGGCGAGGCTCATTTCATGGAAGACCGACAAGCGGTTGTTGCACGGCGGACCATCAGCGCCGAGAGCGACCCGGACGCCGGCTTCAAGAAGTCCCGGCACATCGGCGACGCCCGAACCGAGCTTGAGATTGGCCCCGGGACAGTGGCAGATGGTGGTTCGGGTGTCGGCCAGACGCTCAATCTCGTGAGGCAGGAGATGAACGCCGTGGGCGAGAACAACATCCGGCCCGACCAGCCCCCGGTCTGCTAGGTAGTCGATGGTATCGAGCCCGGTGATGCGGCGGACCTCCTCGACCTCCATGCGATTCTCACAGGCGTGGGTCTGCAGCAACCAGCCGTTTTCCCGGGCGAGGTCTGAACATCCCTTGAGCAGCTCAGGGGAACACGACAGCGCAAAGCGCGGCGCGACCGCGTACCGCAGTCGTCCCTCGGCCGCGCCGTTCCATTTTGCCCCCAGCTCTGCAGCTTCGACGAGCGAGCGCTCCGGGTCCTCCAACAGCGCCGCCGGTACATCTTCGCCCATGTCCATGTGGGTCTTCCCGGACACCAGCCGGATGCCGAGGCGTTGGGCGGCTTCGAACACGCGTCCGTGGTCGTGGGTGGTTCCGAAGTCGAGAGCGGTCGTGGTCCCGCCGCACAGGAGTTCGGCGATGCCAAGCTCGGCCGCTGTCTCGACCCCGTCCCCATCGAGGGCCGCCTCGTAGGGCCAGGTTCGGCGACGCAACCAATCGAGAAGTTCAAGGCCATCGGCCTGGTGTCGTAGCAAAGACTGCACGACGTGGACGTGCGCTTGGACGAATCCCGGGAGGATCGCTGCACCGCGGGCATCGAGAGTGAGGGAGTCGTCGTTCGGGGTGTGAGACTCTCCAACGGAGGTGATCCGCCCACCGCTGACGGTGACGTCGCCCTCAAGCCACTCGTGATCCCGGACCATGGGAATCACCAAGCCGTTCGTGATGACGATCTCAGGGCTGTTCGTGCTGCTCATCATGATTTGTTGGAGATTGTACCGTTGCCCGCTGGATCGGCTCATTTCGGTCGAACACAGCTTTGGTCTCTTCGATCAGCCTCACTGTTTCGTCGACCGTGCCCACCAGGATCGGCAGGTCGGCATCCGCCCGGCTGATATAGCCCCGGCGGAGCGACTCATTCTCGATCCAGCTCAGAAGACCACGCCAATGATCGCCAAAGAGAAGAAACGGAATCGGTGGGAGGTGTTTCACCTGAAGAAGCTGCCATACCATCATGGCTTCGAGCGTCGATCCGATGCCCCCCGGAAGGACAATGAAGGCCGACGACAGCCTGACAAAGTGGTGAAGGCGCGAAAAAAAAGTGCGGTGTCTATAGACCCGCTCGACAAAGGGCGAATCGTCACTGTCCGTCACCAGTCGTACGGGAAGATCGCCTTCGGCGGGGTCGGAAAGTTTGCCGCGAGAGGCGCCCCGGTCGACCGCGTGCATGAGTCCGCCACCACCACCCGTGACGATGTCGCACCCGGTCTCGGCGAGGCGGAGGCCGAGGTCCTCAGCCTCGGTAAAGAGGGGGTCTGATTCGGCGATTCGGCCCGATCCGAATATCGAGACCCTGAATCGCTCGAGGTTTCGCGGTTGCAGTCGTTCCAGACTCTCGATGGTTTCCCATAACTGGGCCACCGATCCGTCGATGATCTCGACCAGGTCGACCGCCGTTTCATCGACCCAGCCGTGGGCGGTATCGTCGCGGGGACTCATGGCCCTTCTTCCTCGGAGAACAACGGTAGGGTTGGTTCGAGCCTCGGCAGCAGGTGTTCGATGATCGCCTCGCACCACCCCCCTCGCGAAGCAGCGGAGAGCCGGAACGGCTTGAGACCGCGCGCGGCCACCATGCCCTCGAGGAGAGTATCGATGGTTTCCTGAAAGCCCGGGTCGACCGCACGAACACCGTCGTACGACGGGCGCTCGGAGATCGGTACGTGGACCAGGACGTCGTACGTCGGCATCCAGTGATCGAAGTACTGCTCCCACGAGCGAATCGCCCCCGCCGCGTGGACGAGATAGCAGTAGTTATCGAGCACCGATCGATCACAGAGCACGGTGTCGCGGCTCGAACTGGCCTCGATTTCCCAGGCAACCTGGGTGTGGAGGATCCACTCTTGGGCCGCCACGGTCGTCTCCTGGTTGATCGGGAGAGGACACCGCCGGGCAACCTCGCGGACCATCTCGAGGTCGATATTGCGGCGTGCCGCCGCCAGTTCGAAGCAGAGGGTCGTCTTGCCGACGCCGTGGCTCCCGATCAGTGCAATTTTCATAGGCGGACCATTGTAGACGGAGTCGAGTCAATTTTGAATTTTGAATTCTCAATTGTGAATTCCCCGCCGCCCTCCCCAGGATCAGGTTGGGTGGGCGGAAATTCAAAATTCAAAATTAAGAACTAAAAATGGTCCGTCAGCGGCCCGCGGGTGCTCCTGTGGGCCTCAAAGCACCAGGGAGCTCCGCGGCGGCCGCGAGCATGGCGGTGTGAATTTCCTGCGCCGAATCAGCATCAGTCAGCCGCGCCAGCCGACTCGGGCTGCGGACGATCCACGCCAGGCGCGAGAGCCAGCGCAGATGGAGTGCGTCATTTCGCAGGGCGAGCAGAAAGAAAATGTTCGTTTTGCCCATATCGGGAGAGCCGAACACGACGCCTTTCGGCGAGCGTCCCATCGCGATGAACTGTTGCGGGAATTTATCGGCCGCGCGACGGCGGGCGTGGAGGAAGGCGACCCCTTCTGGAACCGCAGTCGGGACCAGGCGTTCACGAGCGGCCAGCGCCGCCTCCAGCCAACCCTGATCCTCCACCAAACCGAGACCGGTCACGTGCTCTGCCATCGCGTGAATGACCTCGGGCCGATTCCCGGCTTCGAGCGTCGGGATGATCTGATCCATGGTGAAGATCTCTGCCATGGGTGCGTCGATCACCTGATTGGGCACAGTTCCGGAGGTTGCTACCGACTCGGAGGCCAGCGTGTCCAGGTACTCGTCGAGAAGGGCGCGACGGAAGCGCCACTGCCCACCGATCTTGACGCCAGGGATTTTCCCCTCGTGAGCGAGGCGAACCAACGTGCGCTCGGCCAGTTTGAGGTACTCCGCGGCTTCCTTGGCAGTGAGATACGATTCCATCGGGCTCTCCTTCCGACGACCGAATGCGGTCGTATCTGGCTGAATACTCCTTTTTGCGATTGATGTCAAGGAATACTCTGGCTCTTGCGTGGTTTTCGACTGTGTGCTATCACGTACAGCGTCCAAGCTTGCGGTTGGAGCCGCGTCACGAGCTTGGGTGAAAGTTGATGGGCGCTCGGTTCAGCGCGCACGGTCTTCTGGATCCGGAAAAGCCGGAAAACGCATCGCGCGTTGGGCAATCACCATTTCATACGACGGCGGCTCGATACTGCCAAGAAAACAACTGAGGAGGGGCGGAGCATGGATGTTGAAGTCAAAGTGAAAGAGATTATCGTTCAGCAGCTCGGCGTGGACGCCGAAAAGGTGACCGCGGAAGCGTCATTCGTGGACGATCTCGGGGCGGACTCGCTCGATGTAGTCGAGCTCGTCATGGCCTTTGAAGAAGAATTTGGGGTCGAGATCCCTGACGAGGCGGCCGAGAAAATCGGTACCGTCAAGAACGCGGTCGAGTTCCTGAAGCAGAACCTGGACAGCTGATGTCCCGCCGGGTGGTGGTCACAGGGATTGGCCTGGTCTCTCCCCTGGGGATCGGGACCGAGCCGACCTGGGATGCGCTCGTCGCAGGCAGGAGCGGCGTGTCCACCATTACTCGATTCGACACCTCGAACTTCCCGGTGCACATTGCAGCGGAGGTCAAGGGTTTCAACCCTGAAGATTGGATCGAACCGAAAGAGGTCAAGAAATTCGACCTCTTTGTGCACTATGCACTTGCGGCGTCCCAAATGGCCCTCGACAATTCGGGCCTCGAGATCACCGACGCCAACGCCACCCGTGTCGGGGTTGTGATCGGTTCCGGGATCGGTGGCTTTCCGCTGATCGAACGGCAGCGGGATGCTGTCCGCGATCGTGGGCCGAGACGCGTGTCGCCGTTCTTCATTCCCGGCGCGATCATAAATATGTGTTCGGGTCTGGTCAGTATCCGGACCGGTGCCAAGGGCCCGAACATGGCAACCTGTACGGCCTGCTCGACGTCGGCGCACGCGATCGGTGACGCGTTGCTCTACATTCGCCACGGCTACGCCGACGCGATCATCGCCGGTGGTTCCGAGGCGGTGATTTCCCCCTTGCCGGTCGCCGGTTTCGCTTCGATGCGGGCCCTGTCGACCCGTAACGACGAACCGGAACGGGCGTCGCGGCCCTGGGACAAGGACCGCGATGGCTTCGTGATCGGTGAAGGGGCGGGGATCGTGATGCTCGAGGAGTACGAGCACGCCAAACGCCGCGGGGCGCCGATCCTCGCCGAGGTTCTTGGTTTTGGCATGACCTCGGACGCCTGCCATATTTCGGCGCCATCCGAGGACGGCGACGGGGCCAAACGGGTGATTCGCTGCGCGCTTGACGACGCCGGTCTGAATCCGGAAGACGTCGACTACATCAACGCCCACGGCACGTCGACGCCCGCAGGCGACGTCGTGGAAACTCGCGCGATCAAGGGCGTTTTCGGCGATGGCGCCTACGACGTCATGGTGTCTTCAACCAAGTCCATGACCGGCCACCTTCTCGGCGCGTCCGGGGGTCTGGAGTTCGGGGTCATTGTGTTGTCGTTGGTGAACGGCATCGTACCTCCCACAATCAACCTGGACCAACCGGACCCAGAGGACGACCTCGACTACGTTCCCCACACCGCGCGCGAGGCCAAGATCAACGTCGCGCTGACCAATTCGTTCGGTTTCGGCGGCACCAACGCCTGCCTGGCAATCGGCCGGGTGGACTGACGGCGGGTGACGCGGTGATTCGTTCTCGCATGACGTCCTGAGCTCGCGGTCGGGAGCCCCCATGTCCACTGGAGTCCAGTCGTGGCTCGCACGAGCCGCCCGCTTTGCGAGCCGGGTCGATCTCTTCAATTTCGGGCGCTGGATGGTACTCGCATCGCTGGTGGGTGTGGTCGCCGGTCTCGGCGGAGCGCTCCTGACCTGGGGCGTCGACGGGATCAACTCGGTTCTTCTCGGCGAGGTCGTCAACTTCAACGCCCCCGGTCACGGCGAGGCCGCCGCCCGCGAATGGAGCATGCCGTCGCGGCCCTGGATGCTTTTGATCGTGCTGCCGCTCGCGGGTCTGTTGGTGGGGTGGATCGTCAATACCTTCGCCCCCGAGGCCGAGGGGCACGGCACCGATGCGGTGATCAGCGCCTACCACCGCGGTCGCGCCGTGATTCGCCGACGGGTGGTGCCGGTCAAGCTCATCACCTCGATGTTGACGATCGGTTCAGGGGGCTCTGCGGGGCGTGAGGGCCCCGTTGCTCAGGTGGGTGCCGGTTTTGGCTCCTATCTGGCGGACCTCCTCCACCTCGGCTATCACGACCGCCGGGTGCTGGTGGTCTCGGGTGTGGCCGCCGGTATCGGCGGTATGTTCAGAGCGCCGCTCGGCGCCGCGCTGTTCGCGGTCGAGGTGCTGTACTCCGACCCCGATTTTGAATCGGAAGCTCTGATCCCGGCCATCATCTCGTCCATCGTTTCGTATGTTGTCGTGGCTTCCCTGACCGGATGGGATTCGATCTTCGAGACCGACGTCATCCAGTTTGCGAGGCCCCACGAACTGCTGGCCTATCTGGTGCTGGGGATGATTGTCGCGGTTGTCGGCGTCATCTACGTCAAGGTCTTCTACGGCATGCGGGACGGCGTATTTGCCAGGATGCCGATTCCGAATTGGACCAAACCGGCGGTCGGTGGTCTCCTCCTGGCCCTGCTCGCGATGGCAGTGCCACAGGTGCTCGGCGGCGGTTACGGCTGGTTGCAGTTGACACTCGACGAGCAGCTGCCGTTGAAGGTCCTGCTGATGTTGGTGCCCGCCAAGATCCTCGCGACATCGTTCACGATCTCGTCGGGTGGTTCGGGCGGCGTTTTTGCACCCTCGCTGGTGATCGGCGGCGTCACCGGGGCGGTCTTCGCCGATCTCGCGCAGCGAGTTGCGCCGCAGTTCGCACCACCGACCGCGGCCTGTGTCCTGGTCGGGATGGGTGGTTTCTTTGCCGGGGTTGCCAAGGTGCC
>RCNG010000956.1_pt1 | contig 14087 bp, 14 predicted proteins | sample 2041371 | NCBI WGS metagenome assembly RCNG01 (sample SAMN09708227, study PRJNA481090) | Marine sediment metagenome, whole genome shotgun sequencing project. | biome: marine sediment; feature: ocean; material: sediment; isolation source: Sewage treatment plant 1 marine sediment (STP1) ... | reverse complement strand
GGCCATATTCGTTGCCGGACCCGTCAATAAAAATACCAGGGCGGCTCCCGGGCTGACGCCTTTTAAAATAAGAGCCGCGGCAATGGGATCGTCGTCGGCGTACCCATCGATTGAGTCGCGGATGCCTGAAACGAGACCTCGGCCTTGATCGTGTTGGTAGCGAAGCGCCTCGATCCGACCGTCGATGGCGCCGCTTTTTTTTCGTGCGAGTTGACGAAACATGACCAACTCCTCCTTGCGATGGTGGAAGGTGTCGGCGAATTCGGAGGCGAACAGGACGCTCTGCCTGAAAAACTCAGGTGGCGGGTGGCGATCTTCCTCGAGTCGGGCCACAGCCATGGCGAGGGTGTCGATGAAACGGCTGATGAGGACGTGTTCTTGACGCAGGGTGTCGATGGGATCCATTGAAGATCTCCTGGAACCTGGATTTACTGCACGTGCGTCAGGATCGAACCCATGTCGACCACCATCTTGTGGCAATTCTCGAAGGTGTCGCTCCCGTGCTTTTCCTGCTGATTTTCGAACTCGCCCGCTATGGTCTCGAACTCGTTGTCGGTGAGGGTCTTCTCAGCCATGGGGTAGAAGACATGGTCCTCGACATGAATATGGTGTTTGAGCAGCGCGGTGTAGGCTCCGAGATACTCGAGCATTTCACCGGTTTTGATGGAGTCCCTGGATGCGTAGCCGGGAAGGGCCTTTCGCATGCTCGCAACGAGATTTCGACCTCGCTCGTGCTCGTGGCGAAGGGCTTCGAGTTGGGCGTCGACCTCGCCGCGTTTTTTCTGCGCCATCTGGGTGAAGAGAACGATCTCCTCCTTGAAGTGATGAAACTCGTCGGTGAAGACCTTTGCGAAGGTGAAGGCCTTTTCAAAAAAGGCCTCTGATGGGTGCTTGCCGGTCTCGATCATCTCGGTCGCCAATGACAGATTGTCGAGGAAGTGCCTGATCAGGCCGTGCTCGTTGGATAGGGTCTCGATTGGATTCATTGTCTGCTCCTTGAGGTGTTGATCTGTTGTTCTCGATGACCGCGATGATCGGTGGTTGAGGGTTTCCGGGGCTCGAAATCGGCGCGCACCGTCAAACCGATGGGCATTGGTCGCATTTCATGTCACCCCTACTTCGGATTTCGGACACAAAGCCGAGCAGTCTTCAGAGACGAGCTCGGCGATGGTGGAGGAACTGAAGGTCTCTCGGATCGAGGCGATGGCGTCGTCGAGGCGACGGTGGAGAGGACATAGGCGGTCCGAGTGGGCCTCGATGGACAACGGACAGCTTTCGATCCGCGGCAACGGGTCGACGGCGTCGATCACGTCGAGGACCGTGATCTCCGAAGCGGGCCTGGCCAAGGTGAAGCCGCCGCCCTGACCGCGTTGTGATGCCACCAACCGCGCGCGGACCAGGGTTTGGAGGACCTTGGAGAGATAGGCGTTGGGGACCTGGGTGGTTTCTGCAATCCGAGGCGCCAAGAGCGGGTCCCCAGTGCCGTCTGCCAGAACAACGACGGCCCGGAGAGCGTATTCGGCGGTCTTCGAAATCACAGACGCCTCATTTCAGATATTTGGATCTACTTATCCAAATATTTGTCCTCTTGAGCAAATTGTCAAGCGTTTCGTCGGATTTTTCTTCTCGTTTGTCCACAGGTTTCATCGCAAAAACGAAGAAACGAAGACGCGAAGCGGTGCCGTTGAAGGCCGCCCCCTCAAAGAACAGCGCGGATTCGTAGGCTGGGCCTGGGCCCAGCTTCAGCGTCACCCCAGAGGCACGGTCGTTACCACGTGAGTCAGATGACGTCGAAGCGACCAAGGCGTCCGACTCCAATATGAGTGCTTTGTGAAAACTTTGTGTCTTTGTGTCTTCGTGGTTGTGACGGCCGCGTGGCTCTGACTCAATCCCTCAGGATCGGTCTCGTTAAACAGGTCGCACCGCCCTCGGCCTTGAGCGAGAGTTCATTGCCGCGGTAGGTCAGCACCTCGCACCCGGCCGCCTCCATCCGCCGTCGGGTCACGGGGTTACCCTCGATCGCCAGGCACTTTCGCGGCGCCAGGGCGAGCACATTGGGTCCCATGGTGAGGTATTCGTCTTCCGGAACCTCGACGAGGTCGATCCCGTGCTCACCGAGAAGCTCGACAAAGGGCACCGGCAACAACGGCATGTAGACCACCGCGAGATCGTGGTCGAGCATGGAGATCATCGACATGAGGTGGAGGCAGGCGGCTGGACCGCCGGCATGGGGAAGCTGGACCTCAATGGTCGACGCGCCGAGTGGGCGCAGGGCCGCCGTCAGTTGACGCAGACCCTCCGCGTTGGTGCGGTAGCCGCGGCCCACCGCCAGGGTGTCGTGATCGAGCCACAGCAGATCACCCCCCTCGGCGGTGGCATCGCCCTCGAGGGTGGCGAGGATCGGAACTCCGAAACCCTCGAGGGTCGCCGCGATGGCCGCTTCTTCGCCGCGTCGTTGGGTTTTTCCCATGCGGAGAACGATGGCGCCCTCGTCGGTGACGATCACCGGGTCGTGGGTGAAGATGGCGTCGGCGTGTTCCGGAAGCGAGGCTTCGTGGAAGATCACCTCACATCCGGAGTCACGAAGCGTCGAAACCAACGCGTCGTGTTCTGCCCGCGCGCCGTCGAGGTTCGGCTGAGCGGTGTAGTGCCAGTGTGCGGGGTCGGCGTCGCCGAAGGCTTCGTCCGGGCGGCGGACCAACACTCGTTTCAGTGAATCCACCATGCTCTGCGAGCCGAATAATCTCTCCATCAGTTTTCGTCCTCTTCCAGTCTCTTCGGGTGGGCGTGTACGGTGGTGAAACGGCGCAGGGTCACCTTGCCCGGCGCCATCCCGCGGGTCTTTCCGACATCACCGGCGCGCGCCATATGAACCGCGGTCTTGCCGCCACGGCGGGCCTTGGAATAGCCGGCGGCTAATGACGCGGCGAATCGCTTGGTCTCACGTGGCAGTGCATCGAGCTTGTCCGGGTTTCTGACCACCACGTGCGAGCCCGACTCACCGGCGACGTGAAACCAGAAGTCACGCGATGCGGCCAGCTTGAGGGAAAGTACGTCGTTGTCGCCGGCCGTTCGGCCCACGAGGATGGTCATTCCATCCGGAGACGTCGTGACCCGAGCGACCGATCGTCCGTGGTAGATCCCGGTTTCGGCGTTGGTTTCGCCCGGTGGCTGGCTGCGATTGCCCATGGACCCATCATAGCCAAAGAATCGGCCCGGCTCGTGCGAGCCGGGCCGAAATATGGACTCAAGATGAATGGCGCGATCAGTTCCAGGCGGAGACGTTGCCCGATTCAAAGCCATCGCAGAAGAATCCACGAGGGTTCATGAGATCGAAGTAGGGGATGCCGTCTGCGGCCAGGTAGAGCATGCCGTAGGAGCCGACGCAGCGTGCGCCGATGAACTCGACTTCAGTCCTCGTCCCGGACATGGAGTCGTGGTTGGCGAAATCGAATGGAGCACCCCAAGTGCCGTTCCCCAAACCTTCGCGGGAGATATGGTAGACATTGTCCATGACTCCCTCTTCAAGGTGGTAGGTGATGTTGGCGCTCTGTCCGAAGCGGAGTGAGACATCCGCACCGAATGCTTCGGGTCCTCCGGCATCGGGAACATAAACCGAGCCGGAGTACCACAAGTCCCCGTGGTCGTAGCTGACACGATATTCTATTCCGTTTCCGTTGGTCCGGTCCCCCTCAAACGCCGTCATGACCGTCTCTCCGTAGGCCGAGATCGCGGTGAAGTGGTGGGCTCCGGTGAGACTGTCCGTCAAGACCTGGTCCCACGTTCCAAGAAAGCTCATCCGCCAGACTTCGAGGCCTTGGGTGTTTGTTTCGAAGGAGAGGTAGGCGACATAGCCCGAGGTGGAAAAGCCATAGGGGCACCAGGTGAAGTCGAGGTTGCGGTCGGCGTTGGTCACTGCGGGCGAGTAGTCGGAAAAGCTGGTGCCGTCGAGATCGTCCCAGTAGGTCCTGAGATTGTCGTCACCGTCGATCAACCCGATATAGACCGCGGTGGCGACATCCGGTTCGTTCCCGATGAGAGCGATGTCGTCCACCACTGCCGGAGCGATGTCCGCAATCTGTTCCCAGAAGTAGGCCGAGTCCACTGCCCCGTCATCAGGTTCAAACCGACGCATTTTCGCGGTGGTGTTTGTGACGTTGGCCGAGTATGCAACCCAGACCTTGTCGCCGCAGACCGTCATGCTGATCTTGGATTGGCCGGGGTAGAAGAACGTCTCAGCCCAGTTTGCACCACCATCAGTGGAGATGTTCATGGACCAGCCGTCGGGCCAGGACACGGCGGCGAAAACGGTGGCTTCTCCACCGTGATAGGCGAGGTCGAAATCATCGGCCCCGGTGCGTGCATCACCGATCCGCTTGTCTACGTAGTACTTTCTCTGGCTGCTGACGATGGGTTCTCTCCAGCTGATGGCCGGAACGAAGTGCAAACCCGTCGCCTCGAGCTGCTCGAGGGTACGGAGAGCCTGGTCGAAGTGTCCTTCGTTCCACAGCGCGGCGACCTCGGTTGCGTCGGGAAGAGGCCAGGAGGCCGTGGCGGGGCCCGATGCCTCGAGCTCGATGACGGAGTTGTTCCGTCCCGCCTCGTCGAGCGCTGCAAGGATTGCGGCCGCCGAACGTGCGGGCGCCGCTTTCGAAACCGATTGATGGTCGGCTGCGTCGGCCGGGGACCCTTCACGGGCTGTAGCGGGTTGATCTCCGATCGAGGTCTCGTCGCCCATGGGTGCGAAATCGGACGCGATGACGCCCGAGGCCAGGGAAACGAGAATCACCAGGGTTGATGTGAGAAGACTGCGGGCCTTTTTCATGGTGTACCTCCGGAACAGATTCTCTACTAGGTCAAGGCTATGGCATGGTCCATCAATAGGAAATGGACAAACGCGACAAGGTGATGGACGGACGCGCCGATTGGGACTGCAAATGCCCTGAGGAATTTTGGAAGACGGACAGGACAAGTGTCGGGTAGACCCCCGGGGCGGGCAACCGCCCGGGGCACCTGTGCTGCTATAGCCTTCCTGCAGCGGCAGGAGAGCCTCGACGTAAAGAAAACCCGCGGTGAGTATCAAGTCCCAATAACTACGGAGCTGCGGACCAGGCACCAGTTTCTTCGGCGTCATCAACGACAGCATGAGCTTCACGACGGTCGAGTTCGATCAGGACATTGCCGGCGAGTTCTACGGCGTCGACGAAGTCTTCACGTCGCCCGGCGCCTGTGCGACACCGGCCAACGTAATCGTATCGCAGGGGAAGCCCTATCAGGGCTTCGCCCATCACTACTACGGCGGCGCGTTGTGGCCGGAGATGACCGCCGCTATCAAAGCAGCGACAGCATCCGTATATGTCGCTCCGGATCTCGAGAACCTGGGCGTGATGTTGGCCTTTGACGCGCTTTGGGTCGATCAGCGCGGCCTCGATTCTGATCCCGGGTCGTCCCTCACCGCGTTGGAGATCGCCAACATCGAGGCGTTCATCCGAACCGGCCGCCGGGTGGTGATGATGGGTGAGAACAACGCTTGGACGAACTGGAACAACCAGATTCTCGGCACCGTGAGCGCCAGCTACGCCGGAGGGGTCGCGACGGGGGCAGTCCCGACGGCCGCATATCGTCCACCGACGACCGGTGTCGACGCGGTGTATGTGATGTCGGGTGGAGCTGCATATTCCGGCCGGAATCTGTTCACCGAGAACGTGGTCACCATGTGGCCGCCGGGCGACAGGGTCCTCACTGTGCTTGACGTCAACCTGTGGTCTGACGGTTGGGCGAATGAGGACAACGAGCTTTTTGCCGTCAACGTCGCCAAGTGGATCGGCTGCTCGGTATGGCAGGATTTTGTTTTCTGGGATGGTTTCGAAAGCGGAGGTTTGGCCTACTGGTCGAGCTCGCCCTGAGTCGGTCTGCGACCACCGGTCGATCCGCCTCCGGAAGAAATCGGAAACGGGTGCCGGATCGGGTTTTTCTGACCCCGGTCCGAGGTTCTGTGGGATGAGTTCACTATGCGGCTCGACCGGGTCTGACTGATCGCTCGCCGGCCGAAGGTCGCCACCGTCGAGGTGCCGGCCAGAAAGGAAAAGGGCAGGAGTTCAGAGCGCGTCGTTGCGGGTTTGGATTCCGTCCCCGTTCACCTCGAAAACGACTCGTTCTTGCCGGCTTCGCTGAGCGGGACCAGATAGGTGAACGGATCGGACACGATCTTGCTTCGAGCGGACTCGAGCGTCGTCTCTCCAGCATAGCTGACGGACGACTGCAGATGACCCCGCATGCGGTGCAGGACGTCGATCACCGAGCCGCGATAGGGCACCTGCATCTCCTGGCCTTCCGCCGGCGTATCGATGGCAGCTTTGAGATCCGGCTCGTTGTCCTCGCCGTAGTGCGTTTCGAGGACCGCCTGGGGGGACGTCATGCCACGGTAGATCTTCCTCTTCTCGTGAGTTCCCGGATCCTCGATGAGATGCCCGGGAGATTCATCGGTCCCCGACAACGCGCTGCCCAACATGATGCTCGATGCGCCGCACGCGAGCGCCAGGAAGAGATCCTTGTCGTTGCACACTCCACCATCGGCGATGATCGGCACCTTGTCTCCCACCGCGCACCAGGCTTCCCGGATCGCCTGAAGCTGGGGCACTCCGGCCGCCGTTTCCAGTCTGGTCCGGCATCCACGGCCTGGACCGATGCCGACCTTGATCGCATCCGCTCCCCGATCCGCGAGGAAGACGGCGCCCTCCCCGGTTGCGACGTTGCCGCAGACCAACGGCACTTGCCCGAGATGTGTTCGCAGCGACTCGATGGCCTCCGCCATGACCGTTGAATGCCCATGGGCGATGTCGATCAGCAGACAATCGGCGCCGGCCTCGACGAGCGCCTGAGCACGTTCGATGAAGTCGTCTCGAGCGCCGATGGCCGCCCCGACCAACAACCTACCTTTGTCGTCCTTGCTCGAAAAAGGGCGCTGGCGGAGAAAGAGCAGATCCCGCAAGGTCACCAGACCGCAGATTCGACGTTCCTCGTCGACCAGCGGCAGCCTCTCGATGCGGTGCTCGAACAGAAGGTGTTCCGCCTCGCTTTCGGAGATCCCCGGTCTGGCGGTGATGAGGCGATCAAACGGCGTCATGAAGCGATCAACCGGCTGATCCACCAACTCGGGAAGCCACGGCATATCACGGTGAGTCAGCAAACCGGCGAGCCTTCCGCTCCCCGACTGCTCCTCGATCAGTATTGCCGTGATGTTGTGTCGGCGCGCAAAGACCTTCGCTTCCCGTACAGAAGTCCCAAGCGGCAGCGAAAGTGGCCGTTCGATCACGGCCCCATAGCTTCGCTTGACGGTCTTGACCGCCTCGGCCTGACGAGTGATGGACATCGCTCGGTGAATGAACCCGATACCACCTTCCAAAGCCATCGCCTCGGCCATCTCCGCCCCGGTGACGCTGTCCATATTCGCCGAGATGATCGGCAGCTCGAGCCTGAGCGCGCCGGTCAGGGCGGTGGTCAATGGAATCGAGCGTCGCGATGAACAGACGCCGAGTTGTGGTCTCATCAAGAAGTCGTCAAACGTCTTGCCGATCCAACGATCATCAACAGTGGTTGCCATCAGAAATCCTCCGGGCGCACGGCGATGGAGTATAGCGCTTCAAGGGGGTCGATCTTCAGGTTTTTCTGGTGGCCCTATGGGCAGCAAGAACAGGTGCGCAGAATCAAGAATGCTGACGAAACCGTAACAATCGTTGGGCCTGGCGCCTTCTGAGATCGCGTCAGAACTGCAACAGCTCGTGCAGCAGTTCAGGGTTGTTGGATCGGAAGAGAGCTGATGCGCGTCATCAAACCTGTCGAGGTCGGCGGCAGGAATGCCAGGGATGATAATAAGAACGGCGCGGTCAACCGCGCCGCTTCTCAAACCGATTCGAACCGCCGTCAGTGTTTGCCCGGATCGAGGGCAACACCTCTGCGTTCATACGCGACATAGGCTTCGAGTGCGATCATTCTCGGGTCGTCGAGCTCGAGGGTCTCGCCCTCGAGTGGGTTCATGAGGCACCAGTTGATCATCTCCCTCAGGGCGATGACACGACCGAGCTGCTGTTGGAACTTGGGGTAGGTCTCGGGGTGGGTGTTGGCGGCATTGGGGTGGCACTGTCCGCAGGCAACCCCGTTGGTGCCGAGATCCGGGCTGCCCCACAAGGCCTGGCCATCGGCGACCACGCTCATGTATTCGGCCTGCCAGCGTTCGCTGTCGGCATCGGTGAACTCATCGGCCTGTAGTGAAAACCCGATAACGGCGAGCATTGCAACGATGACTGCGACGGAGAGCCACAGGTGTTTCTTGGCCATCTCGTCCTCCTTCAGTAGTGGATCTGCGGGGGAACGCGGTTCCCGACGTCCTGGAACTGGGTGTCGACCGGTTTGCCGGTTGCGGGGTCGTACGCCACGGTCCGGTTGGTGTTGTTGGCGAGGTTGTAGGACATGGACACCCGGCCGCTCTTGAGGTCGATGAACTGCCAGCCGGTGGCGTCGCGTTCGAAGAACGGGTCGGCCCGGTTCATGGGCACCGTGAGCTTGGGCATGGTGTGCTCGGCCTGGGCGTAGGTGCTCGGGTAGGGCCACGGCCAGGCGGTGGCCATGACGGCGTGGAAGCTGATGTTGCCGATCTGGTTGTACTGGATCTGGTGGACGTGGCCGTAGATCACGGTCGCGTCGTCAAAGGGTGCGAGGAGCGCCTGTATCTGTTCGGCGTCCTCGGTCCAGAAGTTCCATCCCTTGTAGAGCTTCTGAATGGGTGAGTGGGAGAAGACCACCACCGGGGTGTCCTTGGAGATCTTCGCGAGGTCCTTGGCCAACCACGAACGCTGGGTCTCGCCGACCATGAACGGCGATCCGTTGGGGTTGTCGAGACCGGCCATCTCGAGCATCCGCTGCTCCGCGGTGGGCCAACGATCGAAGGTCCACTCGTCATAGGTGACGATGCTGTTGAGAACTACGAAGTGGACACCCTTGTGGTCCCAACTGTAGTAGTGGTCGCCGAAGAGCTTCGACCAGTACTCGCCGAGATCGAGGTAGTAGTCGTGCTCACCGAGCACGCAGTAGGTCTTGTAGTCGAGTTTCGCGAGCATTTCGGCGCCGTGGTCGAGTTCTTCCTTGGTTCCGAGCTGTGCGAGATCGCCGCCGAAGACCACGAAGTCGGGCTTCGGCTGCAGCAGATTGGTCTCGGCCACAGACCGGATCAGACCACGATCCCAGTTGTTGACGAATCGACTGCCCTTGATGTGTTGGATGTGGGAGTCCGAGATGTAGGCGAAGGTGAAGTTTTTCTTCGGGTCGGCGAAGGCCAGTTCGACGGTGCTCAGGGGCAGGGCGCTGGCGGCCGCGATGGCGCCGGCACCCTTGAGGAAATCACGACGGTTTGGATTCTTGATATTCATGTCACACCCCTATCCTTCGTCCGACGCCGTTGGCGGTACGGCGAACTCGGGGCTGGTCAGAGCTTCCATAAAGGCCACGAGATCGTCGATCTGTTCTTCCTCGAGATCGAGGACCCGAATTCCGCCGGAGAGAAAATCGTTGACCTCATCGCCGACATCGGTCACGCCGCCGTTGTTGTAGTGGATGACCACGTCCTTGAGCGTTTCGACGCTGCCGTCGTGCATGTAGGGGGCGGTGACGGCGATGTTGCGCAGGGTCGGGGTTTTGAATGACCCGATGTCGTCCATGTCTTTGTTGATCGCGAAACGGCCGAGTTCCGAACTCCGGGCGTCCGTGAGCACCTCGACATCGATTTCAGAGAGGGTCATATCCGCCTTGAGAAAGGTGGTCGCCAGCTCAGGAACGTCGTCTTGGATGTTGTTGATGCCGACCCCGATGTTGTGGAACCGGTTGTCCGTGAACAACGCCTGGGTCTGCTCGATGACGTGGCAGGAGACACAGCGGCCCCGGTTGACGAAGAGGTCGAACCCGCGGATCTGCTGCTCGGTCAGCGCGTCGGTCTCACCGCCATAGAAGTAACGGTCAAAGGGGGAGTTCCCGGCAATGACGGTGCGTTCGAAGGAGGCGATGGCCAGAGTGACCTCGCGCATGGTGATCTGCTCGCCCTTCTTGCCGAAGACTTCCTTGAAGGCGGCGACGTATTCGGGATCAGTGCGGACGATCTCGAGGATCGGCTCGTGGTCCACAAATCCGTGTTCGACCGGGTTGATGAACGGGTGGAGGGCTTGATCTTCGAGATCCGGGGAGCGCCCATCCCAGAATTGTGTGGTTAAGTAGGCGGAATTGATCACCGTCGGCGAGTTGCGCGTACCGGTCTTTTTCTCAATCCCCTCAGAAACGCTGAGCGGCGAGTCCGTGAAGGCCTTCTCGGGATCGTGGCAGTTGAGACATGCAACATCGCCGGTGGTGCTGAAACGCTCCTCTCGATAGAGTTTCTCACCGAGGGCGATCTTTTCCGGGGTCTGGGGGTTGTCGGCCGGGATCGGCACCGGCGGCAGTCCCAGAAGGGGATCGTCGGCCGCATCACCGCCGAAGACGGCAATGGCGCCGAGCAACCCCACCACGAAGATGACGGTAAACAGGGTTTTTCTCATGGCATCCTCCTATTGATTTTTGTTCCGGCACCGGCCGCAGATTCCACGGAGTTGGACCCTGAAATCCTGGACCTCGAACTCGAAAGCGGAAGTGTCCGGGATCGGCGTTCGATCGAGGCCGGTGTCGGAGATATCGATGACGGCATCGCATTGAAGACAGATGAGATGGTGGTGGATCTCGATGTTGGGATCGTATCGGGTGGCGCTGCCGGGGTGGCAGGCCTTGGTGATGATTCCCGACCGGGCAAAGCTCTCCAGAGCACGGTAGACGGTGGTCCTCGAGATGTCGGGGTTCGTCCGAATGACGACCTCGTAGACCTGGTCGGCGGTGGGATGGGTGTCGAGATTGAGAACGGCCTGGAGGATTGCGCGTTTCTGGACTGTACTCCGGAGTCCCTGATCCCGGCAGATCTGACGGTAGGTTGCGATCCGTTTGTTCTTGGCGGCCTCGTCCAAATCACGCCCCCTGGTTTCGAATTGCTAAATGACAATATGTAGCGTTAAACACAAGTTGTCAATAGTCGAAGACGGTTTTGCTTCGGACCCAATGATTTTTGCGCTCATGGAAATAGATGGTGCTGGAGGCGGCATGCCGAATCGACCAAGGACACGTGTTGAGGAGTCGGCGCGAGGGGTCCGAAACAGGCGCGATGTTGTCACATTACAGAATACCTATTCTTGAATGCCGCAAGAGAATCAGAATACTCATTCTGTTCTAAGGATGAGCCCAATGCGCTGCTCCGTGGATCCGGGTTCCGGTTCTCAGTTGGTCAAGGGAAGTCGTTTGAGTGCGGTCTCGAGCATGGCTCTCACGGCTCCGGGCTGGACCTGGGTCCGGGAGTAGACGCAGGCGCCCACGACCACCCCTGCGAGGAAGTCGGCAAGGACTTCGGTGTCGGTCGACGGGTCGAGTTCGCCATCGGCGCATGCAGAGGTCACCGCCCTTTGAAAATCGCTGCGCAACCGGCTCACATACCGGCTGACCTCCGCATCAGTGGCCTCATCGCGAGCTCCGAGCTCCACGGCCGTGTTGCACAACAGACACCCGAAGCGTCCAAGAGGTGATTCGGCAAACACCGCTAAATTGCTGATGACGTTGTTGATCTCATCCAATCCAGCGTCGTCTTGTTCGAGGTCTCGCAGGCGATGGGAGATGTAGACCTCTTGGTAGCGCCGGAGAGCAGAGAGGAAGAGGTCGTGTTTGCTGCCGAAGGTCTGGTAGAGCCCGTAGCGCTGGACACCGGTGGCCTTGACGAGCTCATCGATGGAGGTGTCGAGATACCCGTGTTGCCAGAAGTGGTGCAACGCCCGATCCAGGGCTTCGTCGGCACTATATTCGGCTTGTCGCGGCATGCAGGTCTCCGATCTTTTCAATCGGTACTATAACAGAATATACATTCTGTGAAGTTTCTTGGGCTGCCTGAACCAGAATAGATGTTCTGGAATTTCCGTCGAATGAGCTTCGTTTAACATCGACTCGGACCCTGGTTGATGGGTTGATTTCTAATACAGAAAGAGTGTTCTGTTAAAATCTCGACTCGATTGTTCCGTTCTGATCCATTGTCGATAAAACAGAACGAGTATTCTGAAATCTCACTGTACCGACTTGGTGGAGTCGGGTCATTGTTTTCTTGATCGACTCCTTCGATGTGATCCTTCGAGGCCGGACCAGGAGAACTCGTCATCTTGGATGACGCCGGGGGAGACTTCAACCTCAGGCCGGACTCCCCCGCCTTCACCATCCCCGGATTCGTCGCGATTCCCTTTGACGAGATCGGCATCGAAGCCGATCCCCTGGACATCTTCGCCGATGGTTTCGAGAGCGGCGACACCGGGAGCTGGTCGGTTGTGCACTATTGAGGCAGTCCTCCCCCCGGGCGTCGAAAATCTGGCAAGTTGAAAACCGCGATTGCCGGGGGATGGAAACCGGAAGGAACACCCTCCCGATCAGGGAGCGCTCAAGATGCGCGGATTCGTGTCAAAGATCGTTGAAAACTGGCGATTTAGCGCTATGAATGTTGAGAGCAGTTTGCGCATCTGAAGAAGTATGATCAAATGGTTATGGACCGTTTTCCGGTCTTATGGACCAATCGTGGTCAATAGCGGCTCTCCCACATTCATTGTTGAAGGGAAAGAAAGATGACTTGCAGTGCCTGATCGTCGTTCGAATGACGACGCAAGGAAAGCAGAGACCGCGAAGGGGTCCCGTCGCCGCGGCTACGAAAAGCCCGGCGTGGTGTGGGAGGAACGTCTCGAGGTCATCGTCAATCAAGTGGCCTGTGCCAAGGTTGGTGGAACAACTCTTCCCTGCAGCTCAACCCCGGCGAGTTGACCCGTGACATCCCGAATCCGACCCCATGTTGCGTGGCAGCAAGTTGGAGGGGAGGCGGTGCTCGTGGATCTTGAATCCGGGAACGCGGTCGGGCTCAACTCGACTGGGTCGTTTGTTTGGACTCGACTCGACAGCCACCATGAGTCGGAGATCGCCGTCGCGCTCGCCGACCATTTCCATATCGACAGCGACGCGGCTGCAGGCGACGTGCATGGCTTTGTCTGCCAGATGCGCGAGAGGGGATTCATCGACTGATGGAGAGGCTGCGATGACCACTCCGTCCGGCCTCGATGCCGTGAATCTCCGCGCCATCGAACACGCGATCCCGCTGACCGCCTATCTCGAGCTGACCCACGCCTGTCCGCTCGATTGCTCCTTCTGCTGTACGTCGAAACCTCCGATCGGGCGAAAGCTCAATCTCGATCGGTGGTTTGAAGTCCTCGGCGACCTGCGTCGTCTGGGGACGCTGGTCGTTGTCCTGACCGGCGGTGATCCCCTGACCCATCCCGATTTTTTCAAGATTGCGCAGCACGCGCGCGACCTGAGATTCGCTCTGCGGATCATGACGAGCGGGGCGCCGGTTGATGCTCCTTCAGCTGCGGCCATCGCCGGTCTTCAACCTCTTGCCGTCGAGATGAGTCTGCACGGCGCGACGGCGGCGTCCCACGACCGGGTGACCCGGTCCCCCGGCGCCTTTGCGGCATTGGAAAGGGCGGTGGGCCTGCTCAGGGATCACGGTGTCAGAATGCTGCTCAAGGCACCTCTGACGAACGTGAACGCCGCTCACGTTCCTGAAATGGAGCGGCTCGCCGACGAGTGGCAGGTTCCGTTGCGGATCGATCCGGTGCTCACCCCTCGCAACGACGGGGATCGGTCGCCCCTCTCGAAAAGGGCGAAGGCTCCCGCCGTGCGACGAGTTTTGGAAGGGCTGGGCGAAACCGCGCTGCAGGATCTCGTTGTCGATCGACAACCCGGTGGTCTGAACTGCGGTCTCGGGCGAACCACCCTCGCGGTGGATCCTACCGGTGATGTTTTCCCGTGTATTCAATGGCGCTGCGGGACCCTCGGAAATGTTCGCGAGAGTCGCCTGGCCGATCTGTGGGCGGGGTCGAAGCTCCGCAACGAGGTAGCCGTCGTGGCGCAACGCGCCAACGACCGGCTGATCGAGATCGGAG
>RCNG010000952.1_pt1 | contig 14112 bp, 12 predicted proteins | sample 2041371 | NCBI WGS metagenome assembly RCNG01 (sample SAMN09708227, study PRJNA481090) | Marine sediment metagenome, whole genome shotgun sequencing project. | biome: marine sediment; feature: ocean; material: sediment; isolation source: Sewage treatment plant 1 marine sediment (STP1) ... | reverse complement strand
CTTCTCCTGGACCGCCGATCCAGACAAGATCATCGCCGCCGTCAGAAGAGGGCACCAAGCGTTAGATTCCTTCCACTAGCTACATCACGACGACTGATTGTGATGCTGTTGACGGCTCCCATTCAACTTCATAGCAATGACCGCAAGTGGCAGATCTTTGCTCTTCTGCCACCCGGACGAGGTGGTCCGTTGGTCCCCGATCACCGGAAGTGCGGAGGTCGATGCTCGCGATCCTGCCAACGGCGTTACCTTCATCTCCGGTCGCAGAGCCACCCGAAACGGGCGACGAAGTCGGATGGAGTGGGATAGACGCGGCGCTGCCGTCGAGTTCGGGATCGGATCTTCGCTCTACAAGCCCGGCAAATCGCTCGCCGACATCGCCCGCGACGCCGCGGCGTTCGTCAAAGCCTGCGACATCGCCCGCACTGCTTGACGCCGACCGGGGAAAGCTCAGGGGGCCCTGCGGTAGGGGGCAAAGGCGTAGTACTTTGGCCGCGAGTCCAGCCGGACATGGAGCCAGGCGACGCCGAGGCCGTTGGTGCTGAGCCACAGCGGACGCTCGGAGAGGCGGTCGGAAAGATGGCCGCCGACGGCGTGCCAGAAAGCCTGCTGCTGGGCGACCGGCGCTTCGCGGACAAAGGCGGCGAGGTGGGGGTAGGCGGCGAGCGGTGCCCTCGGGGTTGGCGCGACGAGAAACCCGTCGCCGCCCAGGTTGGTGAAGGCGGCGACGTTCGCCCCGGCGCCGGCCGCTTCGAAATGGCCGGCGAACGCCTCGGGATCGGGGGTCATTCCGGCCAGGGCCGGGCTGTCGACCAGCACGCATTCGAAGTCCCGCGTCCCCGTCGCCCGGGTGATCGGCGGTGTTTCCCAGAGGTAGGCGCGATAGGGTGCGTCGGCCAACAGCGCGTTGAAAAAGGCGCGAAAGCTGTCGTCACCCCGCCACAGTTCCAGGACTTCGGCATAGGACACCGGTTTGCCGTCGCGCTTGATCCCCGCCCGAAGGACACGCCCGCCGTCGAGGGTGTCGATCCGTGCGTCCCACACCCTGTCGACCCCCGGTTAGGTTCACGCTCTCCTCACGGCTTGGAGACCAGGACCTTTCCCATCTTGGTGTTCTTGTTGTAGATCAGCATGGCGTGAACGCTCAGTTTGTCGATCGATGCAACCATGCCGACGCCGTCGGCGACCAGGCGGTACTGGACATCGTTGATGCTGGCGGGGCCAATCTTCCCCTCGTAGTCCCATTTGAGCAGCGCGGCGTCGTAGGTTCCCGCCGGCACGGTCACCTTGTAGGCACCGAGGTAGCTGTAGGTCACGTTCAGCGAACCGCTGTGGCTCACCTCTTTCGGATCGCTGAGGTCGTAGACCTTGACCGCGATCGTGCTTTTCCTGCTGTCACCCGGTTTGAAACCGCTGACCAGCATCGGCTCGGGCGGCGCGTATCGGGTGATCACCCCCTCGACCTGGTCCTGTTCGCTGACCAGTCCAATACTGCCGTCGGCGGACCGGTGGAGGAACTTGGTGTCCTTGGGCCCCGCGGAGTATTGGCCGGTTGCCCCTGCCTTGTCCCGCTTCGAAACGGTGAACGTTTCCTTCCGGGTTTCGCCCTTGTGCTCGCCGCTGACGAGCCGGACGGTCCAGGTGGCGTCGCTAAAGGGAAACGCCTTGGAGACGTCGGCGATCGGATTCCCCGCCACCGCCGCACCGACGACACCCTTGCCGAGAAACTGTTCGATGGCCGCGCGGTCCGCCGCCGGCAATTCCATCGCCCTGCCGGCCGTCGAATCTGCTGCGAGCGCTTGCCCGTACGCGGCCGTTACCAATGCGCAGGCGACGAGAACAACGTTGATCCGTTTCATGACATCTCCCTTGAATGCTGCAAGCGTCCGCAAACGCCCCTTTCGAGCATCGTCGCACGGAAACCTGGCAGCGTCCGATCCTATTTCGCCAGCTCGGCACGGAACAGTTTGAACTTCTCGACCAGCTCGTCGCGCATCATGCCGCGGCCAATGGAATGGCGGGTTCCGCTCATGAAACCGGCGACCTGATCGGTGGTCGTTCTATTTCCTGAGAGCACCAGCGTTCCTTCGGTCACCGGGAAGCCACCGCCAACGGCCTGTGAGGCATTGTAGGAATGGCCGACGAAGAACTCCCGCGTCACCACGAGGAGGAGTTCGGGTCTGTGCACGATCATCCGATGGACCAAGGTGAAAGTCGGCCGGTCTTCCACCGAGCGGTTTTCCCAGGTGAAAATCTCCTCGGCGTCGGACGGTTTGCCGTTTGGGTAGTCGAGGATCGCCTGATACAGCGTCGGCATATTTTTCTGCATGAAGGTCAATGCCTTCGCCATCGCCTCGAGGCCTTCGGCCGCGCTCGACGTATCGCCGTCGCCGCGGTCATACGGAGCAACGCCCTTTATCCCGCGCGTGGCGAAGGCCTTCACCCTCTCGGCGAGAATGCCCTGGTAGACCTTGGAGGCGGCGGCGGGAGACGTGTCGCCGGAAGCCGCTGCGGCTTTGACCTTGGCGAATTCGTCGGCTGACAGGTTGAACTCCGAGCCGGGAGAGGCCTTCAAAAATTTCGCCGCCTCTTCGGCTTCGTTGTCGGCGAAAACGGCCTTGGCGAGACCGGCCTCCGGATTGGCCGGATCGATCGTGCCGAAGGCGACCAGCGTCTTGTCCGCCTGGAACAGTTTCAGCGAATTGAGGCGTTGGGCGATTTCGTCGGTCTTGACCGGCAGCAGCACCGCGATCGCCTGGGACAGCATCTTGTCGGTGGTCTCAGGGAGATCGGCGGCGACAATTTCGCCGGCTAGAATCTTGTTCTTGTCTTCGTCGGTGAAGCCAACGCTGGTCGCGATCTCGCCCGCCGGCGGGAACGCGACGGCTGGTGCCGGGGCGGCAGACCCTACACCGACGATGATCGCCAACATGGCGACCCAATATCGACCATACATAAAGATTCCCTCTCTCCTTAGCGTTCGCATTGCAATGCGATTGGTGACGACAACCGACTCCGATCACGGTCCCATTGTCGGGAGGGTTGGTACCGCGCCGTTCCGGTGTCGAACGCCAGGAGTGTATGATCAATCGGTGCGCACGAAAAGCCCGCGGCGTTGCGTATCGCGACGGGGTTGTTGGTTCGACGCTATTGGAGCGTGGCCGCGTTTCGGCAGGGCCGCGCTGTCAGGCGATCAGTCGGTGCCGCCGTAAATGTCCCAGTACTTGCCCTTGTCGAACGGGGCCTCGGTGGTCTCGCTCCAGCGGAACTGGCGGCCGTTGCCGAACGCGTCCGCGCGGGGACTGGAAAACGTGGTTTGCTTGCTCGTCGGCTTCGGGTGGTCGTCCGACCGATCGTCGTCGTCACGCAAGGGGTCGCTCATGGTCTTCTCCCAACCCATTGGCCTCTACGGCCACCATACTGCCCGATCCCACGTCGTTTCACTGTGTTCCAGGTCACACCGCGATCCGCTTTCTTTTCGCCGTGTATGCTCCGGGGTTTCGCCGGAGTATTAACCCCCCAGTGTTGACAAAATCCTTGGCGGCGCAGTCGGTTACCCGACCCTGCGTTCGGTGCCAAGATGGATTTTTTGGATTTGCTCTGAAGCCCTTGACTCCGGGCGGTCCCGTCTTAAATTATAGTTATTCTAATTTACACTCTAACGAATTATGGGGATGCGGTATTTGTCGGAAAACTTGCCCTGTTCGGGGCTCGTCGGCTAGAAGCCAATCCCCTGAAGTCGTGAACCGCGCCGCGAAAACGGCGAAGCCTGCGTGAATTCTGCAACACCTGAGAAAGGAGAGTATCCCGATGACCCACGTCCCCGCCGTCACTTTCAAGACCCGAGTCCGTAACGAGGCCCTTGGCGGCCCCAATCCGTTCGAGTGGAAGGAGCTGACCTCCGACGAGATCTTCGCCGGCAAGCGGGTCGTCGTGTTCTCGTTGCCGGGCGCGTTCACCCCCACCTGTTCCACCAGCCACCTGCCGCGCTACGAAGAGCTTTACGACCAATTCAAGGCGCTCGGCGTCGATGCAGTGGTCTGCCTGTCGGTCAATGACGCGTTCGTCATGTTCCAGTGGGGCAACAGCCAGAACGCCAAGAACGTTTTTCTGCTTCCCGACGGCAACGGCGAGTTCACCCGCAAGATGGGCATGCTGGTCGACAAGTCCAACCTCGGTTTCGGCATGCGCAGTTGGCGCTATTCCATGTACGTTGACGATGGCGAAATCCAGAAGATGTTCGTAGAACCGGACTTCGCCGACAACTGCCCGACCGATCCGTTCGAGGTCTCCGGCGCCGATACCATGTTCGGCTATCTGAAGACGCTGAAATCGGACAAGTCGGCCGCCGCCTGATCGGCCAATCGAGCGCGAAACGCTCCATCGGCCAAAAGCGCTAACAAGTAGCGCCAACATATGTCGGGGATGGATCCGCAACCGTCCCCGACATCCGTTTAATGGCTTCGCCAGTGCCAAGGCCAGTGCCAAGGCCAGCGCCAAGGCCAGTGCCAAGGCCAGCGCCAAGGCCAGCGCCAAGGAGGGTAACGATGTTCGAATTGCATCCCCGGCTGAAGGAAGACTGCATCGCCATCGACAGGTTCCCGCTGTGCCGGCTGCTGCTGATGAACGACTGCAACTATCCCTGGTTTATCCTGGTGCCGGAACGCGCCGACATCCGCGAAGTCCACGAACTTCCCGACGCCGACCAGATCCGGCTGATCGGTGAGTCGTCCTGCCTCTCCCGGTGGCTCGCCGAATCATTCAAGGCGGATAAGATCAATGTCGCCGCCCTCGGCAACATGGTGCCTCAACTCCATTGGCACGTAATTGTCCGCTATGCGACCGACCCCGCCTGGCCCGGGCCGGTCTGGGGAAAAAGCCCGGCCAAACCCTACGCACCCGAAGAAATCGACAGGATCCGCAAAGCGGCGGGCGACGCTCTCGGCGAAACCTTTGTTCCCATCGATTGATCATCGGTCGGCCGTGGCCTACCGTGAGCGATCATGAATGATGTGTCTGGTTCTACGGTTTCCGAGACCGAGCGGCTTCAACGGCTGCGGCTGATCCGTAGCGAGAATGTCGGGCCGATCACCTATTACCGCATGGTCGAGCGTTTCGGATCGGCGGCGGCGGCGCTCGCGGCCCTGCCCGAACTCGCCCGGCGCGGCGGGCGAGCGAAGGCAGTCAAGGTGTGTCCGCAGGCCGATGCGGAACGGGAGATCGAAGCGCTGGAAGCCGTTGGCGCCCGGCTGATCGCCAGCGGCGAGCCGGACTATCCGCCGATGCTGGCCGCAATCGACGACGCTCCGCCGTTAATCAGCGTGCTCGGCGATCCCCAAATTCCCAATCGGCGCGCGATCGCCGTGGTCGGCAGCCGCAATGGGTCGCTGAACGGCCGGCGGTTCGCCGAAAGTATCTCCGCCGAGATGGGCGCTGCCGGCTTTGTCGTGGTTTCCGGGATGGCCCGCGGTATCGACACCGCTGCCCACCGGGGCGGCCTCGCAACGGGGACGGTCGCGGTGGTCGCCGGCGGTATCGATGTCATTTATCCGAAGGAGAACGCTGGCCTTTACGCCGAAATCGCCGGCGGTGGGGCGATTGTTTCCGAAGTGCCGCCCGGCGTCCATCCGCAGGCACGCCACTTCCCCCGCCGCAACCGGCTGATCTCCGGCCTTGCTCTGGGGGTCATCGTGGTCGAGGCCGGACTGCACTCGGGCTCGCTGATTACCGCGCGGATGGCGCTCGAGCAGGGACGCGAAGTGTTCGCCGTTCCCGGCTCGCCGCTGGATCCCCGGGCGCGCGGCGCCAACCACCTGATCCGCCAGGGCGCGGCGCTGACGGAATCGGCGGAAGACGTAATCGACGTCGTCGACGGACGGATCGAACGGCGTGCGGACGTGGCTTCCCGGCTCGCCGTGGAGGTGTCTCCGCCTTCCGCACCCGACGATACCGAGGTCGACTCGGCGCGCCGGACGATCGCCGAGTCTCTCTCCCCGACACCGGTGATGGTTGACGAAATCATTCGTACCTGCCAATTGTCCCCGGCCGTCGTCACCACGGTTCTGCTGGAATGGGAACTGGCGGGCCGGCTGGAGAGACATCCCGGAAACAAGGTTTCCCTGATCGCAACGTCCGAAAGCTCATGAACGTCGTCGTCGTCGAGTCCCCGGCCAAGGCCAAGACCATCAACAAGTACCTGGGCTCCGGCTACAAGGTGCTGGCCAGTTACGGCCATATCCGCGACCTGCCGGCGAAGGACGGTTCGGTGCGCCCCGACGCCGACTTCGCCATGGACTGGGAGGTCGACGCCAAGGCCCGCAAACACATCAAGGAGATCGCCGACGCCGTTCGTGGCGCCGATCACCTCTATCTCGCCACCGACCCCGATCGCGAAGGCGAAGCGATTTCCTGGCACGTGGCCGAAACCCTCGGACAGAGCAAGGTGCTCAAGGGCGTCGACGTCAAACGCGTGGTGTTCAACGAAATCACCAAGAACGCCATTCTCGACGCTTTCGCCCGTCCCCGCGATCTCGACCACGAGCTGATCGATGCCTATCTGGCGCGCCGGGCGCTCGACTACCTGGTCGGCTTCACCTTGTCGCCGGTGCTGTGGCGCAAGCTGCCAGGCAGCCGGTCCGCCGGCCGGGTGCAGTCGGTCGCGCTGAGGTTGATCTGCGAGCGCGAAACCGAGATCGAGAGCTTCGACTCCCGGGAGTACTGGTCGGTCAAGGGGCTGTTCCGTAACGCCGCCGGCGATAAGGTCGCCGCGACGCTCACCCATCTCGACGGCAAGAAACTCGCCAAGATGGATCTGACGAACGAAGCGGCGGCGAAGGCGGCGGTCCAGGCCATCGAAGCACGGCCGTTCGCCGTCGCCAAGGTCGAACGCAAACAGACGCGCCGCCATCCGGCGCCGCCGTTCGTCACCTCGACCCTGCAGCAGGAGGCATCGCGCAAGCTCGGCTTTAGCGCCAGCCACACCATGCGCGTGGCACAGAGACTTTACGAGGGCGTGAGCATCGGCGGCGAGAGCGTCGGACTGATCACCTACATGCGAACCGACGGCGTCCAGATGGCCGGCGAAGCGATCACCGCCTGTCGAAGGTTGATCAACGCCGAGTATGGCGACCGATACCTGCCGGAGAAGCCCCGGGTTTACAAGACCAAGGCAAAGAACGCCCAGGAAGCCCACGAGGCAATCCGCCCCACCGACTTTGCCCGCGGCCCGTCCGCCATCGCCGGTTACCTCGACGGCGACCAGAAGAAGCTCTACGCGCTGATCTGGAAACGTTCCGTCGCCAGTCAGATGGAGTCGGCTGTTCTCGACCAGGTCGCCGTGGATATTGCGTCCGCCGATCACCAGGTCGTCCTCCGCGCCACCGGCTCGGTAATCGCGTTCGACGGTTTCCTCAAGCTGTATCGGGAAGGCCGTGACGATCCCGAGCGCGCCGGCGCCGGCGACGAGGACGGAGAGCGCATTCTTCCCGAACTCAAGCAAGGCGAGGATCTGGAACGGCTGAGCGTCGAGGCCGAACAGCATTTCACCCAGCCGCCGCCCCGGTTTACCGAGGCGAGCTTGGTCAAGCGGTTGGAAGAGCTGGGCATCGGCCGACCCTCCACCTATGCATCCACCCTATCGGTGCTGCAGGCGCGCGATTACGTGCGACTCGAGAGCCGTCGCTTCTTTCCCGAAGATCGCGGCCGGCTGGTCACCGCCTTCCTCACCAGCTTTTTCGAACGCTACGTCGCTTACAGCTTTACCGCCGAGATGGAAGAGAAGCTGGACGATATCTCGGGGGGACGGATCGATTGGAAGAAAGTGCTGAGCGAGTTTTGGCAGCACTTCAGCGCCGCGGTCGGCGACACCAAGGATCTCCGGGTCAAGGAGGTGCTCGAGGCGCTGGATACGTTGCTTGGACCGCACTTCTTCCGCGACAACGAGGACGGATCGGATGCCCGGGTCTGTCCGAGTTGCGCCGACGGTCGTCTCAACCTCAAGCTGGGCAAGTTCGGCGCGTTCGTCGGCTGTTCGAACTACCCGGAATGCCGCTACACCCGGCCCCTGGTTGCGGTTCGCGACGGTGAGGGGGCAGATGCCAGCGCCGCCGTCGTCGACCAGCGATCGTTGGGCACCGACCCGGCGACCGAGTTTGAGGTTACGCTTCGCAAAGGCCCTTACGGCTATTACGTCCAACTCGGCGAAGCCGAAGGCGAAGGCAAGAAGAAGACCAAACCGAAGCGGTCGTCGCTGGCCCGCGGAATGGACCCGGCAACCGTCGATCTCGACAAGGCGTTGGCCTTGTTGGCGCTGCCCCGCGACGTCGGTACCCATCCCGAAACGGGGGACATGATCACCGCCGGGATCGGTCGTTTCGGTCCCTACGTGCGGGTCGGCTCCACATACGTTTCCCTAAAGGGCGACGACGACGTGCTCAGTCTGGGCCTGAACCGCGCGGTCGCTTTGCTTGCGGACGCTGCCAACAAGAAAGGCAAGGGCAAGGCCGTGGGAGACCATCCCGCCGACGGCAAGCCGGTGATGCTGAAAGCCGGCCGGTACGGTCCCTATGTCGAACACGGAAAGATCCGCGCCTCCCTGCCGAACGGCGTGTCGGAGGAGACGTTGGACCTCGACCAGGCCGTGTCGATCCTCGCCGCCAAGAGCGCCAGCACGCCAGCTAAAGGCGGCGGCCGAGCGACGACGGCGAAGACGCCTGCGAAGAAGCCCGCCAAAAAAGCCGCGACCAAGAAGCCCGCGGCCAAGAAACCCGCGACCAAGAAGCCCGCGACCAAGAATAAGGCCGAAGGCTGAGAACCCGGCTCGATAGAATGGCCGCAAAACCCACTAAGAAATCGGTGCCGTTCCCCAGCCGGGAGCAGATCATCGAGTACGTCAACACCAACGAGCAACGGGCCGGAAAGCGGGAAATTGCCCGGGCGTTTCGCCTCGATTCCGAGCAGAAGCTGTCGTTGAAGCGGATCCTCAAAGAGCTCGAGGCCGAGGGCGCGATCGAACGCGGGCGCGGGCGGCACTATCACGAACCGGGCAGCTTGCCGAGTGTCGCCGTGGTCGAGATCACCGGCATCGACACCGACGGCGAGCTCCTCGCCCGGCCGCTTAGTTGGGACGAGGAAGCCCCGGCGCCGGTTGTCTATATGGTGCCGGAGGGGAGCAGCCGCGCGGCGCTCGCACCCGGTGACCGGGCACTGGTCAGACTCAGGAAGCTGGATCCCGGCAGCTACGAGGGGCGGGTCATCCGCCGCCTGGCGGCGGCACCGTCGCGCGCGCTCGGCATTTATGAAGCTTTCGGCGGGCAGGGGCGGATCCGGCCGATCGATCGCCGCGCCAAGCAGGAGTTCCTGGTGGCGCCGGGCGATACCATGGACAGCGAGCCCGGGGAACTGGTCAGGGCCGAGGTTCGCCCCGGCCGCCCCCTCGGCCTCAGGCATGCCCGGGTCGTCGAGCGGCTTGGCCCCGCCCAGGGTCCGCGGGCGATCAGCCTGATCACCATCCACGATCACGACATCCCGACCCGGTTTCCGGACGACGCGTTGGCCCAGGCCGCAGCTTGCGGCCCCGCACCGAATAAGGATCGCGCCGACCTGCGGGCGGTGCCGCTGGTCACAATCGACGGTGCCGACGCACGGGACTTCGACGATGCGGTGTGGGCGGAGCCGGACCCCGACCGGAACAATCCCGGCGGCTGGCGCCTTTTGGTCGCCATCGCCGATGTCGCCTGGTACGTGCGCCCGGGCGATCCGCTCGACAAGGAGGCTTATGAGCGCGGCAATTCGGTCTACTTCCCTGACCGGGTCGTGCCGATGCTCCCCGAGGCACTCTCCAACGGGTGGTGTTCGCTGGTGCCCAACGAGGATCGGCCGTGCCTGGCGGCCCACTTGCGGATCGACGCCGACGGCAATCTGCTCGGCCACCGGTTCGAACGCGCGATGATGCGATCGGCGGCGAGGCTGACTTACAGCCAGGTGCAGGAGGCACGGGATGGTCGGCCCGACGACGCCACCGGCCCACTGACCGGGACCGTCATCGAACCGCTTTACGGCGCCTATGAGGCATTGATCAGGGCCCGCGGGGGGCGGGGCGTTCTAGAACTGGACCTCCCGGAGCGCCGGGTGGTGATCGGCGAGGACGGCGCCCTGGTGCGGGTCGAAACCCGTGAACGTTTCGACAGCCATAAGCTGATCGAGGAATTCATGATCTGCGCCAACGTCGCGGCAGCGGAAAAACTGGAGGATCGAAAAAGACCCTGCGTCTACCGGGTTCACGACCAACCCTCCCGCGACAAGCTCGAGGCGCTTCGCCAGTTCCTCGATACCCTCGGCATCAAGTTTCCCCGCGGTCAGGTCGTCCGGGCACAGGATCTCAACCGGATCCTCGCCAAGGCGGAGGGCCGGTCCGATGCCCGGTTGATCAACGAAGTGGTCCTGCGCAGCCAGGCGCAGGCGGTCTACGATCCGGGGAACATCGGGCATTTCGGGCTGGCGCTCAGGCGATACTGTCATTTCACCTCGCCAATCCGTCGTTACGCCGATCTGCTGATCCACCGTGCCCTGATCGAAGGCCTCGGCCTCGGCGCGGGCGGCTCGGAGGGCGACGTTTCCGATCTCGCCCGCGTGTCGGAGCACATCTCGACGACCGAGCGGCGGGCCGCGGTGGCGGAGCGGGATGCTGTCGACCGGTTTACCGCTGGCTATCTCGCGGAGAAAGTCGGGGCGGTGTTTGCCGGGCGGATCAACGGAGTCACACGTTTCGGCCTGTTCGTCACCCTGGACGAAAGCGGCGGCGACGGGCTCGTCCCGATGAGCAGTCTGCCCGACGATTACTATGTTCACGACGAAAAGAGCCATCGGTTGGTGGGGCGATCAACGGGCCATGCGTTTCATCTTGGCGATGCCGTCGAGGTGCGTCTGGCTGAGGCCAATCCGGTTACCGGTGGCCTGATCCTCGAAATGATGGAGGGTGGCCGGGCATCGTCGCGCCGCCCCCGGCGCCCAGGCGGCACGACGACCAAGGGCAAGCGCAAGACCGCAAATCGCAAACGCCGTTAGGATCATCGCGGCGAGCGCCGCACCAAAACCTATCAATGACCGTTGGTATTATGGACCGATCGGGCAAAAACATGCTCATTCAGGTGGTGACGCGCCGGTCGAAATCGGGAATCATTGTGGTCATGACGCACGCGGGACAAAAATGTGCGCGTATTGCTTGCATGCTCTTCCTGATTGGGGTGGTTTCAGCGTGCACGTCGGGGCGCTTCGAGGACAGGTCCTCCGCCGGAACGGATTTTTCCGCCGCCGGGGCGGAGGTCGTGTTCGAGGCGGGGTACACCAGTATCGCCGATCGCTACATTGAGCCCGTGTCGATGGAAACGCTGGCGATCGAAGGCATTCGTGGCTTGGCTGTTCTCGACCCTTCGGTGACCATGCGCCGAAACGACGATGAGATTTTGCTTTTTGTCATGGGCCGCGAGATCGCCAGATACCCAACGCCTTCGGCTGATGACGTCGACGGATGGGCGGCCCTGACGGCAGACGCGACGACGACGGCGCGTGCTTCCTCGCGCCCGCTTGCCGCCGCCGACCCCGAAAGGCTGTACGAGGCCGTGTTCGACGGCGCGCTGTCGACACTCGACGCCTTTTCCCGCTATGCCAGTGCCGAGGAAGCCCGCGGCAACCGGTATCGACGCGACGGGTACAGCGGCATCGGGATCCGCTTCCGGCTGGTTAACGGTGCGGTGCGGGTCATCGGCGTGACCGCCGAAAGCCCGGCCTACCGGGCCGGCCTCCGGGTCGGCGACCGACTCACATGGATCGACGGAGTCTCTGTCCTGGGACTGAGCGAGGCCGCTGTTGCAGACCGGTTGAGCGGGCCGGCGGGCACCTGGGTAACGTTGATGACACGCGGTGAGGACGGCTTGGCGGCGCGGCGTCTGAGTGTTCACCGCGCCCACATCATCACCGAAACGGTCAGTGAGCGCTTCGCCGACGGCATCGTTTATGTCACCATCGACAGTTTCAATCAGGGTACAGCGGGAAGCATATGGTCGACCCTGGACGAGGTGGTCGATCGATCGGACGGACGGTTGAAAGGGGTCGTCCTCGATCTTCGCGGAAACCCCGGCGGCCTTCTTCATCAGTCGATCAAGGTAGCCGACCTGTTCCTCGACCACGGCCGCATCATCACCACCGACGGCCGTCACCCGGACAGTGATCAGTTCTACGAAGCCCGTGGCCGGGATGTCGTCGGGGGACTGCCGGTCGTCGTCCTCATCGACGGCGGCTCGGCATCTGCGGCCGAAATTGTCGCGGCGGCGTTGCAGGATCTTCACCGGGCTGTTGTCGTCGGAACCACGTCCTACGGCAAGGGCACGGTGCAGACGGTTATCTCGTTACCCAACAACGGGGAGCTGATCCTCACGTGGTCGCGGTTGCTCCCGCCTTCCGGTTATGTGCTGCATGGACGCGGCGTCGTTCCCAGCTTATGCACCAGCGGCATCCGCGGCGATGACCCTGTTACCGTCGAGAGCGTGATAGCGGCCGGTTGGACGGCCGTACCCGCGAATGCATCCTCCACGGCCCAGGCTTGCCCGGCGGAGCGCCACAAGGACGATTTGGAGTTGATGGTCGCCCGGCGCCTACTCGCCGATCGGGCGACATACGTGCGGGTGCTTGATTCTACACCGGATATTGCTCTGGCGCCGCACTGACGACGTCTTGACAGACCCGGCGGCAACTGTATGGTGCCGCATCTATAGCCCCGCGGGCTTTTGTCAGAGATGGAAACTTAAGAATGGCCAAGCCCAGCACGATCCTGATCAGACTGGTCAGCACAGCAGATACGGGTTTCTTCTACGTAACCAAGAAGAATCCCCGGACCGCCACCGGAAAGCTCGAACTGCGCAAGTACGACCCGAGGGTCCGCAAGCACGTGCTTTTCAAGGAAGCTAAGATCAAATAGCACCCGCGAGCCGATGCCGTGATCTTCATCGGCTCGCCGGGATAGCTGGCCGGTTGCCCGAGAGGGCGGCGCCAAGCGTTGTTGCCGAATCGACTTTCGGGCCGCGGTTCAGCCGCGAACTTCCTGAACCATGTCGCGCAGGCAGCCGAGGTTGTGGATCAACAGCGCTTCCTTGGTTCTTTCAACGATCCCCTTGCGGGCCAGATCGTTTAGCACCCGCGCGACGGTCTCGCGGGTCGTGCTGACGCGGCTGGCGATGTCACTGTGCACAGGTACGGGTTCGATCCTTGCCGTGCTCCCCTCGACCATGTGGGTCCGGGCCTGACGAAGCAGTTCGGCGTGCACCCGATTGTGGGCGGCGAGAGTACTCAGGTCCATGATCCTCTCGTCGGCGGTACGGACGATACGCGCCAATCGCATCATCACCTGCATGGCGATGTTCGGATGCTCCGACAGCAGACTCTGAAAAACGCTGCGCGGCAACGCGAGAATCAACGTGTCCACGAGGGCCATGACGCTGGCCGACCGGGGTTGGCCATCGAGGGCCGAGAGTTCGCCGAAGTAGTTTCCCTCGGTGACCTCGTCGAAGGCGATCTCGCGTCCGAGGATCGAATAGTTGACCACCCGGACGCTACCGCGGACGACAAAAAACACATCCGTGGTCGCGCTGTCGCGGTCGACGATCTGCTCCTGTGCGGCAAACCTCTTGTAGCGGCAGGCCTGTTCGACGGCGGTCAGCCGTTCCGCGCTGAGGTCACCGAGAAGGCAAACACTCGAGAGCAGGCCCGTTTCCTCGCCGAAAGAGGCTTGCGACTTGGCAACGGGGTCGCACCGGTTCATCTCCAACATGCGCACAATCCCTAGTTATCCGGGAGTGCGATAATCTATCTATAACTATTAAAATATCCCTTCGACGGCCGCAAAGCTGTCCTTGCCGAACCCGCATCCCCACCCCGGCTCCAGCATTCCGGCCGGTCCGCCGGTCGCGCAGCCGCCTTTCGGGCCGTCGCCGACGACGCTTTAAACGATACTCGTTATCCTCTCGCGGCGGTCAAACCGAGCGTATCATCCCACCATCGACACGCATGACCTGGCCCGTCACGTAGCTTGCTGGCGCGCTGGCTAGAAAGCAGGCAACG
>RCNG010000950.1_pt1 | contig 14119 bp, 3 predicted proteins | sample 2041371 | NCBI WGS metagenome assembly RCNG01 (sample SAMN09708227, study PRJNA481090) | Marine sediment metagenome, whole genome shotgun sequencing project. | biome: marine sediment; feature: ocean; material: sediment; isolation source: Sewage treatment plant 1 marine sediment (STP1) ... | reverse complement strand
GTACAGGAGGGCCGAGTCGTACATGCCGCGAGCGCGGAGTTCGTCGAGGAACCGGTGGGCGGGGCCAGCCGCCGTGGCGGGGTGTGCCCAAGCGGCGAGCGTTGCGGCCAGGACGGCCGCCACGATCTGAATTCTCCAATGACCCCACGCCCGCATCGTCCCTGCTCCTTTTCAGTCTATTATGCCCCCACTGTGGCAATGTGCCAATGCGGTGTGGCAGGCTTTGATAGCAAGCCTGCGAAATGCTAGCAGCGAAGTTATCCAAGCCCGCCGCGCAAGCGAGGGATGCGCGGCGGCACTGGACGATCCTCTCACTTCCGCGTCGGGCCTTTATAGCAAACTTACGCTCAAGGCCCGCTGTGGCCGGTGGCAGTCCGGTTGGCGGTCGTACGCGGCATGCGTAGAATCTGGGTAATACGAATTCGGGTAAGGAGTTGCCACGGCATTCGTGGCGGACAGTGGAGTGAGCAAACCGCAATCAGGGCCACGGTGGCTATCGAATCCGACCTCACGGCCAGCGCAGTGGCGGCTGCTCTTGCTGGTTCTCGCACTTGGCCTGACACTGATTGCCATGCGGGAAGCCCGCCAGCCCGATCGCTGGCGGTGGTTGTGGGCGGGCGACGGGCGACGTCCCGCCGTGACCGATCGCCCAAGAACGGCTGCGCGCCCGCGTGTGGCAAGCGCCACGCAGGAGCGGCTGCCGACCGGCGTGTTTCAGTCGCCTGTCGCGCCCTCCTCGCCCTCGACCGGCCAGCTTCACCAGCTGCTGCCCGGTATCGACCGCGAAGCGCTCGCTGCGGTGCAAGACGATACTGTCTTTCGTCCGGCCGAGCGCGATGCCTGGTTCAACCTGTTTGGAGTGCTCAGGGCCCATGACCCGCAGCAGCTCGAACAGGCATCGACCGGCAACGTGGGTTACCTTCAACTGTTCGAGCAGCCCGATCACTACCGGGGCCAGCTCGTTACGATCCGTGGGCAGGTCCGTCGCGTCCTGTTCCGCTCGGCGCCGAAAAACGCAATTGGGATTGACGGTTACTATCAGGTCGTCTTGCGACCCGCCGACGGCCCGAATTCGCCACTGATCGTCTATTGTCTCGATCTGCCCGAGGGTTTTCCCTCCGGTGAGGGGATTCGGGAAGACGTGACGGCGACCTGCTTGTTCTTCAAGAACTGGGCCTTCGCGACCCGCGACGATATCCGCAGTTCTCCGACACTCCTGGCACGCACGCTCAATTGGCTGCCGCCAGCTCCAGTCGTTGTCCGGACCGGCCAGATGGGGCAGCTCGTTGCCATGGTGGTGGCGACGGCCATCGCCAGCGTCTTGATCGCCACCTGGATCGTCCGCCGTAGCAATCGGCTCACCGCGGCCCACCGGCGTCCGCCGGCCGATCCTGCCACCGTAGCGGAGAGCGAACTCGAAGCGAAGCAAGTGGCCGCCGGCCTGCAACGATTGGCCGGCAGCGAGCCGGAGGGGTTTGATCGTGTCGAAACCGAGTAGGTGTCATCGGTCGTTCCTCAGTTGGACTGCGCCACTTTGAGCAACGTATTCTCCACAAATCGTAATTAGAGCTCGCGATTAGCATGTACAACTTCGACACGGCACTTGTTCAACCTATTCTTGACTCCTCACTTACAGGTTCGCCTCCGCACCGGCCAGGCACTCGCGCAGCCGCTCGGCCAGCGCGTCGACGCAGGGCGGATAGGTCATTGTGGTGTGGCTGCCGGGTACGACCCGGGCGCGCGTGCGACCGAGCCTGGACCAGCCTTCGATCATCTGCTCGCGCTCGGCGCCGGGGGCCTCCTCGGCCAGCAGCAGGTCGATGGGATGCGCGATGACCTCAAGCGGTTGGTACTCGGTCTGATTGTTGGTGCGGAAGACGTCGAACAGGCCGCGCACCCGGGTCGTCGTGGCGCCGGCCGGCAGGGCCTCCAGTCGCTCCAGTGCGTGGCGCAGGGCATCCAGGCGTTGCTCCGGCTCAAGGGCATCGAGCTGCGCCACGCTCAAGCTGGTGGGCCGCCCGTACTCCTCGGCGAACAGGCTCTCGAAGATCGTCATCAGTTCGGACTCCGTGGCCCGCGGGAGCGGCATCGACGGGGGCAACGTGTCGAGGATGGCGAGCATGCCCACTTGCGCGCCGGCTCGGCTCAGCTGCCGGGCGATCTCGAAGGCGACCAGGCCGCCGAACGAATGACCGGCCAGGTGGTACGGCCCCCGCGGCCAACGCGCTCGGATCTGCTCGATGTGATGGGCGGCCGCCGCCTCGACGGTGGCATGCGGGGGCTGTTTGCCATCCATGCCGAGTGACTCCAGGCCGTAGCAGGGCCGCTCCGCGCCCAGCGCCCGCACCAGCGGATGGAAATAGAAGACGTTGCCGCCGTCCCCCGGCACACAGAACAGCGGCGCCTGCTCGCCACGGGGTTGCAGGGCGACCAGCGTCGACCAGGCCCGCTCGGGGTGGGCCTGCTCCAGAAAGCCGGCCAGCCGGGCCACGGTGGGATAGCGGAACAGGGCCTGCAGCGGCAACTCGGTGGCGAAGGCATCGCTGACCCGCGCGGCCAAGCGGATCGCCAGCAGGGAGTGGCCGCCGAGCTCGAAGAAGTCGTCGAAGATGCCGACCTCGGGGTTGTTCAGCAGGTCGCGCCAGATCGCGAGCAGGTCCTGCTCGGTGACGCTGCGCGGGTGCCGCGCCGCCGCCAGTGCCAGCACCGCGGCCGGCTCGGGCAGGGCCTTGCGGTCGATCTTGCCGGTGGTTGTCAGCGGCAGCCGCTGGAGCAGGACGAAGGCGCCGGGGATCATGTAGTTCGGTAGGCGCGCACGCAGGTGCTCGCGCAGGACGCCCGGCAGGTCATCGGCGGCATCGCTCCCGGAGGCGTCAGGGGCGGCGGCAGCCGGCACCACGTAGCCGATCAGCCGCTTCTGGCCGTCACCGTCGGTGCGCGGCAGCACCACCGCCTGCTCCACCGCCGGGTGCATGGTGATGGCCGCCTCGATCTCGCCGAGTTCGACCCGGAAGCCGCGCACCTTGACCTGGCGATCCATACGACCGACGAACTCCAGCCTGCCGTCGGCGCGCCAGCGGGCACGATCGCCGCTGCGATAGAGGCGCCCGCCGTCGTGCCAGGTCACGAAGCGATCCACCGTCAGCTCCGGCCGATTCAGATAGCCGCGGCCGACACCGGCACCGCCGATGCACAGCTCGCCGGGGACGCCGATCGGCACCAGGTTGCGGCGCCCGTCGAGGACCAGGGCGCGGGTGTTTGCCAGCGGGCGGCCGATGGGCAGCGGGTCCTCGCCGGGACGCACCCGGTGGCTGGTGGCGGTGACGGTGGTCTCGGTGGGGCCGAAGGAGTTGGTGACCTCGATGCCGCGGGCGAGCAGACGGTCGACGTCCTCGGCGCGCAGCACGTCGCCGCCACTGGCGACGAAACGCAGGTCGGGGAGCTCGTCGGCCCGGCCGTTGCAGTACTGCACCAGCAGTGGCGTGGCGCAGATCAGGCTGGTGCGGTGACGGATGGCGTCGTCGACAATGGCGTCGATCCCGGTCGGATCGGTGCACAGCACCACCGTCCCACCGACGCTCAAGGCCGGAAAGATCTCTTCGATACAGATGTCGAAGGCGATGCTGCCGTGCTGGAGCACGCGGTCGGCGGCGGTCAGCTCCGCCCAGGGCACGAAGGCCCGCACATAGCCGACGACGTTGCGGTGCTCGATGACCACGCCCTTCGGCACCCCGGTGGAGCCCGAGGTGTACATCAAGTAGGCCACGTCGTCGGGCCGACTCCGGCACGGCAGATCGGCACCGATCCGACCCCGAGCATCGCGCAGCGCCTGCGCCAGATCGATCGGTGTCATATCGCCGATCAGGTCAGCGTCCAGCAGCCCCGGCTCGGTGACGACGGCGAAGGGTCGGGCGTCGGCCAGGATCGCCGCGCTGCGCGCCGGCGGCCAGCCGGGGTCGACGGGGACATAGCCGTAGCCGGCCTTGAGGATGCCGAGGATGACGACGACCAGATCCGCCGAGCGCCCGATGCAGACACCCACCAACGGCGTGAGCCGATCGCCGGCCAGGGTATCCCCGGCGGCCTCGCCGCGGGGCGGCTCCAAATCGAGCAGCCGACGCGCCAGACGGTTGGCCCGCGCGTTGAGTTCGGCATAGGTCAGCTGTTCGCTGTCCTCGGCGGCGGTGCCCGGTCGGGCGACGACCAATGCCGGCGCAGCCGGCGTGCGTGCCGCCTGCTGCTCGATCAACGTCTGGATACAGGCGTTCGCCGCCCGGTATGGGTCGGCCGGATTCCAGTCCTCCAACAGCACGCGGCGCTCGGCCTCGGTGAGCAGCGGCAGCATCGAGATGGGGCGGCTCGGGTCCGCCGCCACGGCCTCGGCGAGCACCCGCAGATGCCCCGCCATGCGCTCCATGGTGGGCGCATCGAACAGCGCGCAGCTATAGTCGAGCCAGCCAGTGATGCCGTCGCGGGTGCGCACCAGCTCCAGCCCCAGATCGAGCTCCGTGCTGTCGCGCCCGGCGTCCAGCCAGTGTCCTTGGGCCTCGCCCAGCCGATAGTCCCGCGCGGCGGGATGGGATTCGGCGTACTCCACCGTGAGCATGACCTGGAACAGGGGGGCGTGGCTGAGGCTGCGCTCCACCTCCAGCGCGGCCACCAGCTGCTCGAAGGGGATGTCCTGGTGCGCGTAAGCCTCCAGCGTGGTGCGCCGCAGCCGGCCCAGCAGCGTGACGAAGGACGGGTCGCCGGCGAGGTCTGCGCGCAACGGCAGCGTGTTGACGAAACAGCCCATCAGGGGCTCGAGCCCGGGGCGATGCCGATTGGCGACGGGGGCGCCGATGACGATGTCGTCCTCGTCGCTGTAGCGTCGCAGCAGCAGGGCCCAGAGGGCGAGCAGGGTCTGAAACAGCGTCGCCCCGTGCGCCCGGCCGAGCTGCTCCAGTCGCGTCGTTGCGTCAGCATCCCAACGCACCGGAAGGCTAGCGCCGGCAGCCCCCTGCACCGAGGGCCGTGGCCGATCCGTCGGCAGGCCGAGCAGCGTCGGTGCGCCGGCGAGCTGCTCCTGCCACCAGTGGAGCTGCTGTCGCCACTCGGCGCCCTCGGCGAGCCGTCGCTGCCACAGGGCATAGTCGGCGTACTGCAGGGCAAGCCGCGGCAGGGTCGGCTCGCCACCGGTGAGGCGGGCGCGATAGGCGGCATCCAGCTCCCGGCACAGCACGCCCAGCGACCAGCCGTCGGCGATGATGTGGTGCATCCCCAGCAGCAGGACCTGATCCTCGTCTGCCAGCCTGGCCAGCGCGGCCCGCAGCAGAGGCCCGCGCGAGAGATCGTAGGGTCGTGCCGCGCGCTCGCGCAGCTCCGCTTGGGCCGCGTCTAGGCGCTGCGCCGCCGGCACACCGGTCAGATCGATGGGCTCTACAGACAGCTCGACCTCGGCCTCGATCTGTTGCCGAGGGACGCCGTCGGTGACCGGAAAGCGCGTGCGCAGCACCTCGTGGCGCGCCAAGACGGCGGCCAGGGCATCGGCCAACGCGCTGTGCTGCACGGGACCGCGCAGATGCAGCAGCAGGGCCAGGTTGTAGGCACCGGCACTGCCCTCCAACTGCGCCAGGAACCAGAGCCGCTCCTGGGCGAAGGACAGCGGCAGCACCGGCGGGCGCGCCTGCGGGCACGGTGTCTGCGCCTCCGGCGCCGCGCTCTGCCCCTGCAACAGCGCGATGATCTCGGCCTTGTGCTCGCGCAATGCCTCGGTGTCGGCCGCGGTCAGGGCATCGCGGGCCGCGCGCACGCGCAGGCGGTCGCCCTCCAAGCTGAGCCGGACGCCCTGCGCCGCGAGTTTGGCCAAGAGATCGGTGACGGTGCTCACAGCAGGATGTCGAGCGCGTCGTCGTCGCTAGCGGCAGGGTCGTCGCTGATCGCTGAGGTGAGATCTGCCGCAAGCTGCTGCGCCTCGATCCGCTGCGCCAGGTCGGCGATGGTGGGATGGTCGAACAGGGCGCGGATCGGCAGCGCGACGGCAAACTCCTGCTGGATGCGGGTGATGATCCCGGTCGCCAGCAGCGAATGGCCGCCGAGCAGAAAGAAATCGTCGTGACGGCCGATCTCGGTGCGCCGAAGCCCATCGGCCCAGATTGCCGCCAGCGTCCGCTCCAGGTCCGTCGCCGGGGGCTCGGCTGCGCGCTCGGGGCTCGGCTCGGTCGGCGTCAGCCCGGCCAGCGACTGGCGATCGACCTTGCCGTTGGCGGTCAGCGGCAGGCGATCGAGCAGCACGAGGGCGCTCGGGACCATGTAGCTCGGCAGTGCCTGGCCGAGCGCCCGGTGCAGATCGGCCGGGGCCGGTCGCGGCGGCGGCGCGGCAACATAGGCGACCAGGCGCGGCCCCGTCGGGTGTTCCTCAAGCAGCACCACGGCGTCATCCACCGCCGGCTGGTCGCGCAGCCGTGCCTCGATCTCGCCAAGCTCGACGCGGAAACCGCGCAGCTTGACCTGGCTGTCGCCGCGACCAAGGTATTCGATGTCCGGCCGGCGACCGGCGTCCCCGTCCTGGGGTCGGTCGAGCGGTCGCCAGCGCGCCCGATCACCGGTGCGGAACAGGCGGCCGGGACCGACGGGGTTGGCGATGAACCGCTCGCGGGTCATCTCGGGGCGCCCGCGATAGCCGCGGGCCAGGCAGGCACCGCCGATGTAGAGTTCGCCGACGCTACCGGGGGGCACGGGCTCCAGGTGCCCATTGAGGATGTAGCAGCGGACGTTGTCGATGGGTTGGCCGATGGGCACGTGCGCCGGCGTTGCATCGGCGCTCGCCCATGCCCTCACCAGTTCTGTCGTGTCGTACCAGGTGACATCGGCGGCGACCTCGGAGGAGCCGTAGAGGTTGATCAGCCGGGCCTGCGGCAGTTGGTCGTGGAAGCGGCGCGCCAGTTCGACGGGCAGGGTCTCGCCGCTGCAGACCCAGTGGCGCAACATCGGCAGGCGTTCCTGCAACCCCGGCCCGGCATCCAGCATCGCCCGCAGCAGCGACGGCACGAGCACGATGCGCGTGACCTCCTGCCGCGCCAGGGTCTCGATCAGGCGCGACACATCCTTCACCAGCAGGTCCGGCAGGATGATCGACGGCACCCCCTGCAGCAGCGGGCCGAAGATCTCCCACACCGAGTCGACGAAGGACAGCGCGGTCTTCTGGCAGCAGACGTCGTCCGCCGTGAACGGCTGCGTGCGCCACATCCAGGTCAGGCGATTGTCGGTCGCCCCCTGGGTCGCCTCCACGCCCTTCGGCTGCCCGGTGGAGCCCGACGTGTAGACGACATAGGCGAGGTCGTCGGGCTGCGTCTTATCGGCCCGCATAGGCTCGGCTGACAGAGGCTCGACCGCCGCGGCGTCCTCGGTCGCGATCTCTTCGAGGCGGATGACCCGCGCGTCCGCGGCCGGCAGACTCCCCATCAGGCCGTCCTCGGTCAACAGCAGCTCGGCGCCGCTGTCCGCCAGCATGTAGGCCAGGCGCTGGCGTGGATAGGACGGGTCCAACGGCAGGTAGGCGGCCCCGGTCTTCAGGATGCCGAGCAGGCCGGCGACCATCCCGATGGAACGCTCCAGAAAGACCCCGACCAGGGTGCCGCGACCGGCGCCCGCGGCGCGCAGCCGCCGGCTGATACGATCAGCCTGGGCGTCGAGTTCCTGGTAGCTGATGCTCGCATCGCCCCGGTTGTCGCCGCACTCGATCAGCGCGATGCGCTCCGGCGTCGCCGCGGCCTGGCGCGCAAAGCGCCGATACAGCCCGGCGACCTCCGCATCCGCCGTCGCATCGTCTTGCCGTGAGGCCGTCGGGGCGGCCCAGCCCTCCAGGATCATCGTCCGCTCGGCGGGGGTCAGCAGCGGCAGCCGCGACAGGGACCGCTCCGGATCATCCAGCATGCCGCCGAGCACCGTCTGCATGGCGCCCACCAGGCGCTCGACGCTGTGCGGCAACAGGCGGTTGGCGTCGTAGGTGACCTGCCCAGAGAGGTCGCCGGCCATGTCGAAGACCGACAGCGACAGCGCCTCCGGTGTGCCGCGCTGACCGATGGCGCGCGTCTCGGCGAACAGGCTCTGCGCCCGCGCCGGCCGGCGCGCGGCGTCGAGGATGAAGCCCACCGATGGTGCGGCGGCGCCAGGCGATGCCCCCGCTGCCTTGAGCAGACGCAGCACCTCGGAGAATGGGAACAGCTGGTGCTCGAAACACCGGCTCAGGTGCTGCTGCGTGCGCTCCAGCAGCGCTGCCACGCTTGGGTCGCCGCCCAGGTCCGCGACCAGACAGAGGGGATTGATCAAGTACCCGGCGGTGCGCTGCCAACCCGCCAGGTGCCGTACCGACGTGGGCGTGGTCACGATGAAGCGCTCCTGACCGCTGTAGCGACCGACGGCCACCTGATAGGCGGTCAGCAGCACCGTGAACAGCGATATCCGCTGGTCGCGGACAAAGGCCCGCAGCCGCTCGGCCAGCCCCGGCGCGAAGGCGAAATCGTGCGTCGCCGCCCGATAGCCGTCGGCAGCGGCGGGCGCGAGGTCGGCGGGGATGCCCGGCGCTGGCGGCCAGTGCGCGATCAGCTCGCCCCAGAAGGCGTGCAACGGTGCATCCTGCGCGGCGACACTGTCCTGCTCCCAACGCACGAAGTCGCGGTAGGTCAGGGCCGTGGCCTGGTCCGCGTCCGGCGGTGGCGCCGACGCGCCGGCGCAGGCGGCCCGGTACAGGGCCTCCAGGTCATCGATCAGGACCTCCTGGGTCAGGAAGTCGGAGGCGATGTGGTGCAGAGTCCAGTGCAGCAGGCGCTCGCCGTCGGCGCGCGACCCGGTGCCTAACCCGGTGCCTAACCCGGTGCAGAGTACCGCCGTGCGCATGACAGGTCCGTTGACGAGGTCGAACGGCAGGTCCGCCTGCTCCGTGATCCAGCGCTCGACCTGCGCGGGCGTCCAATCCGCCACGTCCTGCACCGGCAGGACGACACGCGCCGCCTCCGCCACCCGCTGGATCGGCACCGGCGGCTCGGCGCCGTCCGGTACGGGATAATGGCTGCGCAGCACCGCATGGCGGTCGATGAGCCATTGCAACGCTTGCTGCAGGGCATCGAGGTCCACGTCCGCGTGCAGACGCGCGACCAGGTACAGGTTGTAGATCGGCGTCTCTGGATCCAGACGCCAGGCCATCCACAGCCCCAGCTGGCCCGCCGACAGCGGATAGGCTTGGCGGTCCGCCGTGCACTCCGTCAGCCAGGCCACCAGCGCCTCCTTGTGCGCGCGCAGGGTCTCCACCGTCTGCGGCTGGGTGCCGCCGCGGGGTGCGCCGTAGTGCAGTTGCCCGTCGACGAGGTCGAGCCGCTCGCCGCGCGCCCGCAGATCGTCGAGGAACTCGACGACGTTCAGAGTATGACCGTGGTCCATGTGTCCTCTCCCGCGGGGTCGCCCCCGTCGGCTGTCGATGCTTTGGATGGCGCGTCCCCGGCAGCGGGTGCCGGGCCGAACTGCGCCGCGCCCGCCGCGGCCATGGCGTTGATGGATGGCCCCCGGAGCATCCGCGGCAATGGGATCTGCAGACCGGGGTCGCGCCGCAGCCGGTTGCGCAGCTCGATCAGCATCAGTGAGTCGAAGCCCAGGGACAGCAGGTTTGCGTCCGGGTCGAGGTCCGCGGCCTCGGCTCGGCCGAGCACCTCGGCGACGAGCCCCGGCAGGTGTCGTCGGAGCAGCCCCTCGCGCGCATCGGGGTCGACCGCGGCCAAGGCCGCGCGCAGGTTCTGCGTCGAGCTGTCCGCGCTCGGCTCTGCCTCGCCGCGCCCGGTTTGGAGAGACTGGGCCGACAGATCCTGGGCAGCGAGACAGTCGGCCAGGAAGGCGCGATGGGCCTGGAACGCGTCGACGAAGCCGTGCCAGTCCGCCCGCAACACGGCCAGGTGCCCACGCTCGCCGAGGAGCGCGGCCAGGGCCGCGCAGGCCTGCGCCAAGGGCAAGGCGCCGAGCCCGGTTCGCTCCATGCTGTCACCAACCTCGGCCGCCATCCCGGTCCCGGCCCAATCGCCCCAGCTGATGCAGAGCGCCGGCAGACCCTGGCGAAGCCGATACTCGGCCAAGGCGTCGAGGAAGGCATTCGCCGCCGCGTAGTCCGCGTGCCCGCCGAGCCCGAGCAGCGACGATGCGGACCCGAAGAGCACGAACAGGTCCAGCTCAAGGCCCCGAGACAGCCGATGCAGGTTCCAACCGCCGGCGACCTTGGCCCCGAGCACCGCTGCGAAACGCGCCCAGTCGGGCTGGTCCGAGGGGTCCGCGGCGATGGTGCCGGCGGCATGGATGATCCCCGCGAGCGACGGCAGGTCCCGCCCGGTGTCGCTGGCGGCGTTGCCGACGCCGACGCCGACGCCGTTGTCGTTGTCGTTGTCGTAATCGAGGTCCGCCCCGCCGCCACCACCCACGCACCGCGGCGCAGCAAAGCGCGCGAACAGAGCCGCCAACGCCTCCTCGTCGGCCACATCCAACTCCGGCGTGTGGACCGCCAGCCCACGCTCGCGCAGCCGCGCCAGCCGCTCGCGCTGTGCATCCGTGCGGACGCCGCGGCGGCTCGCCAGGACCAGATGCCGCGCCCCGCCGTCGGCAAGGGTCTCCGCCACCTCCAGGCCCAGGGCACCGAGACCGCCGGTGATCAGATAGGCAGCCTCGGCGCGCAGCGCCACCGGTGTCGCGGCGGGGGCCTCGGCGGCGGGTACAAGACGCGCCACATAGCGGGCGTCGCCGCGCAGCGCGACCTGTTGCTCGGCCATGCCCTCGGCTCCGGCCGGACCCGCGGACGCACGCAGCTGCGCCCACAGGGCCTCGGCACCTGCGTTGGCGCCCTGTGCCGGGCACAGATCGATCAGTCCGCCCCAGCGCTGCGGCTGCTCCAGCGCGATGGTGCGTCCCAGACCCCAGACGGTGGCCTGCACCGGATTGAGGTCGGCGGCCCCGTCGGACTCATACTCGCTGCCGACCGGCTGGGCGCCGCGGGTCACGAGCCAGAGTCGTGCGCCGTCGTTCGCCAGCTCGGATGACAGCACCCCGTGCGCGGCGTGGATCGAGCGTTGAGCCGCAACCAGCGCCGAGCCGGGAGCCGACGCCGGCATGGTCGCATCCAGCGCCCAGAGCACGACAATGCGCGACGGCGCGGGGTGGCCCGCAGCGCGCAGCAAGGCCGACAGCCGGGCCGGATCGACCGGGTCGATGCCCGGCTTCCCCTCGTTCTGCGGCGTCGGCGTCGGCGTCTCGTCGGCATAGACCAGATCGGCCGTGCCACCGGCGGCCTCGATCCTGGTGGCCAGGGCCGCGCCGATGCCCGCTGCATCGGCAAGGATCAGCCAGCGCTCGCCGTTGCCGCCCGGCGCCGCCGGCACCGCGTCGTCCGGCGACCCGGGCTCCTGCGCCGGGTCGGGTCGCCAGATTGGGGCGTAGCGCAGCGCCTGCCAATCCGGCGCCGCGTCCGCAGCAGCGGTCGCCCCCTGAAGCTCCGTGATCAGCAGCCCGGCGACTCGATCGGCGTCGACGGAGGTCAGCTCGCCGCGATCCTGCAAGCGTTGCACCGCCTGCCGCAAGCGCCCTTGCAGGTCGGGCAGCGCGGCGTCGGGGCCGAACGCCGCCGGGGCAGTCGGCTCGATCCAATGGCGCTTGTGCTGGAATGGCATGGTCGGCAAGACCAGCCGGCGCCAGCTCCGCCCGGCGTACAGGCCCTGCCAGTCGGGCGCACGACCGGCCGTGTAGAGCCGCCCCAGGCTGCCGAGTGACTGCGCGCCGTCGTCGTGGTCGCGGCGCAGGCTCGGCAGCAGGAGCGGGCCATCGTTGCCGCGCGCGTCGACCACCTCCGCGGCCAGCCCGAGCAGGGTCGGGGTGGGCCCGAGCTCCAGCAGGGTGCCGACACCGGCGTCCAGCAGCGTCTCGACGCCGGCCGCGAAGCGCACGGCCGAACGGGTATGCCGCGCCCAATACCGCGGGTCGGTCAGCTCCCGCGAGACCGGCCCGCCGGTGACGTTGGAGATCAACGGGATGCGCGGCTCGCGCAGCGTGACTGTGCCGAGGACATCGGCCAATGGCGCGAGCATCGGCTCCAGCAGCGGCGAGTGGAAGGCGTGCGAGACGCGCAGGCGCCGATGGCCGATGCCCTCCTCCGCCAGCCGCTCGGCGATGTCGTCGAGCGTCGCCACGGGACCGGAGAGCACCGTGCGCAGCGGCGCATTGACGGCGGCGATGCAGGTGTCCTGCGCGTCGGCGGGGATCAACGCCCGTGTGCCCGCCTCATCGAGTGCCACCGCGAGCATGCCGCCACCGGCGGGCAAGGCCTGGATCAGCCGACCGCGCTCGGCGACGATGCGCAGGGCATCCTCCAGCTCAATGGCCCCGGCAACGCAGGCAGCGACGTACTCGCCGACGCTGTGCCCCAGCACCAGATCGGGGACGATGCCCCAGGCGCGCCACAGCTCGGCCAGCGCGTACTCGATCGCAAACAGCGCGGGCTGGGTGTACTGGGTCTGCGCCAGCAGGGCATCCGCCTCGGCTTCGCCCTCGCCCTCCGGCGCGCTGAACAGCACCGACAGCAGCGGTCGCGGCAGCAGCGGCGCAAGAATCTCGGCACAGCGGTCGATGGCGGCCCGGAACGGGGCGAAGCCGTCGTACAGGCCGCGCCCCATGTTGGCGTACTGGGCGCCCTGGCCGGTGAACAGGAAGGCGATCTTGCCGCCGTCGGCGCTCGGCCGTGCCGGCGGCGACAGCCCCGCGAGCCGCTCACGCAGCTCCGCGACCGAACTCGCCACCACCGCGCCGCAAACGCCGAGATGGCGCCGACCGACCGCGGCCGTCGCGCACAGCGACGCCAGGTCGATGTCCGCTTGCGCATCGAGCAGGTCGCGATAACGCTTGATGAGCGCACCCAGGGACGGACGGCTGGCGGCGGACAGGACCAAGAGCTCATGCGAGGGCTGGGCCGGCGGCGCGGTTGCCGCAGCGCTGGGGATGCACGACGGCGCCTCCTCCAGCACCAGATGGCAGTTGGTGCCGCCCATGCCGAAGGAGCTCACGCCGGCGCGCCGCGGCCCCTGCGCCGGCGCCGGCCAGGGGGCCAGTCGAGCGGCGACCTCGAAGGGGCTGGCGGCGAAGTCGATTTCAGGGTTTGGCGTCTGGAAGTGCAGGCTCGGCGGGATCTCCCGGTGCTGGAGCGCCAACACGGTCTTGATCAGGCCGGCGATGCCCGCGGCCTCGTCGAGATGGCCGAGGTTGGTCTTGACCGAGCCGATGGCGCAACGCGCTGTCGTGCCGTCGGGCTCATACCCGCCCGAGCGGAAGGCCCGGCTCAGAGCCGCGACCTCGATCGGGTCGCCGAGCCGCGTGCCGGTGCCATGGGCCTCCACGTAGCCGATGCTCTGCGGGTGGACCCGCGCGGCGGCCAGCGCCGCCTCGATCACCGCCTGCTGGCCACCGGCGCTCGGTGCGGTGAAGCCGACCTTGTCCGCGGCGTCGTTGTTGATGGCCGAGCCCTTGATGACGGCGAGGATCGGGTCGCCGTCGGCCTGGGCACGCGCCAGCGGTTTCAACAGCACCATGCCGACACCGCTGCCGAACAGCGTGCCCTCGGCGCGGGCGTCGAAGACGCGGCAGGCGCCGTCGGGGGAACGGATCATGCCCTCTTCATAGAGATAGCCGGCGCGCTGCGGTACCCGCAGCGCCACGGCCCCGGCCAGGGCCGCGTCGCACTCGCCGGCGCGCAGGGCCTGGCAGGCCGTGTGCACCACCACCAGGCCGGTGGAGCAGGCGGTCTGCACCGTCAGCGCCGGGCCGCTCAGGGCCAGTTTGTAGGCGATGCGCGTGGCGAGGAAGTTGCGGTCGTTGGCCAGGTTGGCCTGATACTCCTCCAGGGTCGCCTCGGTGACCGGGCGGGCGCGGATGAGCTGGTTGATGAAGTAGTTGCTCTGGCTGCTGCCGGCATAGACGCCGACCCGCCCGCCGCTGGGGGGCGCTCCGGCGCGCTCCATCGCCTCCCAGGCGCATTCGAGCAGCAGGCGCTGCTGCGGGTCCAGCAGCGCCGCCTCCCGATCGCTGTAGCCGAACAGCGCGGCATCGAAACCGGCGATGTCCT
>RCNG010001494.1_pt1 | contig 14125 bp, 14 predicted proteins | sample 2041371 | NCBI WGS metagenome assembly RCNG01 (sample SAMN09708227, study PRJNA481090) | Marine sediment metagenome, whole genome shotgun sequencing project. | biome: marine sediment; feature: ocean; material: sediment; isolation source: Sewage treatment plant 1 marine sediment (STP1) ... | reverse complement strand
GCGTTCGCCCAGTGAACCTGTCCCCCGGCGACGGAGCCCGAGCCATCGCCGAGATGGTCAGTGCCGGGGTGACAATCGGGTAGCACCGGCCAGCGGGGAGTCGCATATCGCCACCAGAGACCGCAGCCGAGACCAGGGGCCCGCCGGACGTCCTCCCTGGCGAACTGTGTACGCTCGCCGGTGCACACCCGTCTCTTCAGAAGCGACAGATGCCGAACCCAACTTCGTCACCGTCTTCATCGAGAACGAAGCCGGATCGGACATCAAGCACCACTACGACGAGGCGACCCTTTCGGTCGAGCGTACGGAGCGCGTGGGCGCGGCCTATCCCTTCCCCTACGGGTTCATCCCAGAGACACTTGCACCCGACGGCGACGCCGTGGACTGCTTCGTCCTCACCGACCGACATCTTCCAACCGGCGTGACCGTCGAGGCGCTGCCGATTGCATTCGTGGAACAGACCGAAGCCGGATCGACCGACAACAACGTCCTCGCGGTTCTGCACGACGAATCAGTTTCCGATCTGGACGGTGCCGTCGCACGGATCGTCGCCTTCATCGAGGAGTTCAGAGCCGGCGAACCCGAAGCCGCCTCGCATGCCGGCCGAACACTCGGGAGTGACGACGCCGTAGCGTATATCGCTGCCGGAACCGTCGCCCACAACGAGCGTCTTCGATCACGCGAGACGTGAACCGTTCTTCTCACCGCCGAGACTCCGAACAGAATCATGTCGCAACCGCCCAGGCACCACAGCTGCACTCAGGTGCTACAGCGAATGCGAATTGCTACCGAGCCGTTCCTTCTCCTCCTGCTGGTCGTGATTCTCGTCAACGCCGATGACCGGGAGCTGTTCAGCACCGGCGTTGCAATGGTCAACTCGATCGCGGTATTCGTCATCCTCTTCGTCGCGGCTCTTGTGATTTCGGGGCCGGATAGTCGGTCGGAACTGTCGAAAAAGGGGGACCCGGTCACTCGGCGTTGTCGGTGGTCGGCGGAGGGGCTCCTATCCCTGTGGTGGAGGAAGCCGATCCGTCAACGGTTCGAACTCTGCGCGGATCCGGATCGCGGGAACGCTGCAAGCGGGTTGTCGATCCCGGCATCCGGAGTAGTGTCCGAGGAGGCAGTGGACCCACGCGTTCCCTGCAACGTTGCGGAATGGGAGTCATCATGGCGATAGGTCCGGTACAGCTCTTCGTGCTCGGTTTTGATCATCCGGAGTTCCACGGGGCGATCATCGACGAGCTCGATCGTCTCAAACAGAGCGGCACGATCAAGGTGATCGATGCTCTGGCGGTACACAAGGACGCTGTGGGCGACGTTGAGGTCGCGCATCTCAGCAATCTCACGATGGAAGAAGCCATCGAGATCGGCAGCGTTGTTGGCGCTCTCGTTGGTCTTGGAATCGAGGGTGAAGAAGGTATGGAGATTGGCGCTGTGGCCGGTGCCGAGGCCGGTGCCGAGGCCGGCGCCGAGGGCCTCGAGGTCTTCTCCAACGATGACGCGTGGGATGTGATTGAGGAGATCCCGAACGACTCCGCTGCGGCGCTCATCCTCATTGAGCACCATTGGGCGGTCGGGCTTCGTGATGCGGTGGCCAGCGCTGGCGGTGTGCGTATTTCGGACGGCTTCATCGACCCGATCGATCTCGTCGCCGTCGGCCTCGTGGCCGGCGAAGAGGTGGCGGAGTACGAGGCGCTCGCGAACGCGTTCTAGAACACAGCACTAGAACACAGCAACAGAAGCATCTCCTGAAGAAGGGAATCAAATCATGCCGAGACCACGCAGAGTTGTACGACGGACGGCACGGCGCACCGGTCGACGCACGGCGCGTCGCACAGCGCCCCGCCGCTAGCGAACACCCAGCTCGACAACCAGGTGGACAACCAGGTGGACGGGTGCCAACCGCTGGCACCCGTCCATAGCAATGCCTCCTGTGGGCGTACGCATGCCGCGGCAGAGGTTCGCGTTTCCTTCGGGTGTTATGGGCGATCTATGCCGTGAACGTCAGGGTGTACTCCACCTCGTCGGCGAGATGTTCCACGCCGTTGGTGTGAGGAACGAATCCGTTCTTGCGAAGGACCCGGGTAGATGCACTGTTGCTGCCAGCGACACCGCCAACGACGGACCGTATGGATCCGTTGGCTCGGCACCAGTCGGCAGAAGCCGCGACGACCTCGGTCGCCAAGCCCCTGCCCAAACGCTTTCGGCGAACACATCCCCCAGACGCACGTCCCTCGCTCTGTCGCTGTTCTCGGACTCGGACAGGATCAGAAGGGCGACCATCCGATCGGCCCCCAACGACGAGCACCGTGCCCTCCCTCAGGCGCTCGGCGAACCATGAGGCGGCCCGATCCATGTCGTATGGGCCCTGCCACCCCGGTGGAAGGTCACGAGTGACTGCCGCGGTCAATAGCGACACGACGAAGCCGTCACGCAGCGCCTCCGCTGCGTCGCCGGTCAGGAGGCGAGACCAATCGTCCACCAACCGGTCGGTCTCGAAAGAACAGTCGCAGTCGCCAAGAGCCATCGATCCACCGTACCACTCGCCCCGTGGCGCTGATACGGGAGGGGTGCCGACGGCCGTTCTCTTCATGACTCGTCCTCTCCCGTCCATGGCCATTCCGTTCCCACTTCACTAGACCGCCAACAACGCCGAGCGGGAAGCACACCGATACGCACGAGTGTCTTCCTGGAGTTACCGAGTGCGATAGCCTCGGCCAATGACTCCAGAAGCAGTGCAGACATGGCTGGACGCATACGTCGCGGCGTGGCGAAGCTACGACCCGGAACAGATCGGTGACCTCTTCACGGAGAACGCCACGTACACCTGCTACCCGTGGGATGAGCCCACGGGCGGTCGGGAGAGGATCGTGACCACTTGGCTCGACGCTCGGGATGAGGCGGGAAGCTGGGAAGGCGAATACCGGCCCTTCGTTGTTGCGGACAACCGAGCTGTGGCCACAGGCGAGACCCGCTATGCCAACGGCGAAGTCTTCCTCAATATCTGGCAACTGACCTTCGAAGACGAGGGCCGATGCCGTGCATTCGTCGAGTGGTTCATGACGCCTCCCACCAGCAAGGACTGATCGCTGGTCTCGGCTCGCGCGACTATCGCGGTGAGAGTCGGCAGGCGGCAGTCGGCGGCTCAATCGGGTCTGTCTCGCTCCCAGAGCCCCCCTGCGCATCCGCCGGAGCGGATGCGCGTCCCCCCACTGCTCTGGGGGACGGAAGAGGTGGCATGCGCTGGTCTTGTGTCCCCTCGGCCGCAGGACGGGGGGGACGCGGAGGAGCGCAGCGACGACGCAGGAGGGCACGGGGGACACCGTCCAACCCGCCCAGCCTGGCGGCGCTGCCACCTCCCCCTGAAGGGGAGGAGACGTATGGAGTGCCTCGCTGGACTACTCGAGCGGACGAGGTAGGCCGGTTACCACTGCGTCGACGATCTCTTTGAGCCACGAGTCGGTCACGGCGCCGCGGCGCATCATGATCCGGAACCACACCTGGGCTGCAACGGTCTCAACGATCTGGCCGGCGTCGACCGACGCTGCGACCTCGCCGCGCCCGATCGCCCGATCGACGATCACCCGGGCTTCTTCGAACCGTTGGGACCAGAAGGCGTCGGCCAGGCGCTGGATCGTCGGTGAGTCCGGTTCGCTGATGATGGCCGCTGCGAGCGCACGGCCGATCGAATCGGTGATGCCGGCGGCGATCGATCGTCCCAGACCGACCAGGTCGTCGCCGAGGTCGCCGGTGTCAGGGATCGGAATACCCTCACTGCCCCGCTCGAGCAGGGCATCGAGCACCACACGATCGGCGCTCCCCCATCGCCGGTAGATCGTGGTCTTGTGCACGCTTGACCGCGCGGCGATGCGGTCGACGCTGAGCGAACGCCAACCGAACTCGCCGAGTTCGAGGACCGTCGCCTCGAGCACGGCAGCCCGCACACGGGCGGAACGGCCGCCGGGTCTCTTCATGGATTGCATGCGTCAATCCTAACGCAACTTTCAGTTGCATTACTACCATCATCAGACTACGTTAACGCTACATCGTGTCGCAATAGGAGGAACCGTGAAGCAACTCACCACCAACATCACCATCGAGGGCAGCCCCGAAGCCGTCTGGAATACGCTGATGGACTTCGACGCCTACCCCGAATGGAACCCGTTCGTTCGTGAGATCACGGGCGACCCGACAACGGGCGATCAGCTCGCGGTCCGCATCCAGAATCCCGGCAGCAGGGCCATGTCGTTCTCCCCCACTGTCACCAAGGTCGAGGCGGCCCGACGGTTCGCTTGGCTTGGCAAGCTCGGGTTCAAGGGGTTGTTCGACGGCCATCACCAGTTCGACATCGAGCCAATCGACGCCGACACGGTCCGATTCACGCAGAGTGAAGACTTCAGCGGCGCCCTGGCTCCGATCTTGTGGCCGATGGTCGCGAGGAAGACCGAGGCCGGTTTCAATTCGATGAATGCGGCCCTCAAGGCCCGCGTCGAGGGCGCCTAGCCGAAGCCTCGCTCCCTCGCGATCATCTCCCCCTGAAGCTCCTTCACCTGTTTGGTGAGCGACACGTGATAGACGTGTGGATTGACGAGACGCCGCACGCCCGTGTCGAGCCGTTCCAGGTCGAGCGATCTGCGCCCCCGCATCTCGTCGAGCGACGGCGGCGATCCGATCCGCTCCCCATCTCCGTAAACAGGAACGACGAGTTCCTCGACATCGCGAATCCCGTCGAGGTGGCGGGCGATCCCCTCGCGGTGCGGGTGGTAGAGCTCGAGGCTGCCGCCGAAGGAAAGATCCTCGTCACCGGCGGAGACGACGTCGGCGGTCGCCAGACCCCGTTGGTCGTAGATCCGCCACACGCGCTTGTCCCCGGGGATTGGCATCTTCTCCGGCGTGTCCGAAATCTTCATCGCCGGGATCCACTCCCCTTCGCCGTCGATCGCCACCAGCTTGTAGACACCGCCGAGCGCGGAATAGCCCTGCGACGTGATCAGCCGCGTCCCGACCCCGTAGGTGAGGCGGCGGAGCACGGCGTTGCCGTTGACGCCGTAGCGAGGCGCCTCTTCGACGATCTGTGCACGAATCTGCCACATCGCCAGCTCGTCGAGCTCCGACGACAGCACAATCCGGGTATCCGGGAAGCCCGCATCGTCCAGCATCTGTGCCGCCCGGACGGCCAGGTGAGCCAGGTCGCCCGAGTCCAGACGGATCCCGATCGGTTCGTGGCCGTCGGCGCGCAGCTCCTCAAAGACCCGGATGGCGTTGGGGATGCCGCTCTCGAGCGTATCGATCGTGTCGACCAGCAGCACGCACTCGTCGGGGTAGGTGGCGGCGTAGGCACGGAACGCCCCGATTTCGCCCTCGCCGAGCGCCATGAACAACTGCACCATTGAATGGGCATGCGTGCCCTGTGGATCCACGCCCATGGCAGACGAAGCACCGACATTGCTCGAAGCGTCGGCGCCGCCGATCAGGGCTGCTCGCGTACCGGCGTTCGCACCGACATCCGGACCCCGACGCATGCCAAACTCGAGAACCGGACCGCCGGCTGCCGCCTCAGCGACCCTCGATGCCTTGGTAGCAACGAGGGTTTGATAGTTGAGATGGTTGAGGAACGAGGTCTCGAGGATCTGCGCCACGGCCAGCGGCCCTTCCACGACGGCAATGGGCTCATGGCCGTGCACGATCCGCCCCTCAGGAACCGAACGAATGGAGACGCCGCCGAAACCACCGGTCTCTGCAAGCCACGACAGGAATCCGTCGTCGAACCGACGGCGGCCTGCTGCATCGTGCTGGCCGCGGAGCTGGTCGAGATCCTCGTCTCGGACCCGCGTCGTCTCGATCCAATCGAGCAGCCAGTCGAGGCCGGCGAACACCGCGTAGCCCGCTTGGTGCCGTCCGTAGTCCGGGTATCGGCGGAAGAAGTAGTCGAACTGGGCCGTCCGCTCATGCAGCCCGTATTTCCAGTAGAGCTGCGACATCGTGAGCTGGTATTGATCCGTGAAGAGAAACCCCTCCGTGAGATCACGTCGGTCGTTGGTCATTGTTCACACCCTAGGAGTCCACGGCAGAATCAGAACCGAGACCTCGGAGCCAAGACTCGGACCGGCGGTTGGTACTTGCTACTTGGTACTTGCTACTTCGTACTTGCTACTTGGTACTTGCTACTTCGTACTTGCTACTTCGTACTTGCTACTTCGTACTTGCTACTTCGTACTTGCTACTCCCCTACCCGCCCTCGGTCATGGGGCGAACGTCGAGTGCAGCGTCGAGCTCGTCCTCGGGGAGCACGGCCATCTCAAGGGCGACCTCGCGCACGCCACGGCCCTCGGCGAAGGCCTTCTTGATCACCTCGGCCACCTTGTCGTACCCGATGTGAGGAACGAGCGACGTGGCGACGATGGCGTTCTGATCGAGAAGGAACGCCGCCCGCTCGACGTTGGCCGTGATGCCGTCGACCGTCATCTCCTTGAGGACCCGGGCACCGGAAGCAAGCAGCTCGATCGACTCGAGCAACGCATGGGCCATCACCGGCATCATCACATTGAGCTCGAAGTTGCCGTTGGCTCCGCCCCACGTAATCGTGACGTCGTTTCCGAAGACCCGTGAAGCGATCATCATCACAGCCTCCGGGATCACCGGGTTGATCTTTCCCGGCATGATCGACGAACCCGGCTGGAGCGACGGGAGCGTGATCTCGCCGATGCCGTTGCGCGGACCGGACGACAACCAGCGCAGGTCGTTGACGATCTTGAACATCGAGGTCGCGACCGTCTTCAGGACACCGGAAGCGTTGACGTATGCATCCTTTGCCGCTTGCGCCTCAAAATGGTTTTCGGCCTCCACGAACGCGAAGCCCGACCGGCGGCTCATGATCGCGATAGTTCCGGCGGCGAAGCCCGCCGGGGCGTTGATCCCGGTGCCGACCGCGGTGCCGCCGAGCGCCAACTCGCGAAGGTCCGGCAGCGCCGAGTTAATCCGGTTGATGCCCTTCCCGACCTGTGCGGCATACCCGGCGAACTCCTGTCCGAGGCGAATCGGCGTGGCGTCCTGGAGGTGCGTCCGGCCCGACTTCAGCACATCGTCGAACTCGAATGCCTTGGTTTCAAGACTTGCCTTGAGACTGCGCATCGCCGGGAGCAAGTCCTCTTCGAGGGCGGCAACCGCGGCCACATGCATTGCCGTCGGAATCACGTCGTTCGACGACTGGCCGGCGTTGACATGATCGTTGGGGTGGACGAGCTTCGACCCGATCTCACCACCCAGAATTTCGGTCGCACGGTTCGAAAGCACCTCGTTGGCGTTCATGTTCGTGGAGGTGCCGGAACCGGTCTGGAACACGTCGACGACAAACTGGTCGTCGAACCGCCCTTCCATCAACTCCTCGGAAGCAGCGATGATCGCCCCGGACTTCTCCTCGTCGACGATGCCCATCGACGCGTTCATCTCGGCGGCAGATCCCTTGATCAACCCGAGCGCCCAGACGAAGCGACGCCCGAACCGGAGGTCGGAGATCGGAAAGTTGTCGACGGCTCGTTGCGTCGATGCGCCGTAGTAGGCATCGTCGGGGACGGCGACCTCGCCCATCGAGTCACGTTCGATCCGCATGCGTGCTCCTTCGTAGCGGGATGTCTGTTCAGGATACAGCCCGGAAATCTCGCGACCATCGGGCCGGTTGCGCAGCGCTGGCTAGGCGAGGGCCTGTTCGACGGCCGCGGGAAAGATGGCGCCAACGTCGCCGTCTACCCGCAGTGTGACGAACGGAGAGTCGTCGTGCTCGGTCGGGCCCCGATTGATGATGGCGTAGCACGAGCCGGTTCGAGCGGCCTCGAGGGGAATGTCGGCGGCCGGTGTCACCAAGAGGGTCGAACCGAGAGCCAGCGCAGCATCTGCCCGGTTTGCCGCCTCGCACGAACGAGTCAGGTCTTCCATCCGCAGCGCCTGCCCGAACGAGATCGTGGCGGGTTTGAGGAATCCGCCGCACTCGCACACCGGGGGTTCGCCGCTGGCCTCGAACTCCTCGAACGGTCCGCTCGGATCGGTTCGTACCGAGCAGGTCTGGCACTCGACGCGCCCGTTCGTGCCGTGGATTTCGACCAGTCGGTCCTCCGATGTTCCGGCGATGCGGTGGAGCCCGTCGACATTCTGGGTGACGAGCAGTTCGAGCCGGCCCGCACGTTCGAGGGCGACGACGGCCTCGTGGACGGGGTTCGGTCTCGCCGAGCGGAAGGCCTCGCGATCCTCGGCCTTCTGCCGCCAATACTCGACGCGAGATTCGCGGCTGGCCATGAAATCGTCGTAGAAGACAGGGCGACGAGTGTTCCAGACGCCCTTCGGCCCGCGGTAGTCGGGGATGCCGCTCGCCGTGGATATGCCAGCGCCGGTGAAGATCAGGATCCTCTGCGCTGCGCCGAGGATCGTGGCAAGTCGGGTGATGCCCGCTACCTGGTCAACGGCTGGGGTCATACCGGACCCTGCAAGATGTCGATGAACACCACGGCAAAGGCAACGGCCGAAATGGCGATGACAACGCGGCGTACCCAGATGAGCCCCCACCACAACCCGAACTCGTTCACGGCCTCGGAGAGGGGCGCCTCGCCGTAGAGCAACACACGCAGGGCCATCTCGCCTCGCGTGCGGGCGCCGCCGAACCGGCCGCCGCTCCGCTCCACCATTTCGCCCGGATCGTCGATCGCTGCGGCGCGGGCCTGGATAGGCCGGACGAGCCAGATGAGCAGTCCGATCACGACCACGCCGGCGAGTAGCACGTACCAACTCTGCACCGCGAAAAGCGCGACCAGCCCGAGGATCCACACCACCCACAGGCGGGAGAGTTCGAACACGTATGACCGCGCGTCGTCATGGTCGGAGAACCAGTTCACAGGCCCAAGTCTACGAGCCTGCGTACCGGCTATCGCCGGTCCGTTGGCAGTTTCCACCGGAAACTGCACACCACACGTGGCAATGCGCACCAGCAAGCGGAGGTACGCCGGCAAATCCGACGCTAGCGAATCGTGGCGTATCCCTCGGTCTCGAGCCGATCGGCGACCTCGGGACCACCGGACTCGACCACGCGACCGTCGACCATCACATGGACCCGATCCGGGTTCATGTATCGGAGAATCCGGCTGTAGTGCGTGATCACCAGCACACCAAGCGTCGGACTGCGCAACGCCTCGACCAGTTCGGCAACCTCGCGAACAGCGTCGATATCGAGACCGGAGTCGATCTCGTCGAGCACCGCGACTTTGGGAGCCGAGACCGCAAGCTGAAACATCTCGGAGCGCTTCTTCTCACCGCCGGAGAGGCCGGCATTGATCGCACGCTCCATGAAGCGATCCATGTCGAGCAGGCGAGCCGCGTCGACGGTTCGGATCCGGGCGCGATCGGCATCGTCGGACACTTCAATCATCTCTTCGACCAAGTCGTCGAGCGACACGCCGGCGACCGCGGTCGGATACTGGAACGCCTCGAAGAGTCCGGCCCATGCCCGTTCATGGACCGGAAGGCCCATGACTTCAACACCGCCGACGAGGGCCGAACCGGCAGCCTCATAGTCGGTTTTGCCCATCAGGACGTGGGTCAACGTCGACTTGCCCGAGCCGTTGGGTCCCATCAGCGCATGCACCTCGCCAAAGGGCACTTCGAGATCGATGCCCTTGAGGATCTCCAGGTCCCCGAGGCGTGCGGTCAGATTCGTGATTTGCAGCGCGTTCGCCATCAGGACGCTCCTTCAATGGTCAGATAGACGACACCGTCTCGCACGGTGGCCGGATACACGGGCACGGGCGTCGTTGCAGGCAGTGCCCCCGGCTCGCCGGTAGCAAGATCGAAGGGCGACCCGTGCCGCGGGCACTCGACCTCCCCATCGAACAGATCGCCTTCGGAGAGCGATGCCTCAGCGTGGCTGCACCGGTCGCCGAGTGCATGGACCGACTCACCGGTGCGGAACAGAGCGATGCGCTCCCCACCGACCTCGACGAGAACGCCTCGGCCGTCGGGAAGATCGCGAAGAGGTGCGATCTCAACCATCATCGCAGCCTCCCCTCTTCCTGAGCCGTCTCGTACTTGCGATTGATCCAGGTCCCAACCAGTTGTGAGAGTTCGGGATGCGGGAGCTTGGCCAGCGCCTCGGCAAAAAAGCCGCGCACTTGGAGCCGGTCGGCCCGTTGCGGTGCGAGACCACGGCTCATGAGGTAGTAGCGCTGCTCCTCGTCGAGCGGCCCAACGGTGGATCCGTGGCCGCAACGCACGTCGTTGGCAAGGATCTCGAGGTTCGGAACCGATTGTGCGGATGCTCCATCCGACAAGATGAGGTTGCGGTTCGTCTGGAAGGCCTCAGTCTTCTGGCCACTCTCCTCGATGCGGATCATGCCGGTGAATACCGAACGGGCCTCATCCTCGACGGCACCCTTGAGGAACATGTCCGAGCGCGTGTTCGTCCCGATGTGCCGCATGAAGTAGCGGTAGTCGAGCACCTGGTGCTCCTCACCGAGGTAGGCGCCAACCACGTTGGCAGACGACCCGCGTCCTGCGAGAGCGACGTCGAGGTGGAGGCGAGCCAGGCGTCCGCCGAGGCCGATCTCCCCGAACTGGAATCGAGCGTCTGGGCCAACCTCGGATCGAAGGACTCCTAGCGACCGAACGTCATAGCCGAGGTTCTGGACGAGGCTCAGTGATACTCGGGCCCCAGCGCCCACGATGACGGAGAATTGAGGAACCACGAGCGCCTGCACATCTGCTGCCGACCGCAAGTGAACGACGACGGAGACGTCGGCGTGCTCCTCGGCGACGATGGCGACCGAAGGGAAGCTGGCCGAACCCGACGGACCGGCATGCAGGTCGATCGCAACGACCGAAGGGGCGACGATTGACGAGGCAGCGTGGATGAACACGCCGTCCGCACCGAATGCGTCGGCGGCCGATGCAAAAATCCCATCGGCTTCCGACAACCCAACACGGTCGGTGAGATCCTCGACAATGCCGGAGCGCTCGACCGCGGCCTTGCGCATCGACATGACCGTGAACGCTTCACCGTTGACCTCGGACCCGGCGAAGGTGTCCCCAACTACGCCGACGGCGATTGGATCGGCCAGGTACTCGAGCAGCGGATCTTCGCCCAGATCGTCCGTAGCACCGACGGCGGGACCAAAGTCGCCGAGGTCGAAGTCGAGATCAACGTATCGCCAGATCTCTTCGGCTTGGGTCGGCATGGCGGCTGACGCGAAGGACTCGAATGCGGCGGTGCGGCGGGCTTCCCGCCACGCCGGATCGTGTTCACCGGCGGCAGCCGACGCAGCAGTATCAAGGTTGGACAAGGGTGTTTCTCCAGCTCGCGAACGGTCGTGAGAGTACCGACGGACATCCCCCTATCTGATCGCGATATCTGAGGTTCGTACCTACCGTTTTGGCTTCGAGCTACCAGAGGACCGCATGCCGCGGGTCAGGAACTGCGGCAACGGACAGAAGGAGCAGCCCCAATGAACCGTGCGATCTATCGCATCGCGCTCGGCGCGGCCTCAGCCGCAATGCTGATGGCAGCAATCACACTCGCCACTCCCGCTTCGCAAGCGGCGTCTCCGGAGGAACCGGACGACTTCATCATCAAGGTATTTCCACACGAGACCGCGTCCGTCGAGTTCGGAGACACCTGGGGTGCAGGGCGTTCCGGCGGCCGACGCCACGCGGGCACCGACATCATGAGTCCGAAGGCGATATCGATCGTCGCCGTCGACGACGGCATCGTCGAGCGTCTCGACTGGAATCGCCTCTCTGGATGGAACATCATGATCCGGCATGCCGACGGTTGGACCAGCCACTACCTCCACCTCAACAACGACCACACCGGGACCGACAACGGCGAGGGCGGAGCTGAGGTCGCTTTTGCCGAAGACCTCGAAGTCGGCGACTTCATCAAGGCCGGCGATGTTATCGGCTTCGTCGGTGACTCCGGCAATGCCGAGCACACCGGCTCGCACACGCATTTCGAGCTTCACGTCGACGGCACCAAGGTGAACCCGTACCCATATTTGGCCGACGCGTTCGAAAGGAAGTTGAGAACGTCTGAGGTCAGCCGGAGTATTCAGTAGGCGGTACGAGTCGCCAGTCGCCAGTCAAGGGCGGAGCTACCAGCAGGAAGACAGACCCCTCGGCTGCTCAGCCGCCGCGGGTCAGCCCGTACGCTCTCTCGAAGACCGCGTCCAACATCGGCTCCGTTAGGCGGCCGGTGAACGTGTTCTGTTGGCTCACGTGGAAGCTGGCGAGGACGACGGGTCCGTCTGGAATCGAGACCTCCAGGCCGTGGGCAAACTTGGGGCGAGGCTTCGGGAGGTCATGCCCGTGGTCGGCGAGGTGCCGCCAGACCGAGCGGTACGCGAAGTCTCCCAGCACCACCACGACCAGGGGCTCCAAGATGCCCATCTCTTGGTCGAACCACGATGCGCACAAATCCCGCTCTTCCACCGACGGGCGGTTCACCGGAGGCGCACACCGAACCGGGGCAGTCACCCACGCGCCGCTGAGCACGAGCCCGTCGTCGGCAGCGGTGGATTCGGCCTGACTGGCGAAGCCGGCCCGCCACATTGCCCGATACAGCCAGTCGCCGCTGCGGTCGCCCGTGAACATGCGCCCCGTCCGGTTGGCCCCGTGTGCGGCCGGAGCGAGACCGACGACGACCGTCCTGGCCTCTGGGTCGCCGAATCCGGGGACCGGCCTCCCCCAGTAGGCGTCGTCAGCGAACGACGCCCGCTTCTCGTTCGCCACCTGTTCCCGCCACTGCACCAGCCGCGGGCAGCGGCGGCACACGATGATCTGTTCCGTCAGGGCGGCGAGCTCAGCCGACCGGCTCATTGGGGAGGGAGCAGACCCGTCGGGTATACGGCGCTGTTCGACCACAGCAACCAGCCGTTCGCCCGTTCGTCTGCTCGGCGTTGGACACCGCGCACGTCAGCCTCGGAGACCGTCCACGTCTGGAGCCATGGCCGGTAGTAGCCGAACCCCTCGAGTCGGGTGTTCCCGCTCACCAGGGCGGAGTCGACGATCTCCACGGCGTGTTCGTTCGGGTTGTCGTACCCCTTCCATCCCGAGCCGTAGTTCGTCGAGTAGAGCATCGGGCTGAGGACATCGATCGAACGTGACATCAGCCCCGGCCGCTGACCCACGCCCTCATCGGATCCGGACTCGAGGGTGATACCGAGCAGGCTCGCTCCGACGGCACACTTGAGCGGGTTCAACACCGTGTAGGCCCGCTTGAGGAACGCCTGGATCGAGCCGACCCGCACCTCCTCCGTGTACTCATCGTCGAAGACTGCCGTTGAGATGTCACCGCCAAACGGAAACGAGGCGAAGTCGAATTGGATCTCGTCGAATCCTGCCCGGCAGGCCTCCTCGGCGAGGGCCACCGGATACTCGAACGACACCGGATCGGTTGGGTCCATCCAGGCGTCGTCGTTCCTTGTCCGCCAGAGCTCTCCCGTGCCCTCGCTCAGCACGGCATGGTCCGGCTCGATCGTTGCCACAGGAGTGTCCTGGAACGCCACGACGCGTGCGATCTTGTAGAGGTCGTGGGCGTCCATGTCTGCCACGACCGCCGGGAGGACGTATTGGAGGGTCACGGCGGAGGCTTCTTGAGCGCGTTCGACGGCGGTGTCGTGATAGACCGTGCCGTATTCGTCCTTGATGTCGACGACGAATGCGTTGATCCCGGTCGCATCGGCCATCTCAAGCAGTTCCTGCCACCGAGCTGGATCGCCGGCTGCCGGACCGCTCACCCGAACCCCTCGCACGTCGATGGGTTCCATCGTCGTGTCGATCTCGGACGTCGAGCCATCCCAGGCCAGCACCGAGTCCTGCCAGGCAGGCCGTGCGAGTTCGACGTCACCGGGTTCTGCCCGAATGATCTCGAACCTGCCGTCGTCGTTCGTCACATCGCGTCCGGTACCGAGCGCCACAGTGACTCCCGGAAGGGCTACACCACGATGCGTGGTGACGCGCCCGGAGAGGACGACCGGCTCCAGCCGGACCTCGATCCGATCATCCCTCGGGGGTTCGTCCATCTCAACGACGTGCGGTTCGAACCCGGACGCCGACACGGCGACCGATGTCGATCGTTGGGGCCACACGAATG
>RCNG010000949.1_pt1 | contig 14133 bp, 8 predicted proteins | sample 2041371 | NCBI WGS metagenome assembly RCNG01 (sample SAMN09708227, study PRJNA481090) | Marine sediment metagenome, whole genome shotgun sequencing project. | biome: marine sediment; feature: ocean; material: sediment; isolation source: Sewage treatment plant 1 marine sediment (STP1) ... | reverse complement strand
TATTTTCCAAGTCTGAGGATTCTTAAAGCTCCTTGTATTACCAAAGCAAAAACAATAGTTCCAATAATTAGATCAGGTTTACTTGAGTTAAGCCAATTAACTAAAAGGCCAGCGGCAATTACTCCCAAATTAATAATAACATCATTTGAGGTAAAAATCATACTTGCCTTCATATGTGCTTCCTCTTTACTTTTAGACTTTTGGAGTAATAATAAGCAAATGCCGTTTGCAATAAGAGCAAAAATCGAAACTAGAATCATTGTTGAAAAGTCAGGAAGTTCTTCAGCTCCGAAAAAGCGTCTTAAAACTTCTAAAAATCCAATTATTGCCAAAGTTATTTGGAAATATCCTGCAAGTTTCGCTATTCTTTTTTTTCTTGTTAGTGTGCCACCTACGGCCAAAAGACTAATACCGTAAACAAATGAATCTGCAAGCATATCTAAACTGTCTGCAACAAGTCCCATTGATTTGGAAATCAATCCAGTTGTCATCTCTATTATGAAAAACAAAAAATTGATTGCAAGAACTGTCCAAAGAAGTTTTATCTGGTTCGAGTTTTCTTCAAACTCGGTTTGATATGTTACTTCAGTGGTCAACATTTTTCCACCTAAATTTAGTTCGCTTATTGATTTTTCTATTTGGTCAATTTGTCCGCTGTGAAAAATGATCAATTTTCGATTTGGGATATCAAAGTTGAGATATTTAATACTTGAAATTTCGTCCAATTTCATTCGAATTAGATTTTCCTCTGAAGGGCAGTCCATTTTCTTAATTTCAAATATTGTTTTTTCCATTTAGGCTTTGGGTTTCTCACTTTGGTTGCAACTCATTTTATTTATGTGAATCTTCAGAGATATTGCAATCACTTTAATTGATATTATCCTGGGTTTAACAATTAACTTGACACTAATGTTTGCAAAAACGCATAAAGTTAAATTAAGGAGTAATTTTTATACTTAAAATTTAATTCATAATAATTATTCAATAGCATTGGTATTAATGTCGCTTAAAAATCATAGCAGTACATATCTACAAAGTAATTCACAAAAAAACCCTGCCAAATAAATTCAGCAGGGTTTAAAACAATCTAATAATGGAACCCAATTTATTTGATTAGTTCACCGTGTTTAAATAAATAATAAATGGGTGCCTTCTTCATTTGCTCTGCCATAAAAGTCCCCGATAGTTATTACTCCATCCAATTCATCAATTAAATCTTCTCTTTTCAGATGGAACATGTCAACGGCCAGTTTACAACCCCATAGTTTACATCCGGAGTCTGACAAAATTTCAAGGAACTCACCAATGGGAGGCATATCTAATTTTTCCATTTCCTTCTTCATCATCTTCGTAGCCAATGCTTCAACACCGGGTAGTCCACCTAACATAGTAGGCATATGTAAAGCAGGATTACCAACGGTAGCAGTACGTAAGTGTTCTAATTTTTTCTTTTGAATTGTTTCCAGCCCAAAAAAAGTGAAAAATATTTCGGATTCAATACCTTCCATCCTGGCTCCATTTGCCATAACAAATGCTGCATATGCATTTTCTATGGTGCCTTTGGAAAGAATAAAAAGCATCTTCTTTACTTTAGTTTTGCTCATCTCTGCTACTTTAGGTTCGCTCATCTCTTTTACTCTAGTTTCGCTCATCTCTATTTTTTTTTATGATTTTATTAAAATCTTATATAACTCTTTGTTATTTAAATACAACTCTTCGGTTTTGGTATCCCTGCTATCAATGTGGATTTTTTAAGAGGTCCTCCTGGAAATAAACTGTAGAACTCTTTAATATTAATAACACCACTCTTTTTAATACCCCGAACGGACAAAGGCTCCTCCTTATGATGTTTGTCTTGCAGGTATTCTATAACTTCCCAATGCTTCTCCGTCATGGGAATACTCTGCTCTTCTGCAATACCTAGACCTACTTCCTTATCCCACTGATTGAAGTCGACTAGATAGCCTTCTTCGTTAACTTCAATTTCCCGATCTGCTATTATTTTTTTCATGCTATTTAATTTAAAGTTATGTTATTGAGTTTTTTCTAATTTCTTTCCTTTTGTAGACATTTTAGCGTCAACAAATGGGATAGGGACACCTTTTAAAAGCATATTCCAATATATCCAGCGGAATGCGAGCTTACCCATATGATTCATTCTGCTCTCTTTCAAAAGCCTTAAAGGACCTACTCCAGGAAAAGGAAATGTACCTTCAACCGGTTCTGTTGTGTAATTAAAATCAATCAATAATGCTTTGCCCCCTCCGGTTTCTATAAAACAATTGGCATGACCGTCAAAGTCCTCTTTTAATTCCTCATTATTTATATATCGTAATATATTGTCCGTCAGAATTTCAGCTTCAAAATGTGCTACAGAACCTGCTTTTGATGCCGGTACATTGGTAGCATCACCAATAGCAAATATATTCTTATGATCTGTGGACTGTAATGTCGTTTTATTAGTTGGAATGTAATTAAGATCATCTCCCAGGCCTGAACGTTCTAGTAATGGATCGCCCATATTCGTAGGGACGGTCACTAAAAGGTCATATTCTACCTCAGTATCCGCGTAATCTATGATCTTATTATTCTCGTAATCAACACGCTCTATATTAAAATCTGTAACTTCTTTAATGTTCTTTTCTTCTAACAAATAATGAAGGGCTTCCGTAGCGCGTGGCTTAGTAAAAGCCCCATCCAGCGGGGTTACAAAGGTAATATCTACCTTATCTCTCATCCCCTTGTTTTTGAAATAGGAATCTGCCAAAAATGCAAATTCCAAGGGAGCTACCGGACATTTTATAGGCATTTCTGTTATATGAACTACCAGTTTTCCACCTTCCCAGGTTCTAAATTTATCCCTTAATGCTTTGGCACCTTCATAGGTATAGAAATCAAAGATGTTTTTATACCATTTTGGTCCTTTCATACCTTCTATTTCTTCCGGTACAGTTTTCGTTCCTGTGGCTACAATTAAAACATCATATAACAGCTCCTGCCCATCAGCAAGAATTACCTTATTGTTTTCAGGTACAATGAGATCTATTTTTTCCTGGATATAATTAACACCTTTAGGTAAAAACTTGGAACCTTTTTTCTTAACCTGTTTTGTAGTATAAATATCAAAAGGAAGAAATAAGAACCCTGGTTGGTAATAATGGGTTTTGTATTGATCTACAATGGAAATCATCCACTCTCCTTTAGGCAGACTGGATACCAAATGATTGGCCATCATGGTTCCGGAAGTCCCTGCACCTAATATGACTAAATTTTTCATGACTATTTACTTATTTATAATTCTGTATACAGGAATTTTTGACCCGTATTTAATGATGTAAAATTAATTATAGGAAGCTTTGTAAAATATGACATAAGTCATGTATCTCTTTTATGTAACTGTTGTTACATATAGCTGCCAAGAGTTAATATAAAGCAGAATATTCACTTATTATAAACAATAGAATAATTGTTTGATAAAACACAAATTGTGATATCCACAACATAAAATCTTCTAAATAAAAGTAACAAAAAATCTGCAGTAACGGTAAATATTAACCAAAAAATGCCATTAACTGAGAATAAAATGAGCTATCCATTTTGTAAACAACATTAAAGATGATACCTTGATTTCTTATAAACGAAATTCCGATATAAAACATGGCTGCACTCTAAACCAATCGCTTTATGATGACTATTTTATTACTTCTTTTGAGTGTGGCAATCATTGTATTCCTCACTGCTAAATTAAACGTTCATCCGTTTTTAGCCTTACTATTTGCAGCTATTTTCTTTGGTCTGTTATCGGGGATGGAATTGAATATAATTGTACAATCTATAAATGACGGATTCGGTATCACATTGGGTAAAATTGGAGTGGTTATTGTCCTGGGTGTTATAATTGGCGTATTCCTGGAACACTCAGGAGGAGCCTTTAAACTGGCTGAAATAATCCTTAAAATAATAGGTAAAAACCGGGTACATGAGGCTATGGGTTTAGTAGGTTTTGTAGTCTCGATCCCTGTATTTTCGGATAGCGGGTTCATTATACTTAATCCATTAAATAAAAGCCTTTCTAAAAAGGCCGGATTGTCTATTGTAGGGACTGCCACGGCTTTGATGCTCGGGCTAATGATCACTCACGTTCTGGTTCCTCCTACCCCAGGTCCTATAGCAGCCGCGGGAATAATAGGAGCGGATGTAGGCATGGTAATGTTAATTGGTCTGATCATTGGTGTTCTCTCACTGTTAGTGGCCATTTTTTATTGTAAGAAAATGGGTGCCAAACATTATATTGATCCAAATCCGGCTATTTCGGAAGATGAGATTCAGGAAAAAATTAAGCAGGCCCCAAGTGCATTTAAGTCGTTTTTACCCATTTTGATCCCCATTTTACTGATCGTAGGAAAATCAATGGTAGAATTTAATTTGACTCCCGGCCAGGCGGAGACTGCATGGGTGAAATTTATTTCCTTCGTTGGTTCTCCGGTAATTGCTCTTATAATAGGAATGCTATTCGCATTTTTACTCCCAAGGAAATGGGATAAAACTATATTATCTACCACAGGTTGGGTAGGGCAGGCACTCACAGATGCCTCAAACATTATTCTTATTACGGGAGCCGGAGGGATTTTTGGCACTATCTTACAGAATAGTGGAATTGCTACTACCCTGGCAGATACACTCTCTACCGCCAATTTGGGTATTTGGCTTCCCTTTATGATATGTGCTGCGATTAAAACCGCGCAGGGTTCCTCAACTGTCGCACTGATAACTACAGCCTCAATCATAGCCCCATTATTGCTTTCTATGGGATTTGTGTCTGAAGTAGATAAGGCTTTGGTTGTTGCAGCTATAGGTGCGGGTGCAATGGTAGTTTCCCATGCAAACGATAGCGGCTTTTGGATCCTTACTCAGTTTGCAGGGATAGATGTGAAAACTGGATATAAAGTATATACCTTAGGTACATTTGTCGTTGGTTCATTTGCAGCATTGCTGGTGTATGCAGCAACCTTTATAGTTTAATAAAATAATCAAACCCGTATTTATACTTTACGCGATTTCCGCATCCTTAGTTACGGGCGACAGTATTTTGTTCTAAATTAGCTAAAAATCAATTAAATTTATGAGTTGCCCAAAAATGCACAGGATTTTTAAAGGATTTGACAGGACAATTATAATTTAATTATGATTTTAATAAAAAAGACATTAATCTTATATATTCAAACTATCTCTTTTTGACCAATATGAGTTTGCAAATCAACCAAAACTAAACAAATGGAAAACACAACGAACGCCCCCAAAATTAATTCTCAACGCCTATTTTATGGTAGTTGTTTTGCCTTAATCACTACGGCTTTATCTTTTAGTATACGGGCCGGTATTCTTCCACAACTGGGAGAAGAACTTAGTTTATCTGCAGAACAATTGGGTTTTATTAACTCTATGTGGTTCCTTGGTTTTCCAATATCCATGGTCATAGGTGGTTTGATATATCATAGTGTAGGTGGAAAAAGGATTATGCAATTTGCATTTTTTGCCCATGCGCTTGGTATTATTCTGACCATTTATTCCGGTAGTTATATAGGACTTTTAATTTCTACTTTACTAATTGGTTTGGGAAATGGCTGTACAGAGGCTGCCTGTAATCCGATGATTGCGGATGCTTACCAGGGAAACAGGATGAGTAAAATGTTGAACCGGTTTCATATGTGGTTTCCCGGAGGAATAGTTATTGGAAGTCTGGTTTCTAAATTTATGACAGATGCGGGGTTCGGATGGGAAACCCAAATTTGGGTTATTTTATTACCCGCTTTGATCTATGCCTATTTATTTTTTGGACAACCCTGGCCTAAGGCAAAAGTTGAGGAAGCCGCATCTATTGGAAGCAACTTTAAAGCAATGTTCTCTCCTTTATTTATTTTTATGCTGGTTTGTATGGCCTTAACTGCTATAACGGAGTTTGGTCCACAACAATGGGTAGGCCTTATTTTATCTAAAAGTGGTGCTCAACCTATGTTGATATTAGCCCTGGTAACCGGACTTATGGCGGTTGCGAGGTATTTTGGGGGTGTCGTTGTGAAAAAATTTGATCAGACTGGAGTATTGCTTGGGTCCTCAATTTTGGCAACTATCGGTATTTATCTTTTTAGTACTCAAACCGGAGGCATGGCTTATGTGGCAGCCGTAATATTTGCCCTGGGAATCGCATATTTCTGGCCAAATATGATTGGCTTTACTGCTGCTAAGATACCTAAAAGCGGGGCCCTGGGAATGTCTGTTATTGGCGCGGTTGGCATGTTTTCATCTTCCATTTTTCAACCTATCATAGGTAAATGGATTGATTCTGACAGGGCCGAGGTGGCCGCCAGTGGACTTACGGGTGATGAGCTGGAATTAGTAGCCGGACAAGAAACCCTGGGAACTATGGTGATATTTCCTGTAATTTTAGTAGTGCTATTTACCTTCCTATGGTTCTGGATAAAGAAACGGAAGGCTGAGACTGCCATGGCGTAGCCTCCAAATTATTGATGCCTTAAAGGAAGCGGGATACGACGGGATTGAATTATTTTCAGGTAAAGGCAATGAAAAACACTATTCCAAACTGGGAAAACAATATGTCGATTTGGAGATAGGAGCTACCTATGAGGCCTCGGTATACCCAAAAGAAAATTTTGCCAGTTCTAATCAAAAGACCCGGCCGGCTGGATGGGATAAATTGAAGTAGCTTGTTTTTAACCATCTAAATAACATTTAAAATGAAGCAAGCGCTTAAATTAATATTTCCAATAGGGACTACCCTCCTATTTAGTTTACTTATTTTATCATGCAAGGATGTTCAAAAAGATAGGCTAAAACCGGTTGAAAATATCTTGGTTGATCCTGAACTTACATATAATCCCTATTCATCAAAAACAGTGGATAAGGTCATTTCGCGTACGGACTATTCCAGTAAACTATATGGATTTTGGTTGGGCCAATGCATTGCCAACTGGACAGGATTAGTTACCGAAATGGACAAAATTGGAAATATTGGCGAAATAAAAACAGGACCCTTCTACACAAGGGAAGATTGGGGAAAGCCAGACCAGCCAAGTATTTGGGGTGAAGGCATTCCAAGTGATCTATCCGTGAACATTGATTTTGTATTCAGGGGCGAAGATGAGATTTGGGGTGCAGATGATGATACAGATATTGAATATATGTATCAGCATTTATTGTATACCAATAAGACCAGCATGTTGTCCGGAAAGCAAATTAAGGAAGGTTGGCTGAAACATATAAAACACGAGGAAGAAAATTTCTTATGGGTGTCAAATCAAAAAGCATTAGATATGATGCTCAATGGTGCGGTACCCCCTGAAACAAGTGACCCGCAAATTACCAAAGATAGTATCTATGATAATTACCATGAGATGATTGATGCCCAGCTAACAACAGAGATATTTGGTCTTTTTGCTCCTTCCCGGCCTGATGTAGCCTTAAAAATGGCCGAATTACCCATCCGGACAACGGCCCGGGAAAACGCCCAGTGGATATCTGAATTCTATGTTATTATGTATTCATTAGCGTCAGAAGTTGATAAAGACCTGTCGAAGAAAGAACAGATAGCATGGATGGCACTGCAGGCACGTCAACATCTTCCCAATGATTCATATGCTGCAAAAATGTACGACTTTGTGAAATCTAAGTACGATGAAAACATCCCATGGGAGCAAGCACGGGATGACTTATATGAACGCTATCAGGTAAACCAGGAGGATGGATATACCATAACCTCCAGGAATATTTTTTGCAATGGTTGTTTTGCTGCAGGGATTAATTTCGGAGCTAGTATTGTTAGCCTTTTATACGGAGAAGGAGATATTAAAGAAACGATTAAGATTGGGGCATTGGCCGGATGGGATTCAGATAACCCCACTGCCACCTGGGGTGGTCTTTTAGGCTTTATGCTTGGGAAAGAAGGTTTAGAAAAGGCTTTTGGACGTAAATTTTCTGATAAATTTAATATTCACAGGACCCGGGTTAACTTTCCGAATGACGGATTAGACACTTTTGATGAAATGGCTAAAAAAGGCATTTATATTATTGACCGGGTCGTACAGGAAGAAATGGCTGGAGGGGTGGATCTGGAAAAAGATGTATGGTACGTTCCTAAGAAGTGAAGCTGTAACCTTTTATCAAGATGGTCCTGTTACAATGAGTAAAAGAAAGAACAATGGATAATTCAGAAATTAACAGGTTGCTAGCTGTTAAGAAAGATCGACTGCGTTTGGCTCTGGGAAAAACGAACACAGGGCTTTTTGAATGGTATCCCATAACAAACGAAAGCTACTACAGTCCTACATGGTTCACAATGTTGGGATATGAACCTGACGGATTACCCCACAAATATGAGACCTGGGTAAATCTCCTGCATCCGGAGGACAAGTCAATTACCGAGAAGTTGTTGGAAGACTTCATCCACTCACAGATACCTAATTTTAATATAGAATTCCGCATGCTCGCGAAAAATGGCGGGTATATCTGGATTTATGACCAAGGTGTCGCGGCCGAGCGGCAGACAGTCTAAAAAGTGAAGGCTTGCGCCCTGTCATTTTTTTCTCCAAAAGGCATATAGGTAAACTACGAATCAGGATTTGGATAATCCTAAAACAACCTTCCTGGTAAATGAAAAAGTGAAGGCTTGTGCCTTCTTAAATTTTAATATTCCATTTTGCCTGATAATTGATTAAAAATTTACGTCTTTTTCTTAATTATTCGGAAAGTGATTACAAGTATTGGAAGCCCATAATGAAAGACTTCGGCCAACTAATATAATCGCGGTTTCTTCAAATATGATAAAAATCATGTGTTAAGACTTTATAAGATCCTAAATTTAACGCCGATTAAATATTCTTTATTAACTCTTTGAACTATGAAGAGACTATACCCCACCAACTTACAAGTTCTTGTTGTTGGTTTATTTATAAGTTTATTTGCAGGAGTACCTGCAACCCTTAATGCCCAAATAAGCTTTTCCCAAAGTCAACTTGATTTCAACGGCAACGGCAATGTTTCTGGAGTAACCTCTTTGATGTATGGTCCGGATGGCCGTTTGTACGTTTTGGAATATCCTCCTGGTACGATCAAAGTATTAACTATCGCACGAAACGGTTCAACAGATTATCAAGTTACTAGTGTCGAGTCGCTTTCAGGAGTGACGGACATTAAAAATCATAACGACGATGGCGCAGTGAACAATGGGCAGACGCAACGTGAAACTACAGGTCTTACCGTGGCCGGTACAGCTGCAAATCCGGTCATTTATGTGACATCCAGTGATTTCCGAATTGGCGCGGGTAGCGGGGGAGGTCAGGGCGATCTTGGCCTTGATACAAATTCAGGGATTATCACCCGTTTTACATGGAACGGTAGTTCCTGGGATGTGGTAGACCTGGTACGGGGTCTGCCTCGTTCGGAAGAGAACCATGCCACCAACGGATTGGAATTTGTAACCGTTAACGGCACGGACTACCTTATTATGGCCATTGGAGGAATAACTAACGGCGGCGGCCCTTCGACGAATTTTGTATTTACCTGCGAGTATGCACTGTCCGGAGCAGTGCTTTCAATAAACCTGGACATGCTTAACGGGATGGGTATTCAGACCGATGGAAATGGAAGAAAATACATATATGATCTTCCCACGCTGGATGATCCTACACGCTCCAATGCAAACGGGGTCACGGACCCGGACAACGCTTCTTATAACGGCATTGATATAAACGATCCCTTCGGGGGTAATGATGGTTTGAACCAGGCGATGATCGTAACAGGTGGTCCAGTACAGATCTTCTCGCCGGGTTACCGGAATGCCTACGACTTGGTGGTAACTCAGGGCGGCGCGGTATATGTAACCGATAACGGCGCGAACAAGGGTTGGGGTGGTTTGCCGTTGAATGAAGGAGGAGGCAGTGTGACAAATAATTATGATCCAGCCGAGCTCGGTAGCAGCTTACCCACTTCCGACGGGGAACTCGTAAACAACGAAGACCATCTGGAATTGATTACTAATGATATACAGAATTATAGTTTCGGGAGCTTCTATGGCGGGCATCCGAACCCCATCAGGGCTAATCCCAATGGCGCCGGGCTATATACTGCACCGAACCAGTATGGGACTTCGGGTGCGGTATTCAGAACCCAGGTGTATGATCCCAATGGTTCGACACCGGGATCTACAACCAATCCGAACATAGGTTTACCGGCTAACTGGCCGCCGGTATCCATAGCAAACGGAATTGAAGGCGATTGGCGCGGTCCCGGACTTAGCAATCCGGATGGGCCGGACGATAATCCGATAACTATTTGGGGAACAAATACTAATGGTATCGATGAATACACGGCCTCTAACTTTAACGGAGCCATGCAGGGAGACCTCCTGGCCGGTCATCATAATGGGATATTGCGGAGAGTGCAGCTCAATGCCAATGGCTCATTACAACAATTGACATCAAGTTTTCTAACAGGGATTGGCGGTAACGCCCTTGGAGTTACTTGTAACGACGATACAGATAATTTTCCCGGAACTATCTGGATAGGTACCCTGAATGGAAAGATCGTGGTTTTTGAACCGGGGGATTTCGGTAGTGGAACACCCCCTATCGTTGTGCAACAGATCCCTGACTTGAATAGGATAACCAATTCTGTTGATGAGGATTTTGATCTGGATATTTATTTTGATGATGATAATGGTACAGCAAACCTTACTTACACGGTCTCATTAAACACCAATCCGGCCATAGGGGCCTCTATCACCGGAAATATCCTTACACTCTCTTATCCTTCAACTCCTGAGGTCTCCAATATTACCATACGCGCTACGGATGAGGACACCAACTTTGTGGAGCAAACATTTACGGTCACTGTCACAGACGGAATACCTGTTGTTGTACAACAGATCTCTGACTTGGGTAGGATTGTCAATTCTGCTGATGAGGATATTGATCTGGACAATTTTTTCGATGATGATAATGGCACAGCGAACCTTACCTACACGGTCCAGGCAAACACCAATCCGACTATTGGGGCCACCATCACCGGAAATATCCTTACGCTCTCTTATCCTTCAACTCCTGAGGTCTCCAATATAACCTTACGTGCCACGGATGCGGACACCAACTTTGTAGAGCAAACTTTTATGGTCACAGTAGTTGACCGCTCCATTGTACTTTATAGAGTAAATACAGGCGGAGTGGCAATAACTGCCATTGATGGTGAATTGAATTGGGAAGCTGACGGGTCCTCCAATAATTCACAATACTTAGTAGAAGCAGGAAGCAATAACACATTTGCATCTTCTAACATGCCTGTAGAGGCCTCTGTAAACCAGAGTACAACTCCTTTAGATATTTTTGCATCTGAGCGTTATGATGCTACTCCGGGTGCTCCGGATATGATGTATTCTTTTCCAGTTTCTCAACCCGGGGATTACGAAATACGATTGTATATGGGAAATAGTTTTTCCGGTACTGCACAAGCTGGAGAACGTGTTTTTGATGTAGAAATCGAAGGAGTGGTATTTCCAGATTTAAGTTCTATTGATCTTTCGGGTACTTATGGGCATCAGACAGGAACTGTCATAACCCATATTCTTAATATTACAGATGTCTCTATAGATATTAAATTTCTACACGGGATTGTAGAAAATCCAATAATTAATGCTATTGAAATACTTGCTCTTTCGGACAATGAAGCGCCTGTGGCCGTGGCGGAGGCCACTCCATTAACCGGCGATGCTCCTCTGGAGGTAAACTTTACAGGGATTAATTCTACGGATGATGTGGACGTGGTAATTTATCTGTGGGACTTCAAGGATGGTTCACCTGCTTCCACAGAGGCGAATCCGATCCATACGTTTACGGCAGCTAACACCTTCCAGGTTGAACTAACTGTGGAAGATGCAGAAGGTTTGACCGATACGGCCACTGTAACCATCACCGTAAACGATCCTGTCGGCAATGAACCCCCGGTAGCGATTGCCAGTGCAACTCCAACGAGCGGCACTGCACCCTTAGAGGTAACCTTTACGGGTAGTAATTCGACTGATGATGTAGCCGTGGTAAGCTATCAGTGGGACTTCAAGGATGGTTCACCTGCTTCCACAGAGGCGAATCCGATCCATACGTTTACGTCAACTAATACCTACCAGGTTGAACTAACTGTGGAAGATGCAGAAGGTTTGACCGATACGGCCACCGTTACCATTACAGTAACCGATCCTGGTGGCAATGAAGCACCGGTTGCGGTAGCAAGTGCCGCGCCGATGAACGGTGATCTCCCATTGGAGGTGACCTTTACGGGCCACAATTCGACTGACGATGTGGCTGTGGTAAGTTATTTATGGGATTTCAAGGATGGTTCTCCTGCTTCCACAGAAACTAATCCAGTACACACGTTTACAGCTGCCAACACCTATATGGTTGAACTAACAGTAGAAGATGCGGAGGGTTTAACCAATACAGCAACAGTTACTATTGTAGTAAACGCTCCCGGTCCCGGAAATGAAGCCCCAGTTGCAGTTGTCAATGCGGTGCCGATGAACGGTGATGCTCCATTGGAGGTAACCTTTACGGGATACAACTCCACCGATGATATGGCTGTGGAAAGTTATCTATGGGACTTCAATGATAGCTCTCCCACTTCAACCGAAATGACGCCCAGTCACCGCTTTATTGAAGCAGGGGTTTATGAAGTTTCATTAACGGTTGGGGATGCAGAGGGTTTAACCAATACCAAAACGGTTACAATAGTAGTTGTCGAAGGGACGGATAATAAAGATATTAAGGGAACACTCATAGTAAATCCGGCCAAGGAAGTTGCACAGGTTCAATTGATTGATAAGGGGCCGGGGAATAGAAGGGTTGTTAAAATCCATTTACATGATTCAAGCGGGCGTCTGATAGGATTATATGATCCAGATGAATTATTTGCGCACGGTTTGTATGAGATCCCTATATCAACATTGAGCAATAGTAGTATCTACTTCATTGGATTTGAAATGAACAAGGGGGATCGAATCGTATTAAAATTAGTTGTAAGGAATTAGGAAGTAATTTATCCGAGTATTATGAAAAGAGTACGCTTTCTGCTACAATATCAGTTTTTTAGACTATTTCGTTCAACACATATGTTGGGTGTTATACTTTCTTTTCTGTTAATCGGATTTTATTCTTGTACACATGACCGTTCGGTAAATTCAGATGACTTTGATATAGATACCGATGGTGACGGGATAATGGATAAGCAGGAAATATTAATCGGGAAGGATAAGAACAATCCATGTGATCCTATTCAAAATTCCGGCTATACGTCATATGACCCCTTAAATATATTATGGTCCATTGCGGATTGCGACAACGATGGAATAAATAATTCGGATGAGCTTTCAAATTCTACCAACCCTTATTTTAATGAATCCCTTTATAATCCCATTTATGCGATTCCGGAGTTTTTACCAACATTGTCAGAACTTCAGCTGTTCGAGGGCAATCTTTCGGATCTTAAGTTAAATACGACCGTGCAAGAGTACAGCGTGAGTACACCTCTTTTTATTGACTATTCCTATAAATTGCGTTCTGTTGCCATTCCAAATGGTGAGCAAATGGAATATAATGGCGATGGGTTGCTCTTATTTCCTGACAATACTATACTTGCCGAGACCATTTATTACTTCAATGATGAACGAGATCCCGATCTGGGTAAGAAGATCATTGAAACCAGGATGCTGATCAAAAAGAACGGGCAATGGAATTCCGGGAATTATCTTTGGAATGATGAGCAAACTGAGGCATTTTTGGATGAAGAGGCGAATATGGTTCAAATAGACTGGATTGATGATCAGGGAAACGATAGAATGGTTAATTATAGAGTGCTTCCTAAGATCTTATGTTTTCAATGTCATAGTAATAATGGTAGTACCACTCCCATTGGCCCTAAATCCCGGGCATTGAATTTTATCTATAAAGGAAATAATCAAATACAATATTTTGTAGATAACGGACTACTCACAGGTGCACCGGACGTTTCACAAATTGCAGTGCTTCCGGATTGGTCAGACAGTAGCCTATTATTAGAGGATCGTGCCAGAGCCTA
>RCNG010000948.1_pt1 | contig 14138 bp, 12 predicted proteins | sample 2041371 | NCBI WGS metagenome assembly RCNG01 (sample SAMN09708227, study PRJNA481090) | Marine sediment metagenome, whole genome shotgun sequencing project. | biome: marine sediment; feature: ocean; material: sediment; isolation source: Sewage treatment plant 1 marine sediment (STP1) ... | reverse complement strand
TGGCACGGCTCCAAAACAGGCGGTGAAGGCGTGGGCCGGCTCCGCCAACCACCGCGTGTTCAGCCCCTGGCACCCCAGTGCCCACGGCCGCGACCAGGACGACGGCACCAAAGTAGATGTTGGCAATTCTTGGAATCCGGCACTCAAGGAGCTCTCCCAAATCGTGGCACCCGACGAAGGCGCCCAACCGGACTACAGCCCCTATGACGGTACCATCCATCTCGCCCCCATCCCCCGTCACGACCTCCCTTTCGGCTACCCCGACTGGGTCGGCACCCTCAGCACCATGACCCATCGCGAGTCCGGAGGCAAAGAACTCTGCTGGGACTACGCCCCCGGCAAGCAGGACTAAGACGGCGTCACGCCGGCGAGGAAGCGCTTGGTTTCAAACACGTCCTGGGGGACCTTCTTGCCAACGATGGTCTTGTCGGTCTCCTGCATGACGGCGCAAAGGATTTCTTCGCCGTCGGTGCGGACGTTGACCAGGCCGTAGATCATGTCGATCGCCATCGGCATATCTGCCAGGGGCCGCTGCCGGGAGCGGCGGGCGCCGGAAAACTCGGGTACGGTCACTTGCACCGACTCGAGGTCGATCGGTTCTCCTTCCCCCTCGCCACAACATCGATGAAGTGCCTCGGGATACTGAAGGTCGACCGAACGCGCCAACTCGGTGGAGTAAATCTGTGGTGGCAAGGTGCTGCCCCACGGAGAAACAGCTTCCCGGCCATACTTCCCCGATGCGCCGATCACCGAGGGAATCGGATGCGAATACCGTTCGTTGTCGCCAGAGGAGATGATGGTGGCCCTCGCCTGCATCGCCTTGATGAAGGCGAAGTCGATGTCCTCCGAACCATGGTGGCATCCTTTGGCTACATCCACCGCGAATTCATGCTCGGGCACATAACTCAACAACAACCGCTGCGACGCGGCATTTAAATCGCCGGTCAGGAGAATGCGCGCATTGCCATAGTCAATACGCATCACGATGGATTGACCATTACTGGTGATGCTCTTCGACAAATGGCCAGGCTTCTTGCCTAGCATCCGCATGCCCGGTACGGATCCGTTGACCTCTTCCAGCACCGGCCCCAGCACATGCATGCAGACGTCGGACTCGCCGGGTCCGTATCCCGGCACATAGCGATCCTTCAGGGTCAGTCGCTGCGCACTGCTGCAAGTTCCGTCTACCAGGTCGGCAAACTCCTTAAATTGCTTCTGAAACGGTCGCGATGGCTGGGAAAAGGATTCCTTGTCGCCGATCAGCTCCGTAATAAACGTGCCCTCGCGCCCCACCTTGTACCCGCTGTTGGGAAGGTCTGGCACGACCCCGTCTATCGTGTTTCCCAATTTCGGTTTCTCGCCAAACCGCCCTACCCCACAGTGATACAGCGTATCGACAGACACATCGAATTCACGCCCGTCTTCCAACCGCCCCCGCAATAGATCAATCATCCCGCCATAGTGATCGTAGTCCGGATGTGACATCACCAGGCTCTTCAGGTGAATCCCGGTCAGTCCTAAATCGCTGTAAAATTTCCAGCGCAGAAAATTCGCCGCGCTCTTTTTCAACATCTGGCTACGACCGGGCCATCCGGCGTCCACCAGGTGCCAATGGTTGTCCGGCGTTCGAATCAGCACGCCGTCACCCTGCCCGACATCAATGAAGTAAAACTCCAGCAGGCCCTTTTCGCCCAACTCACCGGGATCGATCCAACCCTCCTGGCCTCGCGTAAAAACCGGCTCCCGGCCATCGATAACGTCCCCGCTCCGACTCCGCACGGCGTCGCCCCACAGCAACTCCGTCACCGCGTAGTTCTTCTTGTTGACGAGGAGCGCCCCCTCCTTGCTCTGCACATACCTCATTTCTTGTCTCCGGACTTTCGTGCATACAGCGTTCCTTTGCGCCGAAGCCTGTCGACCCGCCGCCCGTAGCGAATGACCCGCTCACGCAGCTTAGAAATTCGCTCGCGATAGAGTACGTCCGACTCGGCCAACAAGTTGCTGCGGGGCAGCCCGAGCTCCTTGAGCTTGGCCTCCAGCGCATTCAATTCGTCATTCAGATTCACGTTCACCGGTTCCGGCAGATGAACCACTTTGTTGCGAACCGCGCTTCCCTCAATTTTGGGCAACGGCTGGGTCGGCAGGTCAAACTGCTCCATGAAATCTTTCTGCCCGTAGATCGGCCGGCCACCGATCAGTACCGACAGCACATCGCGGTCAGTGGTCTTGAAGAAGACCTCCAAGGGTTGGTCCGACTCCAGCGGGCTGCGCAGAATAAAGAAGTCCGCCAGGCATCCCGCTTCGATGCGACCGACCGTCGACAACCCGAGGCACTGCGCCGCATTGGACGTCACCATGCGATAGACCTGATCATCGCTCACCGACAAACCGATCGCTTCGAAATAGAAGCGGGCGAACTTGGCTTCGTCCCACACATGCTTTGAGCCACTTGGGCTCCAATCCGAGCCTAACGCGACCGGAATCCCCTGTGCCATCAACTCTTCGACATTCAATGTGTCGTCGTACAACAACAGGTTAGAGACCGGCGACCACACCACGCTCATTCCCCGGTCTCGCAAAAAGTTAATATGCGCCTTCGACTTCACATCAATTGCGCAGCAATGAATCAAGGACATATTGCAGGCGCGGGTGGCATCTACGTCGGCAAAGGCCGGGTGGGCCATGAACGCCTCGAATTCACGACGCGAATACGGATCGGCCGGGTGCCCCTTGGTTCCGAATCCCGATTTCCCTTCGGCAAGATGTGCAAGCACCGCGTGAAGGCCGCCCTTGTCCCTCGCCTTCACGTATCTCTCGACGGAGGATTGCTCGTTTGGCGACCCGCTGGCGTTCGGCTTGAAGAACTCCAGCACCGATCGAATCTCGGTCTTCGCCGGCAACCCAAGCTCCTTGCTCTCGGCCGTTCCCCGACAGAGCAGCGCTTCGTCGTGACAACTGATTTTTTCGTCCAGGTCCCACGATTCCTGAAGCAGGGTGACCCCCCCCGCGACGGCCTGAAGTTCGGCAAACGCCGGCAGAATGCGTTTGAACTCGGGCATCTTCTTTACGGTTCTGAAGATGCCGGTGAAGGCCTTGTAGTCTTTGTCGGATCGCCATTGGTATCGATTGTCGAACGGCGCCTTCTTGGCATGCCACAGGGGCATGATGTTGTACATGGGATGCGTGTGCAAATCGATCAGCCCAGGAAAGATCCAGTCATTGGCCCCCGTGGTGACTTCCATGACATCCGGAGGACATACGGGTCTCTGCCGGCTGACTTCACTGATTACCCCTCCTTCAATCAAAAGGTATCGTTGTGCGGCGGTGCCATCCGGCCGGACGACGTTCCCCCTTAGCAGTAGCGTTTGTTGCAATCCTCGTGTCGCCATGTGTTGCTCCTCCTTACGCAAACCGTACCGAAAAACGAACTCTACGACAACCATTCATTGCTCGACGTGGCGACTACGAATGGCTATTATTATATCGGAGTGAAGGGCAACCGAAGGGATTTAAAATATGTTTACGATTGAGATGCTGCCGGCTAAGCAAGGGGACTGTCTGTGGGTGGAATACGGCGCACCTGCGGCACCCGACCGCATCCTGATCGATGGCGGTGTCGTCGGCACCTACGACATCCTTCGCGAAAAGATACTCGCCCTGCCCGAACTCGAACGTCGCTTTGAATTGATCGTGGTCTCTCACGTCGATCGCGACCACATCGAAGGTTTGGTCAAGCTTCTGACCGACGAGACACTTGGACTGATCGTGGACGACTTCTGGTTCAATGGATACCGCCAAATCAAGAACGAGCCGGGCATAACCTTCGGCTCTCTTCAGGGGGAATTCCTCAGTGCATTGATTCAGCGCACCGGTCTCCCCTGGAACGAAGCCTTCGATGGTGGACGAGTCGCCACCGGCGACGGTGTAGCCAGCGTCGAACTTCCCGGAGGCATGAAATTGACACTGCTTTCCCCAACTCCCGCCGGCTTGGACAACATGAAAAAAGCCTGGGAAAAAGAATTGGTGGGCAAGTTTGAACCGGACGAGTGGGAGGCCGCACTGGAGTACCTTGCACACAAACGCGACGAACTCGTCGCGCCGACGTTTGCTGCCGGCGAGTCACCGGATGTCGAAGCGCTCTCGCAACTTCCGCACGGAAAGGACACCAGCAAAGCAAACGCCAGCAGTATCGCGTTTCTCGCCGAATATGAAGGCACTGCCTGCCTATTCTCCGCCGACGCGACACCGGAAGTTATTGGTGAGTCTGTTCAAAAGGTGCTTGCGGCATCGGGCCAGGAGCGCCTGCCGGTCGATGCACTGAAGATTTCGCACCATGGAGGCCGCCACAATTCCAGTCGCGAATTGTTCGAGCTGCTCGATTGCCCCAACTACCTGATCTCCAGCAACGGCACCTACTATGGCCACCCGCACGACGAGACCATCGCTCGCATCCTCGCCTTCAGCCGGCAAAAACCAACCCTGCATTTCAACCACTTCACACCCCAGAACCAGATCTGGGAAGACCCGGATATGCAAGCCGGCAAGGACGGCAAGTTTGCCTACGCGGCGAACTATCCAGCCGAAGGGGTCGAAGGTCTGAAGGTCACCCTACAGGCTTAGCCCAATCGGAAGTCTTGGCGACTTCCGCTACGCAGAAGAAGATGTAGCGGAATTCGCCAGAATTCCGAAAATTACGCGGACGGGATGCGTACGCGGGCTGCGGGGTCCCCATAAATCATGTAGTTCTGGGCATCGCTACGTGTAATCCAGGCATCGATAAAACGCTCCCGCAACCGCAATTGCTCCCAATCCATCCGACCCCGCTGGTGCCGGTCGAGAGCGTTGGTGATCCGAGCATTGCCAATGTTGAACCGCTCATTCATCGCAGCCATGGCCAGTCCACCTGGTTGCACATCAAGCAGTGTGTTGACGGCAGAGAGAAAAGGCCGGATTCGCGGATGCCACAGATCAGCGATGTGCGGATCCGCGGCATCGGTAAACGCATGCAAAAAGGCGGTATCCAGGTGGCCAACAAAAGCAACCGGACCCTCCGGGTGTGCCAACAGCCGTTTCGGCAACGCGGCCACAAGATCGCTATCCGTCAGTGTCTGTGCCTGGTTATCCGTCCAATGGGTGTAGTCGCTCTCGGCAGGTGTACCGTAGCCAAAACACGCGAACTGAAAAAAGACACTCCCCTCCAGGAACGGCACATTCATTGGAATGTCCTCGGCGGTCAGCCGTGTGTCCTGCATCCGCATTCCGCGAGCACGGTGGCACGCAATGGCTCCGTTGACCTTCATTTGTTCTTCCTGCGGTTGCCCGGTGGCGATCAAACCATGACTGGCGGTGTACACCAGGCAGGGGTTTGTGTCCTGCAAGGTTTGCAACAAGTTCGCCTTGGTCGCATCCTCCCCTTCCAGCAAGTGCGTCGCGAAGCCTCGCTCCGTTCGCACATGATTTTCCAAAGGCAACACCATGTATTCGCGGCTGAAAAAGGTGGGGTCACGCGAACCATGATCCGTTGCAAAGAATACCGTCTCACGCGACGGTGCAGGATCGCCCGCGGTCTCCAGGCGAATCAGCTTCGCCACATACGTCTGTAGGTCAGCCGTCGTGTCAAAAGCCACCCTGCCCACAGAACCAACAATATCCAGCATGGATTGGAACTTAAACGGCACCTGGTCTGGACCGGCCGCGATCAGGATATAGTGCGGAGGTGGGGTCCCGTCCAACTCCAACATATGGTAGTTATCCTCGATCCAGGTTGCCCATTCATCGGGGTCCGGTTCATCGAACACCAACGGGTCGAGAGTCATCCCCCGATGCTCAGCCAAGGGCGCCAGGGCCGCTTCGATCGCGTCTCGTTGCGGATCGTCCTTGGCAACCAGGTAGGTCCACCCCGCGGCGCGCGCGTCACCCAAATCGACCGTGTGTGCCCGCTCCACCTCGCCGCGAAACGTCGCGCCGCGCGCGGTGAAATCGCCGGCGCTTTTCAGGGAATCCGCTTTGGGGCCCAACACCCCGAGTAATTCATTCACAAACTCCCGCTCATCCACCGGCGAAAACAGTCGCTCTCCGGTTTCGAAATCCAGCCCCATTCCCATCAACTGCATCGTTCACCTCCGGTTTCCGGCATCGTGCCAGCACATCACCAGCCTGTCGACCCATCAGATGCCGTTTGACTTCATCACCACCGCAACGTAATCACTGTGCGTCAGGAATACTCAACATCATGAAAATTCTCGTAACAGGCGCAACAGGACATTTGGGTCGGCACGTTTGCCCGGCACTGACAGAAGCCGGCCACGAAATCCGCGCCACCGATCTCAGGCAGGTGAACGACTTCCCGGCACCCGTGTTGGTGGAAAACCTGCTCAACCGGGAAGCCTGCTACCGGCTGGTCGAAGGCATGGATGCCGTGGTGCACTTTGGGAACTACCCCAACGACATCCTGCGGGATCGCCAGCGCCTGTTTATTGAAAACGTATCCATGAACATGAACATCGTTCAGGCGTCCATCGAGCTGGGCCTGAAGAAGCTGATCTTCTCTTCCAGCGTACAGGCCATTTCCGGGCACGGGCGTCAGCAGCCTCCCGCAGACGGGGACAAACATGCCTGTAACCTCCCCTATCTGCCGATCGACGGCGATAGTCCCCTGCAACCGGCCAACGCCTACGCCTTAAGCAAACAAGTCGGCGAGGACCAGTTGGCTTATGCCGCGCGCATCACCGACATGCAGTGCATTGCCATTCGCTTTCCCTGGCTGATGAACGACGGACAACGGAAGTGGTTGAAGCGCCAACGCGAAACCAAGGATTTCAACCGCAGGCATATCAACGAAGCCTTCACCTACCTCTCAATGAACGACGCGGCCCGATTGATTAACAGCATTGTCGAGGCAGACCTGCCGGGTTTCCGGCATTACTTCCCCGCGGCGCGCGCCAACATCCTCGGCATGGACATTCAAACTCTTATCCCTGAAGCCTTTCCCGACGTCCCCCTCCGCATCCCCGTCGAGCAGATGACCAGCCTCGTCGATACCTCGCGAATTACCGAGGAAACCGGCTGGTCCCCCTCCGAATAGGATCGCCGAGTTGCACTCGGCATGGGTGACCGTTCAACCCCGGCAAGGTCCGGGAATTGCCCTCTCGCAACACTTTTTTTCACTCCCGAGCCGAGTGGCTGTGCTGCGCAAAGCTCTGTGCGGAAGACATGGAACGGCGTGGGCAACGGCACGGCACTGGGGGTCATTCAAGCCCCGTTCGTCGTTGCCGGTCTGGTATTGAACTTCCGCCTGGCCTGACCAACGAAAGGTGAATCGGAAGTCCTGGCGACTTCCGCGACGTAGCGGAATTCGCCAGAATTCCGAGTGAGCTCGGGCCCACTCACTTGGGCTGCGCGTTCTCTCGCTGAATTTCCCAGAGCTTGGAGTACTTCATGGCGACACCAAAGGCGTTGATGGTGGCGATAATCAGTCCGCGTTTCCCATCGATCCAGCCGCTTCGCATGATGTAGCCCTTAAAGAAGCGCCAGGCAGGCCGAATGAAAAAATCGCTCCACCTGAAGCGCCGACCCCGTTCGAACATCGACTGGGCACTGATGATGGAGAACCGATTCATGGTGTTGATGTGATCGGTCAGATTCTTATAGGTGTAGTGCCAGATCGGATACTTCATGCGCTTCACCGGCCCGTCGATCACCACCGTATCATGTGGTTCAACACCTCCACTCCGTCCGCGGTCCTTCAGGAACAGACGCAACTTCACATCGGGATACCACGATCCGTGCTTGATCCACTTGCCGAGGTAAAACACCAGCCGGGGAAACTCATACCCCACGTACTGGGTGGAACGATTTTCGAACTCCTCGAGCACCGCATCACGCATATCAGGGGAGACTTCCTCATCGGCGTCCAGGAAGAGGACCCAGGGATGGGTGGCCATCTTTCGCACAAGGTTCCGTTGCCCAATATACCCCTGCCACTCCTGCTCATAGACACGGTCTGTCAGCTCGCGACAGATCTCCATCGTGCGATCCGTGCTAAAGCTATCCAACACCACGATTTCGTCGCACCACGCCACACTTTCCAGACAACGACGGATGTTCTCCTCTTCGTTGAAGGTCATGATGCAGGCTGAAATCTTTTCGCGCATGGCTATTCCGGTGACTCGAGCATTTGAAGGACAGCTTCGTATACCTCTCCGGGCTGGATGGAGGCGAGGCTTAATCGGGCCGCTTCCGAATCGCGCGGCACATCCCGGCTCCGCTGCTGGGCGTGTTGCAGGATTCGCGCCGGCCCCAGCGGACCCGTGCGCGCTGGATCGGTGATCCCGAACAACGCGACCACGGACGTCCCCAGGGCAGCGGCCAGGTGCATTCCCCCGCTGTCGTTGGCCACCACCACGCGGCAGCGCTCCAATAGTGCGGCCCACTCCCCGAAATTTGTTCGGCCCGCAAAGCTGATTGCCGCCGGACCCATCGCTCGGGCGACGCCCTCGCACAGCTCGACTTCCGCCGGCGTTCCGAGCACCGCGAAACGCGCCTCCAACTCTTTTGCCAGCATGCGCCCAGCCTCCTCGAAGTGCTCTCGCGGCCACTGCTTGGACGGTCCGCGAGCGGCCCCGGGAATCAAGGCAATCCACGGTCCCCCGTCCTCATCAAGCAGCTCTGTCGCGGTCGTGCGCGCGTCTTCGCTCACGGACAGTTTGGGGGGCTCTACGGGATCAGGCGTCTCGGGAGCGAGGAGGGAAAGCATTTCGTAGGATTGGTGTTCGCGCCCGGGCGGCAACGGCGCACGCACCACCTGGGTCAGCATGAAATCACGCGCATGCCCGGGCATCCCGATACGCTCCGGGACCCGAGCCAGAAACGGCACCAGCGCCGCTCGAAACGAATTCGGAAGAACGAACGCCCGCGAACAACCCGCCTTTCGAATGGCCGCCGCTGCGCGCCGCGCTCCAGCAAGGCCCGACTCCAATTGGAGGATCTCGTCCGGCGCGTCGTGCATCGCCCACAAAGCGGCCATCGCCGGCTTCACCATCAGGACAATCCGCTCGTTCGGGTGCGAGGCCCGATAGGCCTGGAGGGCGGGCATGGACATGATGCCATCCCCTACCCAATTCAGCCCCACCACAAGAGTGGCCGGCGCTTCAGCTGAAACAAATTCGTGAGATCCACTCATCAAAGGCATCGGCTCCACTGAGCATCTCGATTTCAACCCGAAGGAAATAGATCGGCACATCGCGCCGCTCAATCAACGGGAATCGGACCGCGTCCTTCTCCGTGGTCAGCACCGCCTCGGCACCCGCCTCGATGCTGCCGTTGATGACCTCCAGGATTTCCTGCTGGTTGTACCGGTGATGGTCGGAGTAGCGCTTGGTGTACACCAGCTCGGCGCCCAGCCGCGCCAGCTCGTCTTCGAAACCGGCCGGAACGGCAATTCCGCTCACCGAACCCACCCGCTTCCCCCCCAGATGCTCCAGCGGCTTGCGTTCCCCGGTGTACACGTCCTGCAGGTACCGCGGGCAGTGCCGGCACTCGGAGATCTCCGCATCCGGGTTGTGCTCGCGAAGCTGGCGCTGCAAATCCTCGTTGGCGCCCTGCGACTTAGTGAGGAAGATAAATCCGGCACGCCGAATATTGCGCACGGGTTCGCGGAGAATTCCACGGGGTAACATATTTCGGTTGCCGAAGGGATTGGTGCTGTCCACCAATGCAATATCGAGGCGGTGCTTGAGCGCCATGTACTGAAAGCCGTCGTCCAGCACCAGCGTGTCGCAATCCAGTTCCTTGATCGCGTACTTGCACGACTTCACCCGGTCTTTATCCACCAGGACGGCTACATTAGAAAGGTTGGTCGCCAGCATGTACGGCTCATCACCACTGGTCGCCGAATCCAACAGCAACCGTTTGCCATCGGAGACCACCAATGGCGTTTGGGTATCCTCCTGGAAGGTGATCCGCCGCCACAGCCGCTGGGAAAGCGGCGGCTTGATCCGCTTGTACCCGCGGCTGAGGATCGCCACCCGCCGGCCTCGCTCCTGAAGTTTTCGGGCAAACGCCTCCACAATCGGCGTCTTCCCGGTGCCGCCGACGGTCAGATTGCCCACGCTGATGACCTGGATCCCCGGCACGTGGCTGCGAATGATGCCCTGCCGGTACAGCGTCAGCCGCGTCATCACAATCAGGGAAAACAGCCGCGAAAGCTGCTTGAGTCCGAATCCAGTGACCCGGGCACCGAACGTCGTACGGCGGCCTTCGATGATGCTGATGATGTAGGATTCGACTTTTTCTAATCGGCTTTGCGCCACAATAATTCTCCAGAGTCAGCACTATCGGCCCTACCAAAGCCAAAAGTGACCAAATTGTCAAAAAGTAACGCAGGATTGCCGTTTGACAGGCCGGCCGGTTGTAGAGAAAGTGCAGCGCAACGCGCATGAAAACCCCGGATCCTAACAACCCTTCCGCAAATCGCATTCGCCCGGACGACTGGCTACACCCGCTGCCGCTCGCGGACTACTTCCCGCGTGGGCAACCGCTGGAAATCGACCTGGGCTGCGGCAAGGGGCGTTTCCTGCTCGCCCGGGCTGCGGCACACCCGGACGTAAATTTTCTTGGCATCGAGCGGATGCTCCGCCGCGTCCGCAAAGTCGACAACAAATTACGGCGCCGAAAACTGGACAACACGCGACTCCTGCGGATGGAAGGCACCTACGCAACCACCTACCTCGTCCCGCCGCAATCCGTCAGGACCTACTATGTGCTGTTCCCCGACCCCTGGCCCAAGAAGCGTCATCACGGCGAACGCCTGTTCAGTCCGCTCTTCATGGACGCGATCCACCGTACGCTGGAGCCGGGCGGCACCCTGCACGTCGCCACGGATCACCTGCCCTACTTCGAGGAAATCCGCGAATTGATCGACGCCGATACCCGCTTCACACCCGTCGAACCCTTTGTGCCGGGGGAGGACGAGCAAACCGATTTCGAACGCTACTACGTCACCCACAAAGAAATCGGCCGCTGCTCATTCCGGACCGATTTATTGGCGTAATGGAGGATCGGAATTCTGGCGAATTCCGCTACGTCCGACTCCACGTAGCGGAAGTCGCCAGACTTCAGACGGCCCTTCGACTGGCCGCTAATGCTTCACGCTGCTCACAGGAGCCCGCGGCTACGCTCCAGGAGCGACTCGGGGAATGCCTCTTCATCCTGAAGCGCGCCCTGGTAGAAGACACGCACAACAAACCCGTAATACTGCGTTTTGGCCCCACGTTTCTGCTCCTCCGCTCGACGGAAGCCCTTGGGGACCATGTAAAGCGCGGACAGCGTCTGCTCCGTCGCGTCCGCCCATTCGCCATCTACGGCGAGTCCCTTTTTGGGCGACGGAACACGACTCACTTCGACCTTCCCGCTGTCCTGGTCGCGATCAAAGAACACCACTTCGACCTGCACGTCCTCTCCACGAGGCGGTGCCTCGCTCTTGCGGGAAGTCAGCCCCACCCGAACCAGCCGGATCTCTTCGTAGTTCTCCCGATTCTCAAATTTTTCGCGGCGCATGGAGGCAATCCGGATCTTCCGGGGCCCGGTTTTTGCCGGCTCTACGTCCGGCGCTCGCACTGCCGCGGCCGCCCGTTCGAAAGCAGCCTCCCTCTCCGCAGCACGAGCTTTGGCCTCACGTTCCAGCCGTGCAGCCTCTTCCTCCGCCGCCCGTTTCTTGGCGGCCAACGCCTGCTCCGCGCGCTCTGCGCCTTCCTTCTCCTTGGCCGCCTTCGCCTCGGCCACGCGCGCAGCTTCCTGCTCTTTGGCCAATCGATTTTCCGCTTCATTGGCGAGTCGGGCTTCCGCCTCCCGCCGCTCGGCGGCCATCTCATCGGCCGCCTGCAATTCCGCTGCACGCGCCTCGCTGGCCTGCCGGCGCACCAGGCGTACCAGTCGGGTTCGCTCCGCGGTCGCCTCCTCGTAGGTCTCCGTCCCGGCCACTCGATTCAAGACCTCGTCCCACTGAGCGATCGCGTCCTGCGGCAATTTCATTCGCTCAAACAGGCGGGCCCGCGTGATGTAGGCACCGACCAGGTCCGGCGCCTCGTCTTGCAGTCTGGCCAGAATCGCATCGGCCGCCTCCAACTGTCCGGCGGCGATCGCCCGACGCGCATCCGTCAGAATTTTCCGCGAATCCGCGTTCGGGTCCGGGGCCTCCACCGGCGACGCCTCTTCCGGAAGTGCTTCGTCCTCCTGGCCAAGGACAAGCGCCGACCCGATCGATTCATCCAGAAAATCCACCCGCTTCCGCATCGCCTCAATTTCGCCGGCCAGGCGCACGGACTGCCGACCGTCCCAGATCTCTTCCGCAGATTGGCTGGCCCGCGAACGCTCCAGCATCACCAACTCAGCCTGCGCCTGCGTCAACTCGTTGGTCAGCCTGGAAAACTCCTCCGGGGACATCGCCGCCAACGCCTCCGCGCTCGGCAGATTCAACTCCCCTTCCCCAATCTCGTTCCCGTTCACAAACGCCAGAATGCACAACAGCAATACCTGGAGACCAAAGATGACGCCTACCGCCCCCACCGAAACCCGGTCAATGAGGCCACGGGGCCGCGTCTTATAAAACGGCAACGGCACCATATCCTCGTACTGGAACCGAACGTCTCCAGCGCAAAAAATGTCGCCGTGCTCGAGGTAGCGCTCCCACACCGGCTCATCGTCGAACAAGATCGGATCCGCCTGATCCAGTACCGTGATCCGCACCTTTCCGTCCGTCTCCCTGAGCGCCAAATGCTGACCCGCAATCGATGGATCCTCAATCTGCACCCGGCACTTCGGGTCACTCCCCAACAGGACCGACGACTGGCGGATGATGTAGCGCCGGTCCGGCTCCGGCCCTTCCAGCATCACCAGCCGATATAGGGTCGCATCCCCTTCCGGGGGTCCATTCTGATTCTCGCTATCCATTCCCGGCATGGTCCCACGGACTTCCTCCTCTGGCAACCTGCTTTGCATCTGGCCCCCCCCGAGCGGGTGCAAGCGAAGAAAGTGGAAGGCCCTCATTCGCCGAATCCAATCACCGGACCCGCCTTCCAATAGTTGGATCGCCCATCCAGTTATTGGACGGTCCATCCTGCCATCGGAAACCCACGACCGCGCTATCGCGAACCGAACCTCTGTGTAGGAGGACTGCCCCGTCAGGCCGATCAGCCTACGCCCGAAATCAGAAGCGCCTTCAGCCGAACCCGCACCCAACGACCAGGAGGCTGTTCGCCGCAACCAGCTCACCGCTACTCGCCGAACAGCTGCTGAAACAGCACTTCGGCTTTGCGCGCACCGACGTCTGTGACGCCGACTGATTTGGCTTTTCCCTTCGGATCAGCGATCCACCCCTTTTCGTGTAACCGCCCCATCGTATCCCAATCGAACGACTTCCAGGCGCGGTGCCAGTCTCCTTCTTGCCCCATCACGAGATACAGTAGCGCGAGGGTGGCCTCATCAACCTTGTCTTTGTTGTATTCCATCCGAAACCTCCTCCGGGCAATTAATTGTCATGTGTCCTTCTTTATCTGATACGTGGTCTGCACAAACCCATAGTGCCAGGGACCAAACGTAAGCACCTGCTCGAAGGTCTTGCGACCCATGATCAAGGTATCGACCGAGTCCATGAAGGCCTGGTACCCGCAGTCTTCCCCTTCGGGAACGAGGCCCTGGGCCTCGTTCAGCCAGTCAATCGACCCATCACGCCGGGCGATAAACCCGTCAAGACTGGTGCCAACGTAAACGGACGCTTTCATGTACGTTCTTTCATCACAACGTCCGAATGGCCATTGTCCTGCTCTGTTCCCGCATTCTCCGCGATGTGCGACCCGGAAGCCAGCCCGAATGGGCTGCCCCATGGGTAGCCCCGGGCAAGCTTGCCCGGCACCGTGTTCGCCGCAGGCGAACTCTGGTGCGGGGCGCAGCGCCGCCCGGGGATAGCGGATAGATAAAGATCTGAGCGCGAGGAGAGCGAGGTGAGATGTTCCGTCCGCATTTTGCTCTCATTGCGCTCTGGTTCATTTTCGTTCCTGTTCCGGGGGTGGCGCTTCGCTTACCCCCGGCTACCAACCTGCAAACCTTTCCGCCGGAGGCGGACCAGCCTGCGGCTGGCGGCT
>RCNG010000947.1_pt1 | contig 14151 bp, 10 predicted proteins | sample 2041371 | NCBI WGS metagenome assembly RCNG01 (sample SAMN09708227, study PRJNA481090) | Marine sediment metagenome, whole genome shotgun sequencing project. | biome: marine sediment; feature: ocean; material: sediment; isolation source: Sewage treatment plant 1 marine sediment (STP1) ... | reverse complement strand
CACCACCACCGTGGCCTCCGTGCCCTTCTTCGTCGTTTCGGCTTCCACCACGCTGAACAGTTCGGAGGTGCCGTCACCGTTCATGTCGGCGGCGAGGATCTCCTTGGCGTGGCTCCCTTCGAATTCGTCCACCACGGACTGATCGAACCCGGTGCCGTTCCACTTGTACATGTGTACGTGACCAGGCTGGGAGTGGCCCGACGCCCGGTTCGGCTCCGAAGGCGTGGTGAAGAACTCGTTGAGGCCGTCACCGTCCACGTCACCGATCTCCACCTCGTGGACAAAGGTGGAAGGAGTGCGGCTCATCTCCTCGATGGTCCAGGCTCCATCGGCGCGCATGGCCACGGCAATCACCCCCTGGTCGTGGGTGGCGATGACCAGTTCGTCCACACCGTCACCGGTAACATCGCCGATCTCGATGTCGCGCAGGCGGTCCCACTTGCCGCCGAACACCGGGTTCCAGAGCATGGTCTCCTGCCAGCCTTCCCCGGCGGTGTAGCGCCAGATCTTCAGCGCCGCCTGGTTGGCGCCGATGGTCAGAATCCCCGGTTCCTCCCCGTCCGCCTGGTAGGGCAGGGCCTTGTGGAAGACGTTGCTCATCGGGTCCTCCAGCACAACTTCCTGCCAGCCGGAGTCCGTCTTGCGGATGATCACCAGCTTGGCCGGACCAGGCTTGGGACTGCTCTTGCCGTCGGGTCCCACCACGTCGATGAACTGTGCCTGGGTCATCAGCAGGGCGGGCCAGGGGCCGCCGGTGAGGCTCTCCCGGACAACTTCCCGCTCCGCGGGGGATTCCACCGCTGTTTCGCCGCCACAACCGGCCAGGACGCCCACCGCCACCAACGCCACCAGACCTGCCAGAACCGTTACACGCTTCATCTCTACACACCTCGTCGTTATTCGGATATACCGTCTCTCAACCTGTACAAACATGCGATTCATCTGGCCCCGCGGCCGGCACCCCGCGCAAGAAGGCCAAATATATACCACGGTCCGAGGCTATTGTTAACCCGAAACCCGGCGGGCACCTTCCTTGACATTCCGATTCGCCGTTCTAGAATTATTTCAGAACATCCGGTGAGAGGTCTTGATCGATGTCGACGCTGAGAGCCCTGGACCAACCGCGCACCCTGACCAACCAGCACAAACGGCTGGATGTCTTCCGCTGCGTCCATGACGCCCACCGGACATTCGACTCCCGGGTGTCGGTCTGGCACGTACTCAAGGCGCGGCAGTGCTACCCCGGTGGCTGTGTCTACTTCCGCTGGCACTGCCGCAAGCTGGAGCACGGCCAGAACTGCCCCCGGTCGTTCAACTATGTCGGCCGGCTGTGCCAGGGCTGCACGCACTTTGTCGACGAGAAAATGAGCAACCACCTCGAACAGCTGCTGGATGAGAAGGAGGAGCAGCGGTTCCGGCGCGAACTGGGGGACTACGAGTTCTGGCTGGAGAGCCTTCGCGGCAGCGAGATCACTTTCTACGGCGACGTCTTCTCGGTAAAACCGAAGGTGGTGCGCACCGTCCACCCCTCCGGCGGCACGGAAAACCGCCTGGACGGTTTCCTCGTCGGTTTTCTCGAAGGCTACATCGGCTACACCCATTTCCGCGATCCGGTCTACCTGGTGCTCGACCTGCGGCAGCAGCGGCGGTTGAAGCTGGCGGCCGGCGACACCTTCCAGTGCCAGGCCCGGCTGAGCACCGATCGTGGACGGCTGGTGCTGCGGCGGCCGCGGGGCTTCGATTTCGACAACCGGGCCGGCGAACCCTCCATCGATGAGGGGGCGGCGCGGGTGGCGGTCCGCACCGCCCGTTACCGCCGCCTGCAGCCGGAAAAGTGCTTTGCCTGCCCCCACGGGGTGCTGGCGGATGTGCGCGACCTCAGCGGCTCCTCGGAGAAGAACTACCGGAGGATGGCCTGCCTCCAGGGAGTGGAAGCGCCCCTGGAATGCGTTATCCCGGCCCTGGAGTCCATCGAAAACGAGATCTGTCTCGAACACCTGGAGGCCGGGCGGTCCGGTACGCCGGGACGGAACGGAGGTGGCCCATGGCGCGGGTGAACCCGGAACCGGCAATCCAGATCATCAGCACCCTGGGACCGTCCCTGGCCAACCAGCAGACCCTGCGCTCGGTGATCCGTGCCGGTTCGCTGATTTTCCGCCAGAACATCTTTTACGAGACCACCGAGGAGATCGCCCTGCGGGCCGCTGCCCTGCGCGAGGCCGGGCGCGAGGAGGATCGGCCGGTGGAGCTGATGATGGATTTCAGCGGCGGGCGGCCCCGGATCGGCAGTTTTGAAAAACCGTTGAACCTGCGGCCCGGGGAGACCCTCGCCTTTGTCCGGGTGGATGGCCACTCCCCCGCCGGCAGCGAGCCCACCATCCCGCTGCGCATCGACCGGGAAACCTGGGAGGCGATGAACGAGGGCGAGCGGGTGATCATCGCCGACGGCCGCATCCTGCTGCGCATCCTCTCCCGCGAACCCGGACTGGTCCGCTGCCGCATCGACCGGGCCACCGCACCGCTGCGGCCGTTCCGCGGGGTGAACCTGCCGGACACCGCCACCGCCTTTCCCCCGCTCACCCCGGAGGAGATCGCCCGCCTCGACGAACTGGCGCAGGTGGGATTCGACTACTTTTCCCTCTCCTTTGCCAGCAAGTCCGAGCACCTCCACCAGATCCGCTCGCTGCTGGAGAGTCTGCGGCCCGAAAAACCGATCCGTATCCTGGCCAAGATCGAGGACCGGCGGGGGCTGGAAAACCTGGATGAGCTGATCGAGGCGTCGGACGGGATCCTGGTGGGGCGCGGAGACCTGGCGGTGCAGACCTCCTTTGCCGAACTGCCCGAACTGCAGGAGACGATCCTCACCCGCTGCCGGGAGAAGGGAGCCTGGGTCATCGTGGCCACCCAGTTCATGGAAACCATGATGCGCAGCCCGATCCCCAGCCGGGCCGAGGTGATGGACGTGGCCCTGGCGGTCCGCCAGGGGGCCTCGGCGATCCTCCTCTCCGGAGAGACCGCCCGGGGCCGCTACCCGGCGGAAACGGTGGCCATGGTGCACGAGGTGGCCCAGCGGGCCGCGAAAAGGAGGTAGGCCCCCGGGGTTCGGCCGCCGGTTACGCCTGGGGTTTGGGCGACGCCGACCAGGCCAGCTGCCAGCCGGCCTTCGGCGCCTTCTCCAGGCAGACCACGGTACCGGTGGTGAAGATCACCGGGCTGGTCCCCGGTTCCAATTCCACCAGGCGATAGAGCAGGTTGCCCAGGAACGGCAGGTGGCTCACCAGCATCAGGTCACATTTGTAACGCGGAATCTCGCGGGCGGCCGCCTCGCAGGGGTCGAGGGGGTTCATTCCGTCCATCGACTCCGGCTCGCACTCCGGGGCGATGGCCCGGCCGAGAATCTCCGCCGTCTCCGCCGCCCGGGGCTTGCCGCTGTGAAAGATCCGATCCACCGTGGCGCCCTTTTCCTTGAGGATCACCGCGATCTTTTCCACCTCGGCGCGGCCATCTTCGCTCAGCGGGCACCTGGGATCGGTCTGCTTGTCCATGGCGTGGCCGTGACGGGCCAGTAACAGTCTCATGGTGGTCATCTCCTTGGTTCTCGGTTTTGCCGCAGCTACGCATCCGCGGCCGGCCCATTGTAACGGCCCCCCGCCCGGCAAGACAATAGCCGGTAAAACCGTTATAATTTCGAATTCCTTTTGTGGAACAGACAGCTCTTCAATTGTCATGGCGAGGAGCCGAAGGCGAAAGCAGAAATCTCCTCGATACCAGTGTTGCATTTCACGAGATCGCTTCGTCGCAGGCAAGGCCTGCTCCTCGCGATGACAGAAGTGTCCAACGCCGTGGATGGAGAACAAGATGGACAACAGTACCCCCGAGGGTCCCTCCGGCGCCCCGGATCAGCCGAAACAGAAATCCGGCCTGAGCCCCCTGGCCTACGAACGGCTGGACGGCCGCACCTATGAGCCCTACATCCCGGTGAACTCGATCATGGCCGAGTTCACCATCAGCGCCTGCGTGCTGGGCGGGATCTTCGGTGTCATCTTTGGTGCGGCCAACGCCTATCTCGGCCTCAAGGTGGGCCTGACCATCTCCACCTCGGTTCCCATCGCGGTGATCACCGTGGCGGTGTACAAGGCCATCGAGAAACTGATCCGCAAGAAGGCCACCATCCTCGAAGCCAACATCGCCAAGACCGCCGGGTCGGCCTCGTCGTCCCTGGCCTCGGGAATCATCTTCACCATCCCGGCCCTCTACCTCTGGGGCCAGGGGGCCCAGTTGCTGCAGGTCACCGCCCTGGCTCTCTGCGGCGGCACCCTGGGCGTGCTGTTCATGATCCCGCTGCGCCGTTACCTCATCGTCGAGGAACACGGCAACCTGCCCTACCCCGAAGGCACAGCCGGCGCCGAGGTGCTGGTGGCCGCCGAGGAGGGCGGCTCGGCGGCCAAACAGGTTTTCTACGGCATGGGTTTCGCCGCGCTGTTCAAACTGGGGATGGCGGCGTTCAAACTCTGGAAGGACGAGATCGAGATCAAGGTGCCGCTGCTGAAGAAGGGCGTCATCGGCGTCGACCTCACCCCGGCCCTGCTGGGCGTTGGCTACATCCTCGGCTACCGGGTGGCGGCCATCATGGTGGCCGGCGGCCTGCTGGCCTGGCTGGGCATCATCCCGCTGATCGCCTTTCTCGGTGAATCCATATCCATCCCGGTCTTTCCCGAAACGGCCAAGACCATCGCCGAGATGGACGCCCACGAACTGTGGAACGGCTATATCCGCTACGTGGGAGCCGGTGCGGTGGCTTCGGCAGGGATCATCACCCTGATCCGCTCCATTCCCACCATGGTGCGCAGTTTTCGCATCGCCCTGAAACAGCTGAAAGCCGGCGCCCGGAGAGTGGCCGATCACCTGCCGCGCACCGACCGCGACCTCTCCCTGCTCTGGGTGGTGCTGGGTGCGCTGGTGGTGGTGATCATTCTGGGCCTGACCCCCGACGTCTTCGGCGGAGAACTGCCGCTGGCCGGTAAGTGGCTGGCCGCTGTGCTGGTGGCGGTCTTCTCCTTTTTCTTCGTCACCGTCAGCTCACGGATCGTCGGTCTGGTGGGCGTCACCTCCAACCCCACCTCGGGGATGATCATCGCCACCCTCATCGGCACCTCCTCCATCTTCCTCGTCCTGGGCTGGACCGGTATCGAGGGCAAGATCGCCGCGCTGACCATCGGCACGGTGGTGGGCATCGCCGCCTCGGTGGCCGGTGACACCTCCCAGGATCTGAAGAGCGGCTACCTGCTGGGCGCCACGCCCTGGCGTCAGCAGGTGGCGGAGATTCTCGGGGTGGCGGCCACCGCCGGAGTGATCGCCTGGACGGTGATGGTGCTGGCCCAGACGTACGGCTTCGAATACTCCGCCGCAACACCCACGCCGCTGGCCGCCCCCCAGGCGAACATGATGAAACTGGTTATCGACGGGGTGCTGGACCAGTCGATCCCCTGGGGCCTGGTGCTCTTCGGGGTGGTGATCACCATCTTCTGCGAGGTGGTGAAGATCCCCTCCCTGCCCTTTGCCGTGGGTGTCTACCTGCCACTGTCCGCCATGAGCCCGGTTTACATCGGGGGAGTGATCCGCAACGTCATCGAGAAGCGCTGCCACGGTGACGAGGAGAAGATCCAGGAACGCCGGGAGCGGGGTATCCTCTTTGGCTCGGGCATGGTGGGCGGCGACGGGATCATCGGTGTGGCCATCGCGGCTTACGCCCTCTATACCAAGAAGAAACCCGGAGGTTTCGGTTCGGCATGGGCCGGCGGCGACGTGGGGCAGACCCTGCTGGCCCTGGCGCCCTATGTCCTGCTGATTCTCCTGCTGATCCGGGCCACCCGGTTGAGCAAAAAGGCCTGACCTGCTGGCCAGAAAGTTTTCCATGGCAAAGACGCTGCTCCAGCTGATGGACGAAAAGGTGGTGGTCTTTGACGGCGCCATGGGGACCAGTCTGCAGACCCAGGACCTGCCCCTCGACGACTTCGAGGGGCTGGAGGGCTGCAACGAGGTGCTCAGCGCCAGCTGCCCCGACGCGGTGCGCCGGGTACACGACGAGTTTCTTGCCGCCGGCGCCGACGTGGTGGAGACCAACACCTTTGGCGGTGTCCAGGTGGTGCTGGCCGAATACGGCATCGAGCACCGGGCCCACGAACTGGCCCTTCGTTCAGCCGAGCTGGCCCGGGAGGTGGCCTCGGCCCACAGCACCCCTGACCGGCCGCGTTTCGTCTGCGGCTCCATCGGCCCCGGGACCAAGCTCCCTTCCCTGGGGCACATCGGGTACCGCGACCTGCGAGACGCATTCCTGCCCCTCGCCGTGGGCCTGGTGGAAGGCGGCGTGGACATCCTCATCGTGGAGACCTGCCAGGACATCCTGCAGGCCAAGGCGGCCCTGGATGCCGCACGCCAGGCCGTGTCCCGGGGTGGTCGCGAGGTGCCGGTGATGGCCTCGGTGACCATCGAGGCCACCGGCACCATGCTGGTGGGCACGGACATCGCCGCCGCCGCGGCCGCGCTGCTTCCACTGGGTGTGGACAGTTTCGGCCTCAACTGCGCCACCGGCCCGGACCAGATGGTGCGACACCTGCAGTTCCTCTCCCGCCACGGGGCCCCGCGTCTCTCGGTGATGCCCAATGCCGGTCTGCCCGAGAACATCGGCGGCCAGACCGTCTACCCCCTGAAACCCGAAGAGCTGGCCGACTGGCACGAACGCTTCGTACGTGAAGAGGGTGCCGGCATTGTCGGCGGGTGCTGCGGGACGGTCCCGGCCCACATCAGGGCCGTGGCCGAACGGGTGGGCAGTCTGGAGGCCCCGCAGCGCCGTCCGGAGCGCCACCCCGAAGCTGCCAGCCTGTACCAGGCGGTGACCATGTTCCAGGAGCCGGCACCGCTGATCGTCGGCGAGCGGACCAACGCCAACGGCAGCAAGGAGTTTCGCGAGCGGCTGCTGGCCGACGACCTGGAGGGCATGGTGGCCGTGGCCCGAGACCAGGAAAAGGGCGGCGCCCACCTGCTGGATGTCTGCGTGGCCTATGTGGGCCGGGATGAGAAAGCGGACATGGAGCGGCTGATCCCCCAACTGGCCCGCCAGGTGCGCATGCCACTGGTCATCGACTCCACCGATCCGGAATCCATCGAGGCGGCCCTGGAGCGCCACGGCGGTCGTTGCGTGATCAACTCGATCAACCTCGAGGATGGCGAGGAGCGGCTGGATCAGATCGTCACCCTGGCCCGCCGTTTCGGCGCGGCGCTGGTGGCCCTGGTGATCGACGAGGAAGGCATGGCGCTCACCGTGGAGCGCAAACTGGCGGTGGCTGAGCGGATCCACCGCATCTGCACAGAACGTCACGGCCTGGCGCCCGGGGACCTGATCTTCGACATGCTGACGTTCACCGTGGGCAGTGGTGATCCAGAGATGCGGCGAGCCGCCCTGGAGACCCTGGAAGCCATCGAACAGGGCAAACGCCTGCTGCCCGGCATCCACACCATCCTCGGCGTTTCCAACGTCTCCTTCGGTCTGAAGCCGGCGGCCCGGCGAATCCTGAACAGCGTTTTTCTCGCCGAGGCGGTGGACCGGGGCCTGGACCAGGCGATCATCAACGCCCGGGGCATCACCCCGCTGCACCGCATACCCGACGAGCTTCGGGGCATCTGCCACCGCCTGCTCCACGCCGACTGGAGTTCCGGCGATCCGCTGACCCAGCTGCTGGAGCACTACGAAGACGCGGTGGCCGCCGGGCGTTCCCCGACGGAAGTCGCCAACCTGCCGCCCGCCGAACAACTGCGGCTGAAGATCATCAACGGCGAGAAAAAGGGCCTGGAAGAACTGCTGGACAGCCTGCGGCTATCGGGCCGTGCCCCCCTGGACCTGGTCAATGGCGAATTGATCCCGGCGATGAAGGTGGTGGGTGACCTGTTCGGCAGCGGGCAGATGCAGCTGCCCTTCGTGCTCCAGTCAGCCGAGACAATGAAGGCCGCCGTATCGATCCTTGAACCGCACATGCCCACCGCGGAAACACAAAGCCGCGGCACCCTGGTGCTGGCCACCGTCAAGGGCGACGTCCACGACATCGGCAAGAACCTGGTGGACATCATCCTGACCAACAACGGCTACACAGTGGTCAACCTGGGGATCAAGGTGCTGCTGGAGGGGATGCTCGACGCGGCGGAAGAACACAAGGCCCACGCCATCGGTATGAGCGGCCTGCTGGTCAAATCGACGCTGGTGATGAAGGAGAACCTCGAGGAGATGAAGCGTCGGGGGCTGGACATCCCGGTGCTGCTGGGCGGGGCGGCGCTGACCCGGGAATACGTTGAGCATGACCTGCGCGGGATCTACGGCCCATCCGTGCACTATGGCGAGGACGCCTTTGCCGCACTCAACCTGCTGGGTGAGATCCGCGGTGGTGGAATCACGCCCGCGGTCACTCCGGACCCGGACACCGACCCGCTCTCCCGTCCGCGGCCCGAGTCGGATAAGACGGTCTCCACCACCACGCCCCGACCCGGTTCCCAACCGGTGATCTTCGACAGCGGAGACAGCGGCGGAGACCACCTGCCCGCACCGCCGGTTGACCGCACGGTGGCCATACCGGAGCCGCCCTGGCTCGGCGCCCGTGAAGTGGACGACATCCCCCTGGAGCAGCTCTACCCCCTGCTCAACGAGACCACCCTCTTTCGTGGCCAGTGGCGCTACCGCAGAGGAAAACTGACCCGCGACCAGTTCCACGAGATGATCGAGAGCGAAGTTCGGCCGGTGTTCGAACAGCTCAAAAGTCAGTGCATCGAGGAACCGCTGCTCAATCCACGGGGCATGGCGGGCTGGTTCCGCTGCCACAGCGAGGGTCGAACGGTGGTGGTTCGGGACCCCGCCACGGACCGGGATGCGGCCAGGTTCACCTTTCCCCGCCGGATCACGCCGCCGCACCACTGCATCGCCGACTACTTCCGTCCCGGCACGGAGAGTGACCCGGACCTGATCGGACTGTTCGTGGTCACCGTGGGGCCCGATGCCTCGAAACGGGAAAAGGAGCTGTTCGAGGTGGGGCACTACCGCGACTATCTGCACCTGCACGGTTTTGGGGTGGAAATTGCGGAAGCTGCCGCCGAATGGCTGCACGCCCGGATGCGGGAGGACCTGGGCATCGCCGGCAGCGATCAGCCGGGCCTGCAGGCCATGGTTCGTCAGGGGTACCGCGGTTCTCGTTACAGTTTCGGCTACCCGGCCTGCCCGGACCTGGAGCAGCAGCGGCCGTTGTTCGATCTGCTGCGGCCGGAAGGGATCGGGATCACCCTCAGTGAAAGCTGGCAGATGGAGCCCGAGCAGTCGGTGTCGGCCATCGTGGTCCACCATCCGGAAGCAAAGTATTTCAACCTGGAGTAGGTGAGGAAGAGTGATGGAAATGCACTGGGTCTGCGTTAACTGCGGATATGTCTACCGTGTGGAGGAGGGCGACCCGGACCGGGGCATCGCACCGGGCACGCCCTTCGAAGCAATCCCCGACCAGTGGCGCTGCCCCGTCTGCTACGTGGGCAAGGACGAGTTCGACCCGGAATAGAAAGTGGGGACAGTTACTACTTTTCCGAAGAAAAGTAGTAACTGTCCCCACTTTCCAAAGCAAGTCACTTGAACTGCTTGTGGCAGCTCTTCTCCGCTGCGGCCAGGGCCGCCGCTTCCCGGCCCGCCCCCTCCAGATCCCCCGCCTTCACCGCCGCGGTAAAGCCGGCAGCGATCCGGCGAAACGCCTCGATGTCGGCGGGCTCGCCCTTCCAGGGGTAGTGAAACATCAGCTCGGCATCCCGGTCAAAGAGTTCGGCCAGTTCGGCATCGGGGAGTTCACCCTCACGCAGCAGCGCCCGAATCTTCTTGAAGGTGGATGCCAGGCTCTTCTTGATACTCTTGTAGGGCGGTATATCCTTTGCGCCCGTCCCACTCATTTTCTTCGGTGACGGCACCGGCACCTCCCCGGGCTCGGCGCAACGCCACTGCAGCTTCACCGACAGGCTGGCCGTGTCCTCCTTCGACTTGCAGCTGACCTTGGCCTTGAGCTTTCCTGCCGGGACGGCGCCCGCGTCACCCACGGACAAGGTCCCGTTCTCCAGTTCGTCGGCCAGTTCGCGCAGCATCCGGGCGGCTTCGGCCGGTGACAGGTCTTTGGCTTTTCTCGATTCCACCGGAGCCTCCTCATCACCAGAACAGCAGTTTCACCGCAAAAATGATAACCGCGGCCACCAGGATACGATACACCCAGACCTCCCCCTTTTTCACCTGCCAGCGGACCCCGGCCCAACCGCCGATCATGGTTCCGGCGGCCAGGGTCAGACCGAGCACCCAGTGCACGCTGCCCATGGCGGCAAAGATTCCCAGGGCGATGACCTGGATCATCAGGATGGTCATCACCTTGATCCCGTTGGAGCGGATCAGGCCCAGCCCGCCGAAGCTGCCGAGGGCAGCGATGATCACGAATCCCACACCGGCCTGGATGAAGCCCGAGTGAAAACCGACAAAGAAGAAACTGGCATAGAGGGCCAGGGGGTGCCTCTGCCCCACCGGGGCCTCCGTCCCCTTCCCCGGCCCGGATCCCCGGCGGCGAAGGATGATGGAGACCAGCACCAGCAGCATGATTCCGGCCAGGATCCAGCGGAACAGCCGCTCATCGATGTCCACGGCCACCAGGGCGCCCAGTACGGCCCCGGGCGCCGCGGCCAGCATCAGTCGCAGCCCGAGGCCCGCCTCCAGCCGGCCCTGGCTGCGGAAGGTGGAGGTGGCCACCACGTTTTGCAGCAGAATGCCCACCCGGTTGGTGGCGTTGGCCGCGGCGGCGGGGAGACCGAGCCAGAGGAGCACCGGCAGGGTGAGCAGCGACCCACCGCCGGCCACCACGTTGAAAAAACCGGCCACCAGGCCGGAAACAAACACCACCGCGGTGAGCACCATGTCGGAGTTCAGGACGTCCATCCGGTCATGCTAAATCAACCGTCGCTCCGGAGACAAGGGGGCGGCTCCACCCGAATGCCGGGAGGCGCGCCCGGGTGCCGGCAGCGCAACGGAGATGTCACGAAAGATCTGCAGGGTCAGGGGCTCTCGCCGGGTTGCCAGGGCCCGATGGTGTGGAGCAGGCCGCCTATGGCGGCGGACAGATCGGGCAGGGGGCCAACCTGCCGGTAGTCCGTCCCCTGGGAAGTGCCGGTCTCCCGCAGGCGCAGGAGTAAATCCCCGGCAGATCTGACCTCCCCGGTTCTGGCCACGAACCAGCCCTGGAGCGCACAGACCGCGCCGGCGGTCATGGCTCCGGCGCCGGAGGTGCCGCCGAATGAATCGGTGTAGGTGGCGTCAGGCCCCCCGTTGTACAGCACGCCGTACCCCGCGGTGACGATGCCGCTGCCATGGCCGTGCAGGTCCAGACGGCTGCCGCAGTTGGTCCAGCATTCCGGTTTCCTGCTGCCGGGAAGAGCCGCCCCCACGAGGATCGCCGAGGAATCCCGGAGGTGCCGTTGAAAGGCACCCTGGTAACGCGGGTGATCGAGATTCATCGACCCGTTTCCGGCGATCTCCACGAAGACCACCTGGTTGGCCGTTATGGTGGAAATGGCGTCGAAGTTCGCCTGCCAGTATTCCAGGGGCAGATACTCGAAGGTGGAGCAGGAGCACTGACAGGTTTCCCCAGATTCCGGGCCCCGGGCGTGGTATTCGATGAGCATCACGTCACCGGCGCGGAGCTTCTGTTTCAGCGTGAGGATCGCGTCGGCGATCACCGGGAAGGGCGGCTCGGTATTGAACAGCGAGACGTGCAGCTCGGACTGCGGCGCGATCCCCGCCACCCCGAACCCGTTGTGCCGGCCCAGGATTTCCCCGAGGACGGCCGTACCGTGGTGCAGATCCCGCTCCTTTCCAGCCCAGGTCTGCGGCGTTGGCAGGTCCTCGTGGTCCGGGTTGAGCCCCCGCTCCACCAGCCCTATCCGCACCCCCTCCCCCCGGCCGCCGGGCCACTGCCAGGCACATCCGGCATCCAGTCCCAGGGGCGCCGGCTCCAGGTAACTCTGCAACCCGGAAAAATCGGTGGTGTCGGTGCCCTGTCCCTCCGGGGTGAGGTCACCGGCGGCGTCGGGATGAATCGCGGCCGGCTCGGCCAGCGGTTCGAAGTCGGCCAGTTCCACCACATCGAGGAAATTGAGGTCGTCCACCAGCAGTGAAGGGTCGGCACCGGGCACCGGCGTCAGCAGGAAATAGAGGTTGAGGTCGGCCAGTTCCCTGCCGGAAAGCTGCTCTCCGGAATTCCGTTCCTGCTCCAGCGCCGACTCGGTCTGTGAAAACAGCCGCCGCACCGCGGGATGGCCATGGTTTCCCAACACCTGCTGCAGTCCCTGGACGGGGGTCCCGTTGATGCTCACCAGTTGGCCGCTGCGCAGGCGAACCCCGCTCCCCTCGGCGCATTTGAGCACCACCAGGTCCTTGTGCCATCCCGAACGCCACGGGCTGTGCAGCGGTTTGGGCCGCACCAGGCGGGGTACGAGGATCTCCCCGGTGCCGGCAGCAGCCGGTGGGACGGCCGCGCAGACCAGCGCCAGAGCGATCAGCAGCGACAGCAAATGTCCTTTGCGGCAGGTGCGCATTTCCAACCCCTGGAAGCAGGCCGAAAGAGCGTAGAGCCCCGAAAAGTGGCACTCGAATTGTGTCGGTCGTTGAGAGAATCGAAGCAGAAATGCCGCCGGTGGTACACCGCACCACGCGACAACTGCTTTCTTCAAGAGAAATATAGGTCTTTTGAGGTAATGGCGTCAATAAGAAACTGTGGGTGACACTTCGCCGGCCAGCTGACGGGAGAAGGCCCGGGCTCCGGCCTCGGTGGGGTGGCACCACCAGTCGGCGAACTGTTCGTCCCCTGCGGCCCGCTGCCAGGGGCCCACCCAGCGCAGGCCTGCCCGGTCGGCCAGGGTCTGTTCCCAGAAGACGCGAATCTGTCTGTTGTAGCCCCTCTCCGAATTGTGGTTGAAGAGGCTCAACGGTTGGGGTGTGGCATAAAGGTAGAGCGGAATCCCCCTGGCCGAACAGAGTGCAGCCAGGCGGTCCAGTTGCTCCACCCGCTGGGGCAGGACGGCGAACCTGGCACTCCAGTACGCACTCTCCGTTCTCACTCGCCGGCCCAGGGCGCCCTCCACGAAGGGGGCGTATCCAGACTCCGCCTCCAGGCAGTTCCACAGTTCACCGGGGGACCGGTGGATCAGGCCCGCCTTCTCCCCGGTGGCCGGGTACCTGAAATCACCGGACTGCAACCCGTTTCGCAGGTAGGACAGGCGAGCCCGGGACGGCACGCGGCCCTCGATCCAGTTCAGCCACGGGTCGAGGCCGGTGCCCGGCCCCAGGGCGGCCACATCGGAAAAACGGTAGAGGGAGCGCACTTCGAACCCTCCGGCCAGTGGCTTGCGCGGCCCGAGAAAGAGTGGGACCACCGAGGCCAGGACCATTTGTGGGGGACGGTGGTGCTGCAGATATTCGTCAAGGATGATCACCAGGGTTTCCACCGGGCAACCGTTGATCGCCAGGTTGACACAGCGCAGGCCGCCGCCCCAGACATCCTCCATCTCCCGGGGCGCCAGCCCGTGCACCACCCGGCTGGCCCCCAGCAGCAGCACGTCGGCGTCATCCGCCCAGCCTCCCAACTGCTCCATCTTCCAGCGCAGGATACACTCCTCATAGCCCAGCAACTTTTCGCTGCTCAGCCAGATGGCGGCCTCACCACCCAGCACCAGAGTCAGGGCCAAGGCCAGGGCCATCCAGCGGCGTCGGGCCGGATCAGAACTGGAAATAGATGAACGGTTGGGCATCAGGAGTCCCCAGAATAATGATTGAGAACCAGAACAGGGCGTACAGCCCGCCGCGCACCGCGGCCGGCAGACGGAAGATCACAAACTCGTCGTTGGTGCGGTGCTGCCAGATTTCCAGCGCCGTGGTCAGCGGGAAGAGCAGCAGCAAGACCGTTTTCTGGGTGGCCAGCAATCCCAGGGTGCGCGAAAGGTCAAACCCGAGATCGCCCGCCGATTGAATCGCCCTGACGATAAAAGACACTGTCGGCGCACGGAACAGCACCCAGCTGCCACAGACCAGGACAAACATCAGCAGCG
>RCNG010000943.1_pt1 | contig 14171 bp, 10 predicted proteins | sample 2041371 | NCBI WGS metagenome assembly RCNG01 (sample SAMN09708227, study PRJNA481090) | Marine sediment metagenome, whole genome shotgun sequencing project. | biome: marine sediment; feature: ocean; material: sediment; isolation source: Sewage treatment plant 1 marine sediment (STP1) ... | reverse complement strand
CAGGCTTCTTCGCCGCGGGCGTAGAATGACCAACCCTGTTCCTCGAGCACTTCCTCGTAGGCCGCCAGGTCATCCCCTGCCAGGTCGGCAGGGCGTTCGCTCGCCGTCAGGGCGTCGCCGAAATGAACGATGGCCGCGCCGATTCGGTGAGCCGAAGCGTGGGACAACTCCCGGACCTCCCGTTGCACGCAGCGGTTGTAGAGACCGATGACTTCCTCCAGCTGCGCCTTCTTGATCTCCAGCGACGCGGACAGGGGTTGGGTCAGGGCCACCGCCTGGTATTCCATGAAGGCTTCTTCGGCTTCCCGGTAGTCCACCTCGGCCAGGATCCGCGGGTCCGCCAGTTCGGGATGAATGGCCGCGGCGGCCAGATAACTGGTCAGATCGGCTTGTCCGGCGGCGGTCTCCCCGGCGGCCAAAGCGGTCAAGGCCCACCCCTGGCGGATGACCATCACCTGTTCGGCCTGGCCCGCGAAACGGGTCACGAAGTCGTCTTCCCGCCGGCGCACCATCGTCGGATCACCGACGGAAAGATCGATGGCCATCAGCTGGGCTTCAGCCGCATCCGGGTCGTCGGGGTGCCGATGCGAGAAGCGTTCATAGGCCGCCGCCGCATCCGGACCGCGTCCGGCCTGTTCATGAAGCCGCGCCACCTCCAGGGAGGCGTCGCGGTCGTAGGGGCTTTCCGGATAGTTCTCGAGCAGCCGTTCCCAGGCCGCCACGGCCTGCGACCCGAGGTCCTCGGCGAACCCCAGTCCCGCCCGGTAGAGGGCCAGATCGGCGTGGTCGAATCCGGGCCAGCGGTCGGCCACCGTCAGGAACAGGGGCGCGGCTTCGGCGGTGTTTCGGGTCGAGTCGGCGGCGACGGCTTCCGCATGCTGAAAGTGAACCAGCGGGACGGTGGCGGCCAATACCGTGGCCATCGAATCGCGGCCGGCGGCCCGGGCCAGGTTCAGGGCGTGTTCGTAGGCGCGGCCGGCCTTTGGGAGATCGGGGTGCTGATACCAGGCGTCGGCCACCAGGCGGGCGGCATCCGGAGTCCGGGCATCCTGCGGATGTTCGGTTTCGAAGCTGGTGAAGGTCGCTGCGGCACGTTCATGCCAGCCGTGGGCGTAGGCCACGTTTCCGGCCCGCCAGCGCAGGTCGGCCGCGCGATCATCGGCGGGATGATCGGCCAGGAAAACATCGCCCACCGTCAGCAGGCGCTGCGCCAGTGAATCGACCTTGGCTTCTTCATACCAGGCATCCGTCACGGCCACCGTCTGCCAGGAGGCGTCCAGAACGAAATCGCCCGTATCGGCGGCCGCCGCCCGGGTGAAATGACCGATGGCCGCCTCGTGCCGGCCCAGCTGCGCCGCGGCCTCTCCGGCCTGGTAATGCAGGCGAGCAGCGGCTGCGTCACTGTCCCAATGGTCCAGCCAGGTTTCATAGTGTTCGAGAGCTTTCCGCCAGTCGTCGGCAGCGTCGGTATCGCGCGCCGCCTGGTGGGAGCGGGTCGCTGCGGTCCGATAGGCTTCCTGGGCGAAGGTCCGCCCGGCGATCTGCAGTTCCTCATCCGCGTTGGCGGTGTGCCACTCGCTTCCTGCGAGGAAACGCGGGGCCTGGGCCAGCAGAGCATCCAACGCCGCCTCGGGCCGCTCCCCCAGCTGGTTCGAATCCACCAGACGTTCGGCCACTTCCAGGGCCCGGGGATCGGTTCCGTATCGCGCCAGCCAGAGTTCGTCGCAGGCCACGGCCTCGGCGTACAGGCTGAAGCGGCGGTCCAGGCGGCTCATGTCATGGAGGATGTCCGCGGCGTAGGGCCGGTCACCGTGCCGCTGGAAATGATCCCGAAAAGCTTCCGCTCCCCCGGCCCTCACCAGCGAACGCACCAGATATTCTTCGGCCTCCCGGGTCAGGTCCTGGGGCGCCCGGTCGCTGCCGTCCGGCACGCCGTGATCCATCAGGGCGCCGAAGGCGTCGGCCGCTTCAGCGAACATGTCGTCCTCGAAACGGGCCCAGCCCAGTTTGTAGTAGGCGATGGCCTTCAGGTCGAGGTCCTCGCCCCGGGACGCGTGCCCGTAGGCCTCGCGGCACGCCGCCAGATCCCTGCGATCGAACCCCGCGTCACCCAGACGCAGCCAGGCTTCCTGGACATAGGTCGACTGGGGATGTTCGCGGACCAGTTCGGCCAGCCGTGTTTCGCCCTCGCTGTTCCCATCGTCGGCCAGGATCATCCCCAGGCTGAACAGGACGGCTTCGCGATGGGCGTACCCTGGATCCTCGGCCAGGATGGCGCCGTAGAGCGCCACCGCCGGAGCCGTATCCACGAAAGGAGCCAGACCGCGGTCCTGCAGGTCGTCGGCGGTGGGGTTCTCTCCCAGGAAATCGGCCATCCGCACCCGGAAATCGTCGCGCGCCTGCATGAGATGCAGGTCCGCCAGGCGGAAGCGGACTTCACTTCGGGCCGCCGCTTCCGGGTGGTCCTCGAGAAAGTCCTGATGCCGCTGCAGAGCCGCGGTGCGCGAGGATCGCGCGTTCCCGGACGGGTCATCGTCATGATCGCCGGCCACGGCCAGCCAAAAGGAGGCGTCCGCCGCGTGCAGGGCGATGGCTTCACGTTCGGTATCGAGCCGTTCCATACCCCGGGCGGCTACCTCGGCGGCCACCGTCATTTTCAAATCCTGATGGGCCACCGCCAGGGAATCGGCCCGGGCCGTCAGGGCGGCGTGATGAGCGACCGCATTCCGCCAGGCCGGATCGTTGGCCAACCGTTCCCTTTCGACATCGATTCCCGCGACCGCCAAATGGGCCCGCGACAGTTCGGACGCCAGGGCCGCCCTCAGCGCTGGACTCTGTTCCTGAAGCCGCGGCCGCCAGACCAGGGCGTGGGAACGAGTGACCAGGTCTTCACTGCGGACGTCGAACGTGGTCAGGAACGATTCCATCTCCAGGGCCAGATCCGCCTCCACGGTCAGCAGTCCAGCCATCGAGGGAATGCCCGACGGCGACGTGGGGTCAACCTCCGGGCCGTCGATGTGGAAATGTCTCACCGCCTCCAGGTACAGCAGATTGCGGCGCAACTCGGCGGCCATGGTGCGGCAGCGGGTTCCGAAGCGGACCAGGGCCTGGTCGCGGGCGGAATCCAGATTGTTCAGGGCAATGTCCATCCTCGCGAGCATGATATCGAGTCGCGCCACCGCCGCGGCCAGCGTGTCAGCCGAAGACGTGGCGCGCATTTGACCCAGGTCCAGGTAGTTCTCCCGCCGGGAGCGATCGTCGGCCAGACCCTGCAGACGCCAGGCCTGGTCGGCCGCGTCCACTTGGGCAGAAGCCAGCTCCCCCCGCAGGGTCCGTACCCCATGCCACTGTTCCGAAGTGGGTTGGTCATGGAAGGCCGGAGAATCGGAACGGGAAGGATCCCCGTCACCGAGAGCGCTGGGACGATCGGGATCGCCGCCTGTATTCCAATCGAGAGCAACCGCCACCGCATTCTTTAGCGCGAGACGGGCCGCTCCGGATTCCAGACGGATTTCCTGGCGCCAGTCCCACTGGTCTTCCCAGATGGTCCAGGCCGTTTCCACCCCCGCGGGTTCCAGCAGCGTTTCGAGGCGGCCGCGCTCCTTCGCGAAATCGGACTCCGCCTCTTCGTATTGTTCCAGAGCCATTGCCCAGTTTCCCGAGGCCCCCGCCATGGCGCCAGACTCCAGCAGAGCCATGCGGTGCTCGGCGTATCCCGGATGGCGGGACACCAGTTCTCCCAGCATACGTTCCGCCGATACCGAATCGCCCTCCGCCAGAAAAACCAGGGCCGCCAGGTGAAGCCCGCGCGCGGCGTACACGCTGACCGAGGGCATTTCACTCAGCCGGGGCAGGGGGTCCCCACCGACGGCCAGATCATCCCCGGCCAGGGTCAGGATCGCAGCGCCGATCAGATCGGCCTCCACTTGCGAATCGGCCTCCAGTTGGGCCAGACGTTCCAGGTCGCCCCGGGCATCCTGTCCCAGGGCGACGGCCGCCACGGAGCGCAGGTGAAGAGAGGCGGGATCATTCTCCTCGTCCAGGAGATCATGGGCTTGTTGCGGACGCCCCGCCTGCAGGTGACGGGCCGCAGCCAGGATTTCCGACCCGGCAAAACCGTCGATGGCGGAGGCTTCTCCCCCGGCCTCCAGCAGACCCAGATAGGCCACCCATCGCCGCCAGCTCGAGCCTTCGGAATCTGCGGCGACGTCCACCACGCGCACGAGAGCGTCCCGGTCCCCCAGGTGTAGATAGGCTGCCGCCAGCAGGAAGGCCGCGCGATCGGCAGCGGGCGTCGTGGACTCCCGTCCGATTTCGATTTTTTCCAGGTGGGCCGCCGCTCCGTGGATGTCTCCCGACAGCCAGAGATCGATGGCCCGACCAAGGTCCCGGCCCTGTTGCTCCTCAGGGGTCGCCAGGGCATACGCCGTCACGGACGTCGCCAGCAGGAAAGCCAAAATTCCCAGGAGCATGCCGGTTTTCAGGGTCATCGTTGCCACACGTCCACCCCGAGGGCCACCTCGGGCTGCCGGGCATCAAGGGCCGAAAGGTCCAGCTCCAGGAACGTCATCTTGTCCCGGGGCGCGTCGACCCGAACAATCGTCTCATCGCGGCCGTCCCACATTTCGCCCGTCAAGGCGATGGCAATCGTGTGCGCCCGCGGCTCCACCAGGCGGTGATCCACCTGCACGATGCCCCCCTGGGCCAGGGAGGCCCGCTGAGTCTGGTCCAGATCCACTCGCAGACTTTCTTCACCGTCGGTCAGGACCAGGCCGTCCGGCACTGTTTCGCCGATCTCGCCGCGAACCAGGACCACCAGCGAAGTCTCCTGGCGGCCCAGAAAATCCTCTTCCATCCAGGTCAGGCGCAGACCCTGATCGGTGAGCAGGCTGTCCATCATGTCCAGCTGCATCTCCAGGCCGCGCAACTCCGCCACGCTGGCCATGAGCTGCTGGCGCTCCAGTTCGGCTCCGGCGTGATCAACCGTGTCGCGCGCCGCGGCGATGGCCGCCGCCATCTCCTGCATCTTCAGGTAACGGGAGTCCAGGGCGTCGGCCGATCCCCGGCGTTCCACCTTGGTTTCCAGGCGCAGCCGGTCCAGCTGGGCCCGCAGGAAATCGCGGTTGTCCCGCAAAAAGCGCAGGCTGTCGTGGTCGAGTTTTTTGGCTTTGCGGGTTTTTACTTCGGTCCTTTCGACCGTTTCGCTCCCCGGGTCCGTTTCCGGACCGGAAGCCGCCGCCGACGCCGTGAGCCCCAGCATCAAGCCGGTCATCATGATCCATGTTCTGGCACGCATCATGGTTACCCCTTCCACTTTCGGACGACCTTGCCGTCGGCCGCGTCGACCACGATGGTCAGGGCCGGCTCGCCGTCCGCGGTGTAGACCAGAGCCCAGGTGCTGGCGTCGGGGTCGCCGTCGTGAAAAGCGCCGCGGATCAGCAGCATGGTTTCCAGGCGCCCGCCGTGTTCGGTGCGGTACTCGCGCCCGGCTTTATCTTCGGCCGCCGCCAGGGCGACGCCGCTGTCCACCCAGTCGGTGTCCAGGGGCGGGGCGTCGAGTTCGAAGTCGAGGTCAGCCGCCTCGAGGATTTCCCCGTCCCGGATGGTGTAGCCCCGGGCCCGCCCGCGTGTTTCGCTGAAGAACAGGTAACCCCAGCGTGCGGCGGTGCCGTCGTCCTTTACGTCTTCATCGTTTTCCACGTAGACCAGGTCCGCGTCCGCGGCCCAGATGTTCGCCGCCTCCCACGCCAGATCAAGTCCGGCGCGCGCGGCGAACGGGACGGGGTCACCGGCGTTCACACCGCCGGCCATGGCCAGCAGCCCCAAGATTAGGTAGACCCGTATTGAAGCTCGATACATCACGCCATCTCCTAGAACAGGTGAGAAAGTCCGACGGTGAACTCGAAGTTGGTGCTCTTGCGGCGGGCGTCGACCGAGCCGGTCTCCATGTTGAAGGTCCGCACGTCGAAGGCTACAGCGGTCTGCCGCTTGACGAAGAAGTTGATGCCCGCGCCGTAGTTCAGGCTGGATTCGGTCAGCCCTTCCATGATGGAACTGCCCAGGCCGATGGTCAGGTAAGGCACCATCTGGCGTCCGGGCAACACCCTGAGATTCACGTTCATGGCGTAGCTGAGCATGTGGAATTCCTCTTCCTCGAGGGCCAACCCGAACAGGGATTCCACGATCTCCGCCGGCCGCGACACGTGGGTCCAGCCCAGGGATCCCTGCACGTCCAGGAATTCGAGCACGTAGTAGCCCAGGCGCCCGCCCAGGACCAGCGAGTTGGATTTGCGGTCGAAGGCATAACCGCCTGCGTAGGCGGTCAGGCTGAAGCTGCCGATGCGGGAGAACAGGCGAGGGTTGGGACGGAACTCGAGGTCCGACATGTCGTCGAATTCTTCGCACAGGGAAGAATGGACCCAACCGGTGCTCGTGCTGGAAATCTGCACGTTGTACCAGTCGTCCTTCTTGGCGATGACCCGGAATTCGGAACCGTCGGGATAGATCCCCACCATGGAGAAGCCATCGCCCGGACCCTGGCGCAGCACGTTGTCGTCGCCTCCGTTGAGGCGGACGCTCCGCTCCTTGAGGACATGGGGACCATAGACGTCCTGCTGGGCTTCAATGGTCACTTCCTCGGCCGGGGCCATGCCCGCCAAGCCCGTCACGGTCATGACGGCCAGGACAATGGTCCACCCCTTCGCGATCCTGTTCATCGTTTTGCCTTCCTGCACGGCCCATGCCGGACATCTTTTTCGGAAAACCTTCTTCTTACGAACCGAATTCGGTGCGCCAGGTCAGGGCCAGACGCGCCCCCCAGTTCCAGAACCGGTCGCGCTGGTACACGATCTCGTCGCCCCGGCGATGGGCCGTATCCAGGGCAAAGGTCGAAGCCTCACCCGACAGCGCCAGGGCCCAGGAATTTCCCAGGGTCCGGCGCAGCATGAGGCCACCACCCAGGGCCAGTTCATTCACCGGTTCGAAGTTCACCGTCACCGGGTCCAGCCCCGTGCCCGTGTCCAGGGTCACCTGGCCGGGCGTGTAACCGAGGTTCATCCAGCCGGCGTGTCCCGTGATCCAGATCCCTACCCCCAACGGACGCGCTGCCCGGTAGCGGCCCAGAATTTCCGTGTTGGTGGCCCGGACCGTGGGATCGCCTGTCTCCAGATCCAACCCCGTGCCCTGGGTCGTCTGGCTGCGTCGCAGGCGCAGTCCCGCGCGCCAGCGGTCCTTGCCGATCGTCGTTTCCAGACCCGATTCGAACTGGGGTGTTGTGTCCCAGCGGTAGTCTGCCAGACTCGCATCCGGGGCGGTGGCCCCGGCCAGGGGGCCGACTTCCAGGTCCCAGACAGCGGCGGCGGCCGGAACTCCGGCCATCGCCAAGACACAAACCGCCAGACCCAATGCCCGTAGTCCGCTCACGGCGTTCCTCCACCCAGATCGATGTTCAACGGGTGCCCCGTGTGCAGCACCTGCGTGTCTTCCACCCGGAAGGGGATCACCACCAGCGAGTCGACCCCGCCGTCCAGTTCGATCTCCTCGCCTTCAGCCATGTACAGCACCAGATAGAGACCCCGGTAACCGGTGGAGTCGGGATCACCCGTGGTCAGTTCGGCCGGCACCTGGGCGGTGAAAGCCAGGTCGATGGTCTGCTGCAAATGGTCGAAGCCGGTGACAGCCTTGGTCGCGCGTCCGGCCGTGACCGAGTTGTCCAGGATGCGTTCGATTTCCAGCGCCGACTCCAGGGTGTGCTCGTCGGGATCCAACACCAGGCTGGTACGATCCAGGTCCCGCGCATAGCGGGCCTCCGCCACCAGGAATCCCGTTTCGATGTCCCGGTAAGTGATGCGCCCCTGCACAGCCACTTCGATCGGCTGGTTTCCCGGCAGCACGGCAGCCGGCCCCGGCGAAGTCTGCATCAGTTCGACCAGGGTCCAGCGTTCGTCGATTTCCGGTTCGTCCAGGCAACCGGCGATCGCGGCCGTCATGCAGACCGCCGCGATCACCAGAACCGGGATTGATTTTCCTCGCATGGCCATCGTCTTCTCCTACTTGATCAGCACCATCTTGCCGGTCTGCTCGTTTTCATCCACGCGCAGACGGTACAGGTACATACCCGAGCTGACGGTTGCACCCGCCTGGTTGCGCCCGTCCCAGATCACTTCGTGGAGCCCGGGGCCCACCGGGCCGCGCCCGAGTTCACGTACCAGACGGCCGCGAGCGTCATACACGCCGAGGGTGTGCTCCGCGTTCATGCCCCCGGGGACGGTGAAGCTGATGGTGGTCGACGGGTTGAACGGATTGGGATGGTTGCCCAGCAGTTCGAGCTTGCGGGGCAGGTCGGTGGCCGATGCTCCGCTCAGGTCGGCATCCAGGACGATCTCGTCCCCGAAGCCCTTGTCGTAGGTCGAAGCCGCCTTGACCGTCACCCGGTAGAGCCCGGGATTCCAGTCGGTCAGATGGTCCTCGGCGTCAAAATGGAAGGTCCGGGAACCCGCCTCCAGCCGGCCCGCATCGTGGCGAGCGACGAGTTCACCGGTGACAGGATGATGGATCTCCGCCGTCACCAGGGCGTGATCCGTCAGGGTTAGATTCACGGCCACCGCTTCGCCGTCGACCACGTTGGCCTGGCGCAGCTCGACACCCAGGTCCAGCAACCGCAGGCCCGACTGGTCCGTCCACTGCTCGACCAGGATTCCGCCACCTTCGCCGGCCCTCTTGACGGTCCCGGTACGGTGGTCGGTGACGGTCACGAACGGCACATGGAAGCTGCGGGGCCGCACTGCGGATTTGCCGAGGTCGGCCACCGGCTGCAGGTCGCGGGTGCACTTGACCACTTCGCCGGCCTGGGGCGCGGCGGCGTAGATGTTGCCCCAATGGTCTGCCGTCAAGGAGGTCACGACACCGAGATCGTGGTTCCAGGCACCCACCCAGGCCAGGCCCGAACCGGTGTCCTTCAGGTGTACCACGCGCCCGTTGTGCGCGTCGGCCACATAGACATCGTCGCTGCCGGCGCCTTCGGTCCGGCCCACGGTCAGGGCCATCGGCCCTGCGAATCGGCCCATCCCGCTCCCCAGTTCGCCCAGGGTTCCGGACTGGCGCCAGGAGGCACCGTCCCGCAGGTAGCGCTGCACTTCGTTGCGTCCTGTGTTGGCCACGTAGAGGCGGTCGTCATCCGGAAAGAACGGCGTGCCGGCGTCGGAGATGTCCACGTCATAGGGCGAGGACAGTCCCTCGATCACCTGCAGGGGTTCCAGGCTGATGTTTTCGAACTCCGTCACCGCGCGGAAGACCACGAGGCGGTCGTTGCCGGTGTCGGCCAGATAGAGAAAACCCTGGTCGTCCACGGTCATACCCCGCGGCTGGGACAGATCTCCCACGCTCGAGGCTTTCCCGTCGAACGCCGCCATGCCGCTGGCGACCTCGCCCATCAGCAGACGGTTCCAGTCCGGATCCGACACCACCTGATAGTGGCGGCTCTCCAGGTAGGGGAAACTTTCGTATATGTCCACCTTGCCGATGACCACGGTGGCCCAGGGCGTTCCGAAGAGCTCCCGGTCCAGCATCCGGTTGGTCACCTGGCTGTTCAGGGTCTCGACCCCGCCCTCGTCCAGGTAAGGTCGCGGCACGAAGGTGGTCCCTGTCGCGGCTCCCGCGAAGAAGGTCAACAGGGTGATGATGATGGCGTAGCGGTGCATATCCGGCTCCTTTTTCCTGCCGTTCAAAACGAAATCCTCAGACTCGTCCCGATGATGTTGGCCGTGAAGTTGTTGCTGTTGAAATACCGCTCGTAGGCAATAACGAACTCTGCGTTGTTCATGAATCCGACACTTTTGATCAAACCCTCGGGATAGACCACGAACTCGCCGCCGAAGAGGTGGGAGCCATAGTCACCGAGGCGGTAGTCGCCGCTCTGGAAATCGTCCACCGACCCGGTGGTACGGTAGTCGTCGCGATAGAACCAGGCCGGCAGCTGGGAATAGTAGCGATAGCGGTAACGCACGGTCACCGACCGCGACACCCTCTGGTTCAGCTTCAGCCCATAGGTCTGAGACGCGATGTCCCAATCGTCCTGGTAGTAACGGAAATCCCCTTGCAGGCTGGACTCCGCACCCAGAAACTGACTCAATCGAAGGAATGCGTCCCGGCGGGACCGGCTCGTCGGGTGCCGTTCGGGCATGATGGATCCGGACACGTAGACGTTCCGGTAAGGGTCGTGCTGCTGGCCGGTGACGTTGTTCATTTCGACGCCCACGCGCAGCACCGTGGTCGGCGTCAGGATCTGGGTCGCCACGGCATTCAGATGGACGGTGTTACGGTAGGAAGGCACGCCCGGACCGAAGCCGTCGGACACCGGCCGGATATCGTCCCAGCTGTAGGCCGCGCCCACGGCCAGGTTCAAGTTGTCGCCCAGATAGCCGCGATTGTATCCCGCCGAAATCATCTGGGCGAAATAGTCGTTTTCCGACGAGACGTAGTAACCTATCGAGGCGCCTTTCCATGAGACGGTCGCCTGCAGCGAATCGCGGATCTTGACGAAGTCCTCATAGGCGTCCGCCAGATCCTGGATGGGCCGGCTCGCGGTCGTGATGGCGTCGACTGCTTCATCGCTTCCAGGAGGCGCCTCCAGGGCGGGAATGACCACTTCATCGTGGACCCACTCCAGACCGGCCCGCACCTCGCTGCCGAAATCATGACCGTAGTCCAGGTAGTGGGTGTAGACGTGGACCCCGTCGACATCCGAGAACAGGTTCAGCGAATAGGAGGCCATGCCCCGCCCCTGCTGGGCGGACGCCGGCACCACTGCGGCTGCCACCAGGGCGGCCATCAGAACCAGTCCGGTGGATGCCTTTCGGCGGATCATCGGCACGCACACCCGCCGCCCGCGCCGCCCGCACCGCCGGTCGAGCCTTCGCGGGCTTCGAGCCACTTCATCTCGTGCATGTCGCCCTCGGCCGCATACTTGTCCGACATCAACGGGTCGGCCAGGTGCTCCTTCTCGTAAGGTTTGACCGAGGCGCAACCGGTGGCAAAAAGGAAGGCCGTCAGGGCCAGGGTGCCTGCCAAACGGATCGAATGTTTACGCAATGACATCATGCGCTTCCCCCCTTGGCGACAGGACCCATGAGATCCTCGACCGCTTTCTTCAGACGCGCGAGGTCCTCAATAGCGAAGCCACGGACGCTCATCACCACTTGACCGTCCCTATCCAGCAGGAAGGTGCTGGGCACGGCGGCCAGGTCGAGGTCGGCAGCCAGACCGTCAGGCCCGTCCACCAGGATGGTCAGGTCGAGGTCTGCATCGGCGATAAATCGTTCGGCGTTCCCGATCCGCTTGTCGATGGACACGGCCACCACGCGGGCTCCCTTTCCGATCCACTCGGTGTTCCAGGAATCCAGCAAGGGCAGTTCTTCGCGGCAGGGCGCGCACCAGCTGGCCCAGAAGTTCACCACGATCACCTCACCCCGGAAGTCGGCCAGGCTGGCAGTTTCGCCGGCCAGATTGACCATCGGTTCGGCCAGCAGATCGGGGGCCGCCGCCCGGGGAGATGCCCCGGGGAACGTCAGCGTCGACAAGACCAGGATGGCGACAAGAAACTTCATGACTACCCCCTACCGGTACTGGGCGCCCAGAAGCACCCACAGGGTGAAGAGTTCCATTTCCTCGGCCGTCAGCGGATTGCTGGCCGGATGAGGGCCCTGGGCCGCGGCTTCGTCCACGCCGTGCACGTAATCGATCAGCGGGGAACGGCGTGCAAAGCCCGGCACCACGGCCTGGCGCAGCGACGTTTCCGATTCGCCCGAAAGATTGATGTACCCGCGCGGGAAGACCTGCATCATGCGGCCGGTCGTGTCGGGGACGGCGGTCAGATCCAGTTGTCCCGGAGGAGGAATGGTGTCGATCACCGTGACAAAAAGACCGGTGTCCACCACCAGCGAATCACGTTCGGTGTAGGTCGGGAAATGGCAGGACGCACACTTGGCCTCGACGATGGGCCCGATGTGATCCCGGTAGTTGATGTAGGTGTAGTCCTCGGGCCCGACGTTGAGCTCGTGGGCGGCCACGTTGGCCGCCATGGGGTTCGGGTTGGCGCTCATGGCCGCGGAGAACTCCCGGTCCTGGTGGCAACCCGTGCAGTTGTTGATCTCTTCGCCCCGCTGCATGTAGATCCAGGCGCGTTTGACCACGCGGCCGCGGCGCAATTCATCGAGAGTCGCAAAGGTGAATGACGTCTCGGCCGGCAGCTTCACCTTGAAGGATCCGTCGGCCAGGACCGGGGCGAAGCCCACCAGGGCCCGCCGCTCGAATTCGTTGGCGGAAAAGTCGTTGGGCTCGCCGCGCTGGGTCGGGATACCCGCAATGACGGCCACTTCGGTGATGACATCCTGGCCCAGGACCGGTACTTCCTGGCCGTCTGAAGGACTGCGGTTGAACACGTCGTTGGCCATCAGGATGCCGTAGTCCAGCGATTCGTCGACCTGCGACTCGATCACCGGCGGCGGATCGTGGGGCGCCAGCAGCTGGGCGTCGTATTCGTTGGCGTTGGGATCGTTGTAGAGGAAGGTCATGTCCGTCAGCGAGATGGTCGCCGGATCTTCCTGGGTCCCGCTGCCGGTCTGATGCAGACCGAAAGTATAGAGCCCGTAATCCACGTCGGCCTCTTCGGCCGCGGGAAGGGTGTAGCTGGCCACGTAGGTGTTGTCACCCAGGGGCATGGGATACTTGAAAACGCCGTAGGCCCAGGGCGCCCCGTCATTGTTGACCTGGGTGGTCAGCACGTCCCAGTGGTCGGCCACGCCGGTCCGCACCGGGTCGGCGGGGCCGGCTTCGAGCTTCAGCACGGCGATCGGACCCGCGTCCTCGTTCACCATGGTCGACTCGATGGCGATGATCCGGCCGTCGGGCATCACCTGGGGGTGGAAGAAGTTGCGGTTGTGGGGGCCGTACTTGTGGAAGGCCCCGGTCCCGTCGGGATTGGTGAAGAACAGCGGGAAGCGGTTGAAAGTCGCGAAGTGCTCCCAGCGCGTGTAGAGCACCGTGCCGTCGGGCAGGAGCACCGGATCGAAGTCGTCGCTCATGTTGAAGCTGACCCGCTTGATACCCGAACCGTCGTAGTTGCAGGTGTAGAGCACCTCGGCCGGCGAGTGGTTGTACTCGTCCATGCCGCCGTGGCGGGAACTGGTGAACATGATGGTGCCGTCGGGCAGATACAGGGGATCAAAGTCCGCCCCGCCACCGCTGGTCACCTGCCGCAGGCCCGAACCGTCGGCGTTGATCTCCCAGATGTTCTGATTGTTGCCGCCGGGTGGCCGCATGGAGAACAGGATTTTCGTGCCGTCGAAGGACACCGCCGGATCGAAGATCACCGCGCCGACATAATCGGTCAGCGGGGTCACCACGCCGTCCGGCGCAATGGGCGCCAGCTTGTAGAGATTGCCCGAGGCCATGCTCCGGTTCAGGGTCTCTTCGCCCTCGGTCTTGACGAAGACCAGGGCTTCGGTGCTCTCCTCCTGGACAATGATGTCGTCGGGAGCGCTGTCGCGACAGCCGGCCACCGCCAACAGGGCCATCGCCCCGAGGCTCAGGCTCAGTCGTCGCAGGTATCGGTTCGTGCAAATCATGTTCATTTCTAATCTCCCCGCCTGCCCCGTCGCCAAAACGACCGGGCGGTGCGTGTCATTCCCCCAGGTTGCGATAGAAAACCAGACCCATGGTGAACTCCCGGTAGTTGTAGACCACCGAATTGTCCTTTCCCGGATCCTGGCCGATGACCGAAACCACCCGCATTTCTCCCCGCAGCGCCACGTCGTCGCGCACGTAGAACTCGAGGCCGCCCCCGAACGTCAGTGTATTCTTGGTAACCGGATCGGCTTTAACGGCCTGGCCCGGGTAAACGGTCATCATGCCGAAGCCCAGGGTTCCGTAGGGCTGGACCCGCGATGCCAGCGGGTAGCGAACCAGGGCGTTGAAGGTGTGGATCAAGGCGTGAAGCGATGAGGCCGGGTTGTGCCCCAGGGAAATCTCCCAACCCAACCAGGAGACCGGGTTGTAGGCCAGCCGCAGGGCGAACAAATCGTCCGTACCCAGCTTGCCGACCGCCGGACTGACCGAGAAGTGATGTGCGAATTGGCGCTGGCCCTCGCTCAGGCTCAGGCTGGCGCCCTGCATCT
>RCNG010000937.1_pt1 | contig 14219 bp, 13 predicted proteins | sample 2041371 | NCBI WGS metagenome assembly RCNG01 (sample SAMN09708227, study PRJNA481090) | Marine sediment metagenome, whole genome shotgun sequencing project. | biome: marine sediment; feature: ocean; material: sediment; isolation source: Sewage treatment plant 1 marine sediment (STP1) ... | reverse complement strand
GGATTATGGCTGGCTGTAACCATAACTCCACCTTCTCGGTTTAAATGCTTGATTGAATAATAAAAAACCGGCTTGCTCTTCACCTTAATCTGTAATTTCAGGTTCTAAACCATCCGGGAATTGATTTGATGTTTGTTTAATTTGGGACGGGTGTGTTTTTTTCAAGTACTCGAATTTGAAATTTGTAAAAAAACATCTTTATTTGTAAAAAATAACCCGCCTGTCCATTTTTATATAATAATTAGCTAATATAAAAGCAACAAATATTTTTATTTCCTGTCATCATCAGACTCAACCCTGCCTTCAATAATATCACGATGATGAAGTCTATTTTGAGCACGCTGATGTTGTTGTTCCGGAGTCAAATCTTCATATTCGCCTTCAAAAAAATCACTCCTGGAAGTTTGAAAGCGTGTTTTAAGCATGGCACTGCCGATCAAGCGTCTGGCCAGAAACATTCTTAAGGGAGGAATTAATAACAAAAAACCCAGTGCATCGGTAAAAAAACCGGGGATCAGCAAACAAATTGCCGCGAAAAGCAGCATGATACCTTCAAACATTTCAGTAGCAGGCACAATGCCCTGACGCATAGACATTTGAGCTTTCTGGATAGTTGAAAATCCCTGAATCCGGATCAGCGTCACACCCAGAACAGCGGTAAACACGACGGCAATAACGGTAGGAAACGCCCCGACAACTCCCCCTACTTCAATCAGTAAGTAGATTTCCAGAAGAGGAATTACAATAAAAAACAACAGTATAAAGGGTAATATTGGCATAATTGTCTCAACAAAATAGTATAGAATTTCTGGCTTCTGTCAGCTCTGTTGCATAACAACGGAGTGACCAAAAACATCACTCTCACTCAGCAATGATCACAATAATATAATTTAGCTCCTGAACTGATTTTAAAAACAGTCCTGGAGCGATTTTTAAAATCAGTTCTGAGTAAGCTTGTAATAAGTTAGTGAATTTTAAGTTACTTAGAAGTATCATGCCTGTTCAGAAGATCAACACAACTCTTGATCAAACGGGCCGATGGCTAATAATAGCTGATGGCTCATTTCTAGCTGACGGCTCATTTCTAGCTGATGGCTCATTTTCTAGCTGACGGCTCTTTATTATTTATGGGGTGAGGGAAAGTTTTTTTCAAATGACAAAAATCAAAACATCTGACAGTTCTCAATATCAACTGGTTCTGTGTACCTGTCCCGATGAGGAAGCCGCTATCAATATTGCGGAGAATATTGTTGCCCAGCGACTGGCAGCCTGTGTCAATGTATTGCCGGCAGTCTATTCCGTATATCACTGGCAGGACAATGTTGAATCAGCCAAAGAAAACATGATACTGATAAAAACCACCCAGGAAAAGTACAGTTCTCTGGAAAAAGTAATCACTTCACTACACCCTTATGAGGTTCCGGAAATAATTGCCATCAATATCAATAGTGGTTTACCGGAATATCTAAAATGGATAGAAAGTAGTATAAACTAAACCAGATGAACGTGACTCATTCTCAGACAGGCTGTCCCTGGAAGCCTGAAAGCATTCAGTTGCATTACGGGTCTTATCAAGAACATATCAAAAAATAATTACAGCGGTCTGAAACAATGTTAATTCGATTTATTTTACTTTTTTGTCTGTCACTACTTTCTTTTTACGCCCTGGCAGAAGAGGAATTCCTGCCTCCCGAGCAGGCTTTTGCCATACAACCCAGTAAAGTAAATTCTTCAGAACAGGGCAATTACGTGATTGTCACCTGGAAAATAGCCGATGGTTATTATATTTATCGGGACAAGGTGTCCTTTACTGTAAAAGATGACAGCCTGGTTTTGGGTGATGTGGAATTATCACCCAGCGAAACCAAAGAAGACCCTTATTTTGGCAAAATTCAGATTTATAAAAACGAATTAACGGCAAAAATCCCCTTTACTTCCAGCAAAAAAAAAGATGAGTTACTCTTTCTGAGCGCAAAATCTCAGGGCTGTGCATCCGGGGGGATCTGTTACCCGCCAATGAAACAAACCATTTCTTTTATGCAGCCCGTTGTTGCCCAACCCAAAGCCAGCATAGTAGCAAAAACTGACCAGGCAGCAACGGATGACAGTACTCAAAGCACCCGCAATAGCCCTATAAACGATCTGAACGCCTTGTCCTCTCTTGGTGATAGTGCTGTAGCAGAAGATGACTTTCTGGATATTGAAGAGGCCTTTAAATTTTCCCTCTCGGTTAACAAAAACAATCTGCTTTCAGCCATCTGGTCCATTGCTGACAAACATTATCTATACAAAAACAAATTCAAGTTTGAATTAATCGATGCCAATGGCTTTTCCATTGAAGCGCCTGAAATGCCCAAAGGTAAAGCTAAAAGCGATGAATATCTGGGCGATTATGAAGCCTATTATAACGATCTGGTCATTGATATCCCAATAACCGGGGCAGGTGATACTTCCAGGCCATTAGCAGTCAAAGTCACTTATCAGGGTTGTGCAGAGTCAGGGATCTGTTATCCCAAAGTCACTAAGAATATTGAACTGGATGTATCTGGCTTCTCAACGAAGCTGATTAGTAGCCAGCAAGCATCCTCTGCTGCTGACAGTGCTTTGGCTTTATCAGGCGGGAAGACCGCTGGTAAAGAAGTCATTCAATCTGAACAAGATGCACTGGCAGGATTACTAAGTTCGGAAAATACCTTCATCGCCCTGCTGACCTTTTTCCTGATTGGTCTGGGCCTGGCTTTTACTCCCTGTGTATTCCCCATGATCCCGATTCTGTCTGGCATTGTTGCAGGTCAGGGTAGTAAAGCCAGCAATAACGCCTTTGTCATGTCCGTGGTCTATGTACTGTCCATGGCAGTGGTTTATACCCTGGTGGGCATTGTAGCCGGTCTGTCTGGCAAAAATATTCAGGTCATCTTCCAGAATCCATGGGTACTTGGCAGCTTTGCCTTAATCTTTGTCTTACTGTCTCTATCAATGTTCGGCTTTTATAATCTGCAATTACCCTCATCCCTGCAATCCAAACTGTCGGAATTCAGTAATAAGCAAGAGGGCGGCACACTGATCGGTGTATCAATTATGGGCGTATTATCGGCTCTGATTGTGGGTCCCTGCATGGCACCGCCGTTGATGGGAATTTTATTATTTATTGGTCAGACCGGGGATCCCATTCTGGGCGGCAGTGCCCTGTTTATCATGAGCCTGGGCATGGGAGTCCCCCTGGTTATAATTGGCACATCTGCCGGCAAACTAATGCCCAGAGCGGGTGTCTGGATGGATACGGTTAAAGCCATCTTTGGAGTAAGCATGCTGGCCGTGGCAATCTGGATGCTGGAAAGGGTATTATCTGAAATCATCATTATGTGGTTATGGGCCCTGTTACTATTTGCATCTGGTATTTACATGGGTGCCCTGACGCCAATTCATGATAATACTACGGGTTGGTCACGGCTCTGGAAGGCCCTGGGGCTGATTATGATGCTTTACGCAAGCTTACTGATCATCGGCGCTTCTTCCGGAAACGCCGATTATTTCCAGCCACTAAAGAACCAGAACGTTTATACTGCATCAGGAAACTCTGAACCACAGCATGTGGCTTTTGAAAGAATTAAATCCGTTGCAGACTTAAACCAGAAGCTGGCCATAGCAAAACAACAGAACAGGCATGTAATGCTGGACTTTTATGCTGACTGGTGCACTTATTGTAAAAGTATGGAAAATACTACCTTCAAATCGGACAAAGTGCTGTCTGCTCTGGAAAATTTCGTTGTTTTACAGGCGGATGTTACTGCTATGGATAAAACGGATGAAGAGCTCTTGAAAAGCTACCAGATCCCGGCGCCACCAGCCATTTTATTCTTTGCAGCACAATCGGGTGAAGCTCGAAACTTCAGGGTTGTTGGTTACAAGGATGGCGATGATTTTGCCCGGCATGTTCACTTATTCATGCAACAGAATTAAATGGCTGACTAAGGGCAGGTCTCAGGTAAAAACACAGACAGCTAACTTAGCACCTCATACCTGCATCGAAAAACTTATGAAAAATTTATTTATCAGCATTATTGTTCTTTTCGTGTTGGGCTTCTTATGGCTGCTTTTTAGTCATGAGCCCAGGCAGGCTGGTACTAACAGCCCTGAAGTCGTTAGCAAATCGCATTCGCTCAAGCGCCAGGACTTCACGCTGCCTGACCTGAATGACCAGCAACAAAATTTTTCGCAATGGAATAACAAGGTTGTCCTGCTCAATTTCTGGGCCACCTGGTGTCCTCCCTGTCGACGCGAAATGCCTGATTTTATAGATGTCTATAATAAATACAAAGATAAGGACTTTATCGTTGTAGGAGTGGGTATTGATGATCAACAAAAAATTGCGCAGTTCGTCAAAAAGCTAGGGGTCAACTATCCTGTTCTGGTGGGAGGAAGTTCTGCCATGCAGGTATCTTACCAATATGGAAATCATAATGGCGCCCTGCCCTATAGTATTATCATTGATAAGCAGGGAATCATCCGCTATCGCGCAGGCGGATTAATTTCCCGGCAAAAATTATTACGCCAGATTGAACCCTTGCTCTAACAGCAGGATCCCCCTGAAAAAGCAGTTCACTTTTCATAGACTTAAACCGATTTTGCAATGATTGTGCAAGCAAATGCTGCAAAAAGCAAAAGGCCCAACTATTTTACTAATATCTCTGGACAAAACAGGGTATCTATTGCACAATAATTACCGTTGTTTAACTTTTGCGCTCAATCGGCACTGTTCGCACCCTGTTCAAGTATGAATTTATCATAATCAGTACAAATTTTCTTTGAAAAATAACTCAACGGAACATGTTAACGAACCCAATTGCGCAATAAAACAGCACGAAAAATAACAGCAGGCAAGAAAAGCACCAGGCAAAGGCTTAGAGATGGCTAAAATATTGCTACTTAATGGTCCAAACCTCAATTTGCTGGGGATACGTGAGCCAACTCACTACGGTCACCAAACATTGGATGACATAAATACCACTCTGGTCAAGCAGGCACAGAAAGCCGGCCACCAATTAGAATGCTTTCAAAGTAATGCTGAAGTTCAGCTTATTGAAATCATACATGAGGCATACCAGAATAAAACAGATTTCATTATTATAAACCCAGCTGCTTTTACCCACACCAGCGTTGCACTCAGGGATGCAATTTTAGGCGTCAGCATCCCATTTATTGAACTGCATTTGTCAAATGTCTACCAAAGAGAAGACTTTCGCCACCAGTCTTTTTTCTCTGACATTGCTATTGGCGTTATTAGCGGTCTGGGACCCATGGGTTATGAATTAGCGTTACAATACGCATTTGCTCATCTTGAAAACAGAACATGAAACAGACATTCACACACAACAGAACTCAGTGTTTGTATGTGTTAAAACTCAACCAGTTAAACTAAGGTTTAAGCTATGGATATCCGTAAAATAAAAAAATTAATAGAACTGCTAGATGAGTCAGGCGTTGCGGAAATTGAAATTCACGAGGGCGAAGAGTCAGTAAGAATTTCACGCAATAGTCCGGCTCCCGCTTACATGCATGCGGCTCCCGAAGCCTATGCAATGATGCCTCCTGCTGCTGCCGTTCCAGCTCCTGCAGCACCAGCAGCCGCCGAAACACCTGCAGCTGAAACTGAGTCTATCAGCGGCCACGAAGTCAAAGCCCCCATGGTCGGTACATACTATAGCGCTCCCTCACCAGGTGCAGCTGCATTTATTGAGGTCGGCCAGAAAATCAACAAGGGTGATACCGTTTGTATTATTGAAGCGATGAAGCTGCTCAACCAGATTGAGGCTGATATCAGCGGCACCATTAAGGCAATCTGCATAGAGAATGGTGAACCGCTGGAATATGGCCAAACCATTTGTATTATTGAATAAACACAATTTATTATATGGAAGCCTCTGATGTTTGAGAAGATACTTATTGCCAATCGCGGAGAAATTGCACTGCGTATCCATCGTGCCTGCCGCGAATTAGGAATCAAAACCGTTGCCGTCCATTCTGATGCCGACAAGAACCTCAAGCACGTTCTCCTTGCGGATGAATCTGTTTGTATCGGTCCTGCGCCATCCGTTGACAGTTATTTAAATATCCCGGCATTAATCAGTGCTGCAGAAATTACCGACTCTCAGGCGATTCATCCAGGTTATGGCTTCCTATCTGAAAATGCTGACTTTGCTGAGCGTGTTGAAGAAAGCGGTTTTGTTTTTATTGGTCCCCGCCCTGACTCAATTCGCACCATGGGCGACAAGGTTGAAGCAATTAAAGCCATGGTCAAGGCAGGCGTACCCACTGTCCCTGGTTCAAATGGCGCATTAGGTGAAGATAATGACGAAAACTTACGTCTGGGTCAGGAAATTGGCTATCCTGTTATAGTCAAAGCATCTGGCGGCGGGGGCGGACGGGGTATGCGTGTGGTGCACTCCGAAGCCAGCCTGCTGAACGCTATTTCTCTAACCAAAGCCGAAGCCGGTGCAGCATTTGGCAATGATGAAGTGTATATGGAGAAATATCTGGAAACACCTCGTCATATTGAAATCCAGGTCATTGCAGATGAGCATGGTAATGCCGTCCATCTGGGTGAGCGTGATTGTTCAATGCAGCGCCGTCACCAGAAAGTGGTGGAAGAGGCACCGGCACCCGGAATTTCAGAAGAAGTACGTAATAAAATCGGTTTACGCTGTGCTGAAGCCTGTCGTCAAATGGGTTACCGTGGCGCGGGAACTTTTGAGTTTTTATATGAAAACGGTGAGTTTTATTTTATTGAAATGAACACCCGGCTGCAGGTTGAACATCCGGTAACTGAATTTATTACCGGCATCGACCTGGTTCGTGAACAACTATGCGTTGCCGCAGGCTTACCTCTAAGCTTTTCACAAAGTGATATTAAAATCAAGGGGCATGCTATTGAGTGTCGCATCAATGCGGAAGATTCAAAAACTTTTATGCCGTCTCCAGGCCGCATTGAGACCTATCACGCCCCGGGAGGCCCTGGTGTCAGGGTGGATTCACATATTTATAGCGGCTATAGTGTCCCGCCTTACTATGATTCGATGATTGGAAAATTGATCACTTTTGGCAATAATCGTGACATTGCCATTGCCCGCATGAATACTGCTCTGAGTGAGATGGTTGTAGAAGGTATTAAAACCAATATCCCCTTACAACAGGATATTATTTCCGATACTGCCTTTAAAGCTGGCGGCACCAATATCCACTATCTTGAGAAAAAACTCGGACTCTAGTTTATTCATAACTACAATATTAAAAAACATGAAGACTAGCATTTAATTATGCCCTGGCTGCAACTTACTCTCGAAGCAAATCATGACAATAGCGAGCACCTGTCTGAACTGCTCAGTCAGGCAGGTGCTGCCGCAGTGACCCTGCAGGATGCACGGGATGATCCTATATTTGAACCACCGCCAGGCAGCACACCCTTGTGGCAGCAACTCCTGCTGACCGGCCTGTTTGAAGCGGACACCAATATTGATTCCGTGCTCAGTTTCATTGCCAGCAACTTTGACGAGTTGCCGCCATACACTCTCAACCCTCTGGAAGACAAAGACTGGACGCGGGCCTGGATGGATGACTTTAAACCCATGCAGTTTGGTCCCAGACTCTGGACATGCCCCAGCTGGCACACTCCACCGGATCCTGATGCAGTCAATATCATGCTGGATCCCGGTTTGGCTTTTGGTACCGGCACCCACCCAACCACCTCATTATGTCTGAACTGGCTGGACGATCATTTTCATAAGCCAATAGATGTCATTGACTATGGCTGCGGTTCCGGTATTTTAGGTATTGCAGCAAATCTACTGGGTTCTGAGCATGTCTATGCCGTCGATCTGGATCCTCAGGCCCTGACAGCAACAAAGGCCAATGCTGAAAAAAATCATGTTATGGATAAAATTTTAACTTTTTCTGTTTCTGAGTTCAGGAAAAAATTTGCCACTCTGCAATGTCCATTACTTATGGCAAATATTCTCGCCGGACCACTGGTTGAATTAGCTGAAATGCTGGCATCTCACGTTGCCCCAAAAGGCAATATTGTCTTATCAGGCATTTTAGCTGAACAGGCGGAAGAAGTTGCACAAGCCTATCAACCATGGTTTACAATCGATGAGATCAGACAGGATGATGACTGGGTTCGCATTACGGGGACAAAATTATAAACCCTTAACAAAATTTAATACAATAGCAAACATCTATAAGATTATTATGTCCAATAATGTTAAAATCAGAAATTAAACAAAAAGGCATGCTATCATTAATCTAATATGCCCCTATATTAATATGTCCCTGTAATTGACTGATTCAAGGAAAGTTTTCATCAAATGTACACCCATTGTCCTAATTGCGATACGCATTTTGAAATCACCCAGGAATATCTTGATATTGCCAATGGCATGGTTCGCTGCGGTAAATGCGATCATGTATTTAATGCCCTGGATAGTTTGTATGATAAACAATCACAAGAGCCTGAAACACCCGCTGAAGAATCCATTGATACCTTAGACCCTTTACAGGAATCACACAGCCAGAACACTAACCAAAGTCATACCGCATCAGCTGGCAGCACTGACGAGTTGACAGATAATACTGTTACAAATCAATTCACAATCAATAAAGATAAAAGCAAGTTTGACGATATTGGCAGCAGCTTTCCCAGTATCAATATTAAAGAAAAAATGGAGCGCATTGCTGCATCGTTATCTGCAGCCACCCAGGAACTAAAAAATGCTCGTGAGTCCACTGTTTTTAGCCGGCCTGCAAAAGATTCAGGTACAACAGAAAGTTCACCTGATTTCACTGAAAAATTCTCTAAATCTTTAGCGACAGACTCTTTAGTTGAAGACCAGCCTCTGATTGCAGACGAATCCCTGGTTGAAAACAAGTCTCTGCCTGAAGACGAGCGTCTGATTGCAGACGAATCTCTGGTTGAAAACGATCCTCTGCCAGAAGACGAACTTCTGATTGCAAACGAATCTCCGGTTGAAAACGAGCCTCTGACTGAAGACGAGCTTCTGACTGTAGACGAATCTCTGGTTACAGATTCTTCCACCGGGAAAGAACTAGGAAATGAACTGGATCTGCTTGATTTTGATTACAAAGATGACTCCGATGACAATTATTCTTCTCCATTGAAGGACGTCAATATCCGTCAAGTCGAGCAGGATGATATTGATATCCTTAACAGCCTAATTGACGATCCTGAGCAAAAAACTGCTGATAGCGAACTTCTGAATGAATTGAATGATTTAAACAAAACGCTATCAGATAAAAACACCTCACTGGATGATGAGTTTTCTAATCGGGAAGAGGACTTTGGTGAACTGAAAAGTGGCACCGACTTTCTGGCTGAACTGGAACAGCTGGAAAGCAATTTTCTTAATAATAAATCTGTGGTTGATGGCTCTTTGTTGGCTGATGGCTCTTCGTCGGCTAAAGGCTCTTCACTGGATGAATCCCTCTCTGAATTTGATGATCTTTTAGACAATGATGAACTATTTGACAGTGAAGAGCCTTTAGCCGACGAAGAGCCTTTAGCCGATGAAGCACCTTCAACGAGTGATCAGTCTTTGGCGGGCGAAGAGCCTGCAACCGAAACATCAACTAATGTCAAAGATGAAGAAGTTGTGCCATCGTTTCTCACCCAAAGCGATGCCACTGCCAGTAGTGCAGGAGCCATGTTCGGCTGGTTAGCCGGTACAATTGCTCTCTTACTGATACTTGCTGCTCAGTATTTACATGTCAATAGCACAAAACTTTCGCAAAACCCAACCTTCAGACCTTTACTGGAGTCATTATGCCCTATGACAGGTTGCCCATTACCTCTGCTAAAAGCACCCAGACAAATAGTAACAGTAAGCCATGATGTGCGTTCACATTCCAATGTGAAAAATGCTTTGGAAATACAATTAACCTTCAAAAACAAGACCACCTTTACCCAAGCTTATCCCACGCTGGAAATCATTTTTTCCAATCAGTTGGGAAATGTAATTGCACGCAGAAAGTTTTCACCCAAAGAATACCTCACGGCTAATATTCAATACACTCGCGGTCTGAAAAGCAATCAAAGCCAGGATGTGAACCTTGAGATTGCTGATCCAAACCCAGGTTCACCACTACTCAGTTTCCAGTTTAATTATCTATAATTAAATTCACAGTTCATGAAAATTGGTCCCTGGCAATTTGCCTCACCCCCGGTTTTCCTGGCACCTATGGCTGGTGTCACTGATCGGCCATTCCGACAGTTATGCCGGAGTTTTGGCGCTGCATTGGCTGTTTCAGAAATGGTAACATCCAAACCGGAACTATTAAATTCGCAAAAAACCCGTACCCGACTAAACCATGAAGGTGAAGATACTCCTGTAGCCGTACAAATTCTTGGTACAGAAGCAGTGCAAATGGCCCGGGCTGCACAATTTAATGTTCAACATGGCGCAGACATTATTGACATAAATATGGGTTGCCCGGCAAAAAAGGTCTGTAATGTTTTAGCTGGTTCAGCCTTATTAAAAGATGAACTGTTAGTCAGCGAAATTCTATCCGCTGTAGTCAAATCTGTCTCCGTTCCTGTCACCTTAAAAATCCGAACCGGTTGGGACAAGGAAAATCAAAATGCAGTCAGTATTGCTAAAATTGCTGAACACAGCGGTATTCAGGCATTAACTATTCACGGCCGAACACGTGCCTGTGGTTATCGTGGTAATGCGGAATATGACACTATAAAAACCGTAAAACAACAAGTTAGTATTCCGATCATAGCAAATGGTGATATAAACAGTGCAGAGGAAGCACAACATGTACTACAATACACCGGCGCTGATGCAATTATGATTGGTCGACAAGCCATTCAATCACCCTGGATTTTTGCTGACATCAACCATTACCTTGTAACAAAAACACATTTACCTGAACCCTCTTTGCATGATAAAAGCAAAATACTCCTTGGTCTGCTGGAAGAGCTGTATGCATTTTATGGAAAATCACACGGCGTCAGGATTGCTCGTAAGCACCTTGCCTCAGCAATAAAACCTTTGCCGGAAGGGAAACAATTCTGGCAAAAAATAAATCGCATTGATGATGCTCATAAACAATATACCATGACAAGAGATTTTTTTAATACTTGTGCATAATTCTTATATATGACGAAAGTCAAAAGAAATAAGATTATGTTTATTTATCAGAAAAATCTGACAATTTTTTTATATATAATGTCTATAATAGTTGTCATCATTCTTTAGCTTGAATGAAGATTCATAGCCGACTTCCAATACGTGCTCTTGTTAGCTATCTTAAACTTTATTGTTTACACTAAACTCTGCACAAATGTTTTTTTATTTATTGAACGTTCATTATGTATTATAAACTTTCAGCTGACTGAAAACTCAGCTTTACCAATTTAATAATCAGCCGTTATTCTGAAAATAGTTAATTCCATAGACAATAGTTCACCAATAATTTTACTTTAGGTTAATAGTCCATGCCCATTGCCCAAGACGTTTTGAACGAAATTAATGATATGGTGGCTTCCCCTGCCCACACTTCAAATGACAATGCAGTACTACGTGATTGTGTTCGTTCAGTATTGACGAATTACTTTAATGATTTGGAAGGCCATAGCGTCGATGATCTGTATCAACTGGTTCTTGCCGAAGTGGAAGCCCCGTTGCTTGAAACTGTGCTGGATCATACCAGGGGCAATCAAAGTAAGGCCGCACAAATGCTCGGTATTAACCGCGGCACATTACGCAAAAAAATCAAGCAATATAAATTAACGACTGATATTGGAGTATCTTGAATGGCGGTAATTAAAACAGCATTGCTCAGTGTTTCAAATAAAGATAATATTGTCGAATTTGCCAGGGAATTAGCAGAAATGAAGGTCAATATCTTATCCACTGGCGGCACAGCCAGGCTGCTACAGGATAACAATATTGCCGTAACCGAGGTCTCCGATTACACGGGTTTTCCAGAAATGATGTCCGGCAGAGTCAAAACCTTACATCCCAAGGTCCATGGCGGAATACTGGGCAGACGAGGTATTGATGATGATATCATGAAAGAACATGATATTGATGCCATTGATATGGTGGTTGTTAATCTCTATCCATTTGCAGCCACTGTTGCCAATCCTGATTGTGATCTGGAAACAGCCATTGAGAATATTGATATTGGTGGCCCGACCATGGTTCGCGCAGCGGCCAAAAACCATGAAAGCGTGGCAATTATTGTCAATCCCGGAGATTATGACGGGGTTATTAATGAAATGAAGTCATCGCAGGGAATGCTGGCAAAAAATACCCTGTTTAAACTGGCCGTTAAAGCCTTTGAACATACTGCAAAATATGATGGCCATATTGCCAACTATCTGGGCACCATCAGCTTTGATGATCAGAGCGACGAACCCAGTAAAACAACCTTCCCGCAAACCTATAGTTTACAATTTAATAAGTCCCAGCAAATGCGCTATGGAGAAAATCCTCATCAAAATGCTGCATTTTATGTTGAGTCTGAACCCGGGGAAGCCTGTGTCGCAACGGCAACGCAAATTCAGGGTAAAGAACTTTCCTATAATAATATTGCCGATACTGATGCAGCACTGGAATGTGTCAAACAATTCAATGAGGCTCCTGCCTGCGTTATTGTCAAACACGCTAATCCTTGCGGTGTTGCCCTGGCAAATAACCAGCTGGAAGCCTATGACAGAGCCTTTCAGACTGATCCAACCTCAGCCTTTGGCGGCATTATTGCCTTTAACCAGCCCCTGTCTGCTGAAACAGCCAAAGCCATTATTGATCGTCAATTTGTTGAAGTCATTATTGCTCCAGAAGTGGATAATGATGCCAAAATCATTCTCGCCGAGAAAAAAAATATCCGCGTACTGGCCTGTGGTCAGTGGACAGAAGCCGCAGCTGAAAGCTGGGATTTCAAACGTGTAAATAGTGGCCTGCTGGTTCAGGAGCGTGATCTGGGCATGGTCAGCGAAAGCGATCTAAAAGTCGTCACGAAAAAAGTACCGACTCCAGAACAGATGCAAGACCTGCTCTTTACCTGGAAAGTAGCCAAATTTGTCAAATCCAATGCCATAGTCTATGCCAGAGACAGGCAAACCATCGGAGTCGGTGCCGGCCAGATGAGCCGTGTCTATTCTGCCAAAATTGCGGGCATCAAGGCAGCAGATGAAAATCTTGTTGTGCCGGGGTCAGTTATGGCTTCAGATGCCTTCTTCCCATTCCGTGATGGCCTGGATGCGGCAGCCGAAGCCGGTATTGCTGCGGTTATCCAGCCGGGTGGTTCCATGCGGGATCAGGAAGTGATTGATGCGGCTGATGAACATGATATTGCCATGGTCTTTACCGGAATGCGCCATTTCCGTCACTAGGTAATTTTACACATTTAGTCTTTTTTAACTGGAAATTATACAGCCTACTCTTATAAACCGCCTTTTCAGACATAGTGTTATAAAGTTCCCCGCCCCCGAGTCTCCCACTAAAGACTCCTTTGGAGTGAGAAGCAAAAACAAAAGATCAAGAGTCAGTTTACAGGCTTGCGCTGATAATCAAGCAGTTTGTTGGCAAAATATCTGTCACCAAGTTCAGGATCAACCGATTTTCCTTCCATGTCTACCAAAGGAAGGTCATACTCATTCCAGCCACGTAGTCCCGTCTTCAGCGAGGAGACACTATTATATCCCATTTGCTTCAGGGTATAGGCGGCAAAAATACTGCGACTCCCAGAGCGGCACACAACAACAATCTGTCTGTTACGCGCCTCGACCAATTCGGGTTCGGTTTCCTCATGGTCCCATTCCACTGCAGTTTCCAGAATACCACGTGGTACATGTAGTGAGTTGTCGATGTGCATGGTATCGTATTCCTGATTTTCACGTACATCAAGGAACAAAATGTCCTCACCCGAATTCAGTTTTTCTTCAACATCCCAAGGGAAGTACTCTTTAATCTGGGGAGCAATTTGTGCCACCAGATCTTTATAGGTAACTTTTTTCATATTTTCTATAGATTAATTTTAAAGCACGAAATCTCACCAAAAATTACTAATAACCAGGTGGTTTTTAAGAAGCCATTTAAAAATCGTTTATTTTTGTATCCCTAACCCGGACGAGCTGGATGAGTCTCTTATATGAAAATATTTATTTCTTTGTATAAATGCATCAAATATTTTCATTA
>RCNG010000936.1_pt1 | contig 14233 bp, 11 predicted proteins | sample 2041371 | NCBI WGS metagenome assembly RCNG01 (sample SAMN09708227, study PRJNA481090) | Marine sediment metagenome, whole genome shotgun sequencing project. | biome: marine sediment; feature: ocean; material: sediment; isolation source: Sewage treatment plant 1 marine sediment (STP1) ... | reverse complement strand
CTTCCGTGACTTGGATGGCAACAAACTCGACGTGTTCAGCTATGGCTGAGATATTGCGCCTCCCGACTTGCCGGGATGCGTGCCATTTGGAACTACCGTTGAAGAGGCCGCTCGACTGATAGACGGCTGAACGACCGATTGAGGTCACAGCCGTAAGCAGCCGGTGAGTCTTCCCTAAAACAGACATTTGACCGGCCGCTTTGGAGAAAAGCAGACGCTCGAGCTGAGCGGCAAGTATTGGGGCTGATTCCAGCATCACGAGCGGTAAGTATTGGCCGTAAGCAGACGGTCGAATTTCCTAAGAGCGGACGTCCGAGCGGCAGGTTTTTTGGAAAAGCTGGCACTCGTACTCACGGCCAGTTTCGATTCGCATCCGAGACTCTTAATGGAGACAAAGCACCGTTGCGACCTCAACCAAGCAACGTGGTTCTTCGCAAAACCGGCCCATCAAGCGTCCGGCATTAGCGTCCGGCATTAGCGACCGGGTGACCGTAGCGACGTCCGCTGCAAGTCGTAAGAATCGCGGCTAGCCCGTGTTCTGCAGCGCTTGTGCGATGCCATTGACACTTGCGAGGAGTGCTGTGAACAGGCCTTCGTCTTCGCGATTCGACGCCCGCCACCTCGAGAGCAAGTCGACCTGCATCAGGCTCATCGGGTCGACGTACGGGTTTCGCAGCATGATGGCGCGCTGCAGCGTCACATCTCCCTCGAGCAGTGACTCGTGATCGGAGTACTCGAGGATCAGGTTGCGCGTAAGGTCGTATTCCTTGCGGATAATCGGAAAGAACTCGTCGTGCAGGTCGCCGGCCAGCTGCGAGTAGAGCTCGGCTATACCTAAGTCTGATTTAGCCAGCACCATCTCGGCATCGGCTGTCAGCGAACGGAGGAAATACCATTCGGTGAACATGCCGCGAAACGCCTCGTCCCCGAACTGCTCAGCCGCCTTGGCGAGACCGCTGCCCAGTCCATACCAGCCGGGCAGAACGAACCGCGCCTGCGTCCAGGAAAATACCCAGGGTATCGCGCGCAGGTCCTCGATTCCGGACTGCGATCGGCGCGACGATGGCCGGGAACCGATACGCATACGCTCGATCAGGTCGATCGGCGTTGCGCTTCTGAAGTACTCGTAGAAGCCCGGTGTATCGTAGATAAGCTTGCGGTAAGCGATGCGACTTTCCGCCGAGATGACATCCATCATTTCATGCCATTCGGGCATGTCGTTGCCGCGATGTTTCGGTAGTGCCGTAGCAAGCGCCACCGAACCCGCAGTTTGCTCGAGCGTTCGCAACGCTATGCCGCGCAGACCGTACTTCTCATTGATAATTTCGCCCTGTTCGGTGACGCGCAGCCGGCCGTTTACCGTACCTGGCGGTGCGCCGAGCACGGCTGTATGCGTCTTGCTGCCACCGCGACTGATTGTTCCGCCGCGGCCATGGAACAGCGTCAGCTCAATGTCTTGCGACTCCACGGTCGTGACCAGCGTTTCCTGGGCGTTCTGCAGTGCCCATCGAGCGGACGCGAGGCCGCCATCCTTGTTGCTGTCCGAGTAGCCGATCATGACGGTCTGCCGGTTGCGACGCGTTTCAAGGTGTTCACGATAAAGCTTGGTGCTCAGCAAAGACTCGAGTATCGCAGGGCCGTTGTGCAGGTCATCCACGGTTTCCAGAAGCGGCGCAATGTCGATAGGCACTTCGCCGCGACGATTGTGCAGCTCGCCCCAATGCGCGAGCAGCAGCACCGAGAGGATGTCGTCCGCGCCCTGCGTCATGCTGATAATGAATGGACCGATCGCCCGCTTGCCATACTTGCGGCGACAAAATGCGATGGCCTGAAAGACGCTCAGCGTCTTGCGTGCCCGGGTACTGAGAGTCATCGGCGCATTTTCACGCGTGTGTAGCGCGTCGATGATTTTCTTCGTCCGCACTTCCGGGTCAAGTTCGAGCCAGTCGTCTTCGCCGAGGCATTCGCCAATGACTCGCCGATGCACATCAGCATCCTGGCGCACATCCAGCGTTACCAGGTGGAAGCCGAATGTGTGAATGCGCCGGAGGAGTCTCTGCACAGCGAACAGGCCGGCGTTCTTGCCCTTGTTGCAGGACAGGCTCTCGGCTATCAGTTCCATATCGGCGACCAGCTCGCTGACTTTCTCGTAGGGGTAGATGTCGTCGTCGAAAGTCGACTGCAGCCTTTGTTGCACAAGGCGAAGGAATACCCGGTAGGGCATGTCCCGATGACGCGCCGGAACCGCGTGGTAGGCGTTCTGGAAAATACCGCGATACTCTTCGATCTTGTCGAGCATGGCTTCGCTGAATGTGGCGCGATCCGTCGACTGACTGAGCTTCGCAGAGATTGCGCCGCATTCCTTGTAATAGAGGTCGAGAATCAGGGCGCGCTGTCGTGCGAGCGTGGCGCGAATGGTCTTCGCGTTGACGTTCGGGTTGCCGTCCATGTCACCGCCGACCCAGGACGCAAACTTGACGAGAATCGGAATCTCCAGCTGCTTCGCCTCATCGCCATAGATGTCGTTAACAGCGTCGCGAATGTCCTCGTAAAACGGCGGTACCGCGCGGTACAGGACATCGGTAACGAAGAACAGTACGTGTTCGAGTTCGTCGGCAACTGTCATCTGCTCAGAGGGATGCTCGTCCGTCTGCCAGCCCGTTGTAGCGAGCAGGCGAATATTCTGCAGCGCGGCTTTGCTTTCCTGCGGCGTCATCGTCGGGTTGAGCAGATCGACGAGGTGTTTGACGATCTGCTGTTCCTTGCGGAGTATCGTGCGCCGGGTTGGTTCTGTTGGATGCGCGGTAAAGACCGGCTCGATAATCATTGAGTCGAGCAACGCCTGAAGGTCGTCGACCGTCATGCCCGAGGCCTTCAGTTTGAGCAGCGTTTCCTCGAGCCCGCCAGGCTGGTTCTGGTTGGCGTCGCGAAGGTACTCACGGCGTCGGCGAATACGATGGACTTTCTCCGCTGTATTCACCATCTGGAAGTAGGTTGAGAAGCTTCGTATCAGCTGTAGCGCCATCTCCGGATCGAGGCCTTCAACAAGCGATGCGAGGTCCTCGTCTTCGACCTCGTTGTTTTCGCGTCGGCGAATCGCCCGCAGCCGGGCGGTCTCGACGAAGTTGTAGAGGTCCTCGCCGCTTTGTTCGCGTATGAGGTCACCAACCATTGCACCCAGTGTCCGGACGTCGTCACGCAGGGACTGGTCCTTGTCTTCGAAGGTGATGTCCTGGCGCCGCAGCTGCTTTTGAATTCCCGTACCCATCGTTATTCTTCTTATAAGGGCTGGCCTGGTGAAACAGACGAGCGCATGTTTTCGCTTACCGTTATCGTTTACCCGATCGCAGCTTAATCCCGGAAGTTTTCGTATTGTAGTGGCAGCTCGATATCGGTTTCCTTCAGCAATGCGATCACCGCCTGAAGGTCATCACGCTTCTTGCCGCTGACCCGAAGCTTGTCACCCTGGATAGCCGTCTGGACTTTCATCTTGGCTGCCTTGATCTGCTTTACCAGCTTGCGAGCGCGGTCCGCATCGATGCCGCGTCGCAGAATGACTTTCTGCCGGGCTTCGTTGCCGGCGAATTCGGGCTCCTGCTCTTCCAGACAGGCGATGTCGATACCGCGCTTCGAGAGCTTCAGGTGCAGAATGTCGATCATCTGCTTCAGCTGGAAATCCGACTGCGAGGTCAGGGATATCACCTGCTCCTCGAGTTCGTATTTTGAGCCAGTGCCTTTGAAGTCGAAACGTGTCGTGACTTCGCGATTCGCCTGGTCGACGCCGTTGCGCGCTTCGTGTGCGTCGAAGTCGCTGACTACATCAAAAGAAGGCATCTTGGGGTTCCTGATAGGGCTTAAGGTCGCAAACCCTACACCCGGAGCGCAACGTGCGCCAGCCCCCCGCTGAAACAAGGCAAAAACGCCCAAAAAGCGCGGGCGATTGTTATGTCAGACGTGAGGAATAAGGAGCTTTAACCCGTCGTCGCCGTCGCGCTGCGAGAATTGTCGGCGGTTTCTGCGAGACGCAGACTTCGACGGTCGGAACACCAGGAAATTCAAACGCTTGTATTTAAGCGTAAGCGCCATATCGCAGTGCAATCGCCGCACACGCGCGATTGCGCAACCGGGCTAATCTGGTATAAGTTCAATGGCCGTTTGCCGGAGCAATCGATTGAGGGAAGGCATTGCAACCGATAACACCTGACGCTCATGGCATAGCCGTTCTTGTCCTGACGGTCGTCGCGCTCTTCTTATTTACGCGAGACAACATAGCGCTCGAGTCCTCGTCGCTGGCCATACTTATCCTTCTGGTTGCCGGGTTCCAGCTTTTTCCGTACACGCAGGACGGCCAGGTCGTTCTTGGGCCGGTCGATTTTTTTGCGGGGTTCGGCAACGAAGCGCTTATTACCATCTGTGTCCTGATGATGGTTGGCAAGGCGCTGGAAACAACCGGCGCTCTGCAACCGCTCGCGACGATTGTTGGCAGTGCCTGGGCGAGTCGTCCGGTTTTGGCGCTGGTAACTACGCTGGTCGCAGGCGCCATTCTCAGCGCTTTCATGAACAACACGCCGATCGTCGTGTTGCTGATGCCGATACTGGTTGGTGCGTCCCTGCGGTCCAAGTTCCCGGTTTCCGGCGTCATGCTGCCGATGGGTCTGGCCACCATTATCGGCGGCATGTCGACGACCATAGGCACCTCAACCAACCTGCTCGTCGTGGGCATTTCCCACGATATGGGCGTACTCGACTTCGGCCTGTTCGATTTCGTATTGCCGGTCGCGATAGTCGGTGGCTTCGGGCTCCTTTATTTGTGGCTGGTTGCGCCACGGCTGATTCCGGATCGGACGCCGCCGATGGCCGACACATCGCCCCGTATCTTCAGCGCGCAGCTGCACGTCAAAGAAGGTGGTTTCGCCGACGGCAGGTCGCTTTCCGAGGTGCTTGCGAAAGCGGACGGCAACCTTCGTATCGAAAAAATCCAGCGCACCGAATCCCTGTTCCTGGCAAAGCTGCCGTCCGTGAAGCTGCTGCCGGGTGACAGGCTGTTCGTCAAGGACTCGCCTGACAACCTGAAGCATTACGAGAATCTTCTGGGGGCGACGCTTTTCAATATCTCCGATGTCGAACATCCGATCGATGAAGAGACGCCGCTGACAGCAGAGGGGCAACAGCTGGCAGAAGTCGTGGTTACCCGTGGTTCGCCGCTGCATTTACGCAGCCTCGCGGCGGCCAGCTTCAGTGCGAGCTATGGTTTGCTGCCGCTGGCGTTGCACCGGGCTCGTGCCCCGAGCTCGCAGGTAACTGACGATATCAATCTTATTCGGCTGCGCGCCGGCGATGTGTTGCTGGTGCAAGGCTCCGGGGAGGCGATTGCCAACCTCAAGAACAGCGGCACGATGCTGGTTCTCGATGGCACCACGAGCCTGCCGCAAACGCATCACGCCAAGCGGGCGCTGGCCATCATGGGGTTCGTTATAGCGGCCGCGGCGACCGGGCTGATGCCTATTTCGGTCAGCGCCATGGTGGGTCTCGGCCTGATGATCATTACCGGTTGTCTTGGCTGGCGCGACGCGGCGAACGCGCTGTCGATACCGGTTGTCATGATCATCGTGACGGCGCTGGCCCTTGGCACGGCCCTGCGGGGTACCGGCATGGCCGACTTTATCGCCGTTAGCTTCGTCGACGCGGCCTTTGGGCTGCCTCCGCCTGTCGTTTTGAGCGCGTTCCTGATGCTGATGACAATAATGACCAACATTGTGTCAAATAACGCCGCAGCGGCTCTCGGCACGCCGATCGGTATCAGCATTGCCCAGCAGCTCGGCGTCGATCCGGAGCCGTTCATCCTTGCTGTGCTGTTCGGCGCCAATATGAGCTTCGCGACCCCGTATGGCTATCAGACCAACCTGCTGGTCATGAGTGCTGGCGGCTACAAGTTTGCTGATTTCCTGCGCGTAGGCATCCCGCTGACACTGATCATGTGGGTCGGGTTCTCGTTGATCCTTCCGGTGCTGTATGACCTCTAGCATCGGGCCTTATGTCCGGCGGCACTTGACGCAACGCAGGGCCGACGGTAATACTCGGCCCATGCATGCTCAGAGCGCAAATAACTGGTGGTGGCTACCCGCAAAAGAGGGGGTGGCTGGCTAACCATTAGCTGAGCACAGAAGACCAGAAGCCCGTCTCTGCCGAAAACAGGGATGGGCTTTTTTTTGGCCATGGATGGCCTTATGCCGCGGAGCACATGGATGTGCGAGAGCGGCGTTGGCGCTAGGAAACATGCCGCGGAGCACATGGATGTGCGAGAGCGGCGTTGGCGCTAGGAAACATGCCGCGGAGCATCGGAAGGTGCGAGAGCGGCGTTGGCATCAGGCAACAGGCCGCGGCGCACACAGGTGTGCGATAGCGACGTTGATTAGAGAGTGAATTATGCAGGCACCGTTTGACATAGCTGCCGACCTGGATACGCCGGTATCGGCTTTCCTGAAGCTTAAGGCCATGCGGCCACGCTTCCTGCTGGAGAGCGTCGAAGGTGGCGAGCGACTGGGACGCTATTCATTCCTCGGTTTCGGCGATGCTGTCGAGGTGCGCATGGATGCGACGTCCCTGAGCGTTGACGGCAAGGTGCAGCCCAGGCCGACGGATAAGGATGAGTACCTCGACGTATTGCGCCAGGTACTGCAAATGGCGCCGCGACCGGAACCCGCTGACGACCTGCCGTTTGCCGGAGGTCTCGTTGGCGTATCTGGTTACGACGTGGTCCGGCTGTTTGAACGACTGCCGCACGATACCGAAGCGCAGTCGAGTGTTCCGGACGCCGCGTTCGTGGCACCTGTTTCGCTGCTGGTTTTTGATCACCTGACACGTCGCGTCGCACTGCTGCATGACGGCCCGGAAGAGGAGCGGCAGCGCTTGAGAGCCGAAGTCATCGAACAGCTGCGCGGTCCCATACCTGCGAACGATCGGCAGGTGTCGATCTCTGCTGCAGAGGCAAGCCTGACCGAAGAAGAGTTTTCCCAGCGCGTCGATGCCTGCAAGGAATACATAGCTGCCGGTGACATTTACCAGATCGTGTTGTCCATCCTGTTTCGGGGCAAGACTGACGTCGCGCCATTTGAGGTTTACCGTGCACTGCGTCTTCTTAATCCATCACCGTATATGTTCTTCTTCGATTTCGATGACCTGCAGGTTGTTGGCTCGTCGCCCGAGGCGCTGGTCAAACTGAACAACAACCAGGCGTCACTGCGGCCAATCGCCGGCACTCTGCCGCGTGGCGCCACGCGAGAGGAAGACGTTGCGAACGAGGCAGCGCTGCTTGCGGATCCGAAAGAGGCGGCCGAGCACGTGATGCTCGTTGATCTCGCACGCAACGACCTGGGACGCGTCGCGAGCGCGGGCTCCGTCCGGGTTGATCCTTACAGGGCTATCGAGCGCTACAGCCATGTCATGCACATCGTCAGTGGCGTGCAGGGCGACCTCGCCGACGGTTACGATCAGTTCGACCTGTTTGCCGCGAGTTTTCCGGCCGGTACCCTGGTCGGTGCGCCCAAGGTCAGGGCAATGCAGATCATCGAGGAGATGGAGCAGGTCGGGCGCGGCTTGTACGCCGGAACCGCGGGGTATTTCGGCCTGAGTGGAGACATGGACCAGGCCATTACCATTCGCACACTGGTGTTCTCCAATGGCGAGTACAGTTTTCAGGCAGGGGCCGGTATCGTTGCCGACTCGGTTCCGGCCAAGGAGTATCAGGAAGTGCTCGCGAAAAGCGCCATCTTGAGGCGTGCACTCGAAATGGCAGAGGAGGGCCTGTAATGACTGAACAGCAGGACTTTTCTGCGGTGCGCATGCTGCTCATCGACAACTACGACTCTTTCACTTACAACCTGGTGCAGGCTTTCGCGGCGCACGGTGCGGACGTGATGGTCTACCGTAACGACGCGATCAACGTAGACGAGGCACTGGCACTGGCGCCAACGCATCTCGTGATTTCACCGGGTCCCGGACGACCGGAAGATGCCGGCGTGTCGCTGGCGATGATCAAGGCCTTTGCAGGCAAGATCCCCGTGCTGGGTGTGTGTCTCGGCCACCAGAGCATCGTGCAGGCATACAGCGGCGAGATCGTCAGGGCAGAGCGACTGATGCACGGCAAGACCTCGATGGTGAGCCATGACGGGCAGTCAATATTCGAAGGTATATCCCAACCGTTCGAGGTCGGCCGCTACCACTCACTGTGTGCTGAGCAGGATTCATTGCCGGAGGAGCTCGTAATAACGGCGCAAACCGATCGGGGCGAGATCATGGGCGTCCGCCACAAGACGTTGCCGGTCGAAGGCGTGCAGTTTCATCCCGAGAGCGTGCTGACGCCCGAGGGCGATCGGTTGATGGTCAACTTCATGCGCAAGGCCTAAGAGGAGAATCGTCGACGATGAGCAAGGAATACAGCCAGCTGCTTGACGGTCTGCTCGACGGGCACGCGCTCACCGAGAAGCAGGCTTACAACCTGATGCACAGGCTAGCCGATGGCGACCTGCCCTCGGCGCTCGCCGGTGCGCTGCTCGCCGGCCTGCGCGCAAAGGGCGAGACGGCAGACGAGATTCGCGGCTTTGCGACGGCCATGCGTGAACTCGCCGTGCATCCGCGCATACCGGACGGCGCTCCAACCGTCGATACCGTGGGTACCGGTGGTGACGGTTCCGGCAGCCTGAACCTGTCCACCGGGACCGGGCTGTTAGCCGCCGCTTGCGGCGCGCGCGTGGTGAAGCACGGTAATCGTTCTGTCTCCAGCCGTTCGGGCAGCGCCGACATGCTGGAGTGTCTCGGAATGCCGCTGCCATTACACGAAGACGCTGCCGTCAGCTGCCTGGAGGCCACCAACTTCACGTTCCTGTTTGCGCCCGCCTATCATCCGGCCATGAAGGCCGTGGTGCCAATTCGGGGTGCGCTGTCAGTACGTACGGTATTCAATATTCTCGGGCCGCTGACCAACCCGGCGGCGCCGCCGTTCCAGCTGATCGGCGCCTTCAGCAAGGACGCGGCCAGGTTGATGGCTGATGCGCTCGCCGGTATGCCGATCGAGCGAGCGTTTGTCGTGCACGGCGAGCCTGGCTGGGATGAGGCCACGCCGGTGGGTGATTTCTGGCTGTACGATGTGCGCCCCGGATCGGTGCAGGCAACACGGCGTTCGCCCGAAGACTACGGCATCAAGCGTTGCGAGCCTGCAGACCTGGAAGGTGGTGATGCGGACCATAACGCGAAGGAGTTGATCCGCGTGTTTACCGGCGAAGACCAGGGCGCGCACCGGGACGCGCTGCTGATGGGGGTATCCCTGGTGCTGGAGGTGCAGGGTGATGCGAAGGACCCCATCGATGGTGTGACGCAGGCGGCGGCCGCGATTGACGACGGTCGCGCCGCAGCGTTGCTGAAAAAGATGGCCGGACACTTCCAGAGCTGATGAGCGATTTCCTGCAAAGCATGGCAGCCGGAAGCGCCGAGCGAGCGGCCGCTGTCAGCGGCCGGTTTTCGTCGGCGGACTTCGACAAGCCGCTGGTATCACTGGCGCCGGGTTCGTTCGACGTGATCGCCGAGATAAAGGAGCGGTCGCCGGCGGAGGGCGCGCTTAAATCGGCAACACACGATCGCGTCGAGCAGGCGCAGCGTTACGCTGAAGGCGGTGCGCTCGCGATTTCGGTGCTCACGGAGCCCAGTCGCTTCGACGGTCATCTCGATCACGTTGAGGAGGTTGCCGCGGCCGTGCCGGGAACGCCGGTCATGCGCAAGGATTTCCTGGTGGATGCCGTGCAGGTGCACGAAGCGCGCAAAGTCGGCGCCAGCGGCGTACTCCTGATTGCGACGATGCTGCCGGATGCCCGGCTGCGTGAAATGCTGGATGCGGCATGGCAGCACAACATGTTCGTGTTGCTCGAGGCTTTTGATGAAGACGACCTGGCGCGCTCTTCGAAGTTGTTGGAGAACAGCCAGGACGCTGATCGTGCTGAGACGGGCCAGCTGCTGGTCGGCGTCAATACGCGCAACCTTCGCACGCTGGAAGTTGACAGCGAACGGCTTGCAGCGCTTGCGCCACTGTTGCCACAGGCCCGCTGTGTCGCGGAGAGCGGTCTCAAGGTAGCGGCCGATGCGGCGAAGGTCGCGGGCTATGGCTACCGTGCTGCGCTGGTTGGAACGGCGCTGATGCGAAGCGACGAGCCGGCATCACTCATCACTGCGATGCGTGCAGCGGGCAGCGGCGGGATTGCGTCATGAGCGTACTGGTAAAAGTCTGCGGACTGCGAGAGAAACACCACGTCGACGATGCGGTTGAGGCCGGCGCGGACGCGCTTGGCTTCGTGTTTGCAGAATCGCCGCGGCAGGTAACGCCGGCGCTGGCACGCTCGATCAGCGAGCACGTTCCGGCGCAGGTAAAACGCGTCGCGGTGATGCTGCATCCGAGCAACGATGAATGGCTCGCCGTGCTCAAAGAGTTCGCGCCCGACGTACTGCAGACAGACGCGCGAGACTTCGACAGCCTGGAGGTACCGGAGATAGTCGAGCGCTGGCCGGTTTATCGCGAAGGCAACTCCGTGCCGGATAGCGACTCTACCTACGTGTACGAAGGGCCAAAGAGCGGTCACGGCGAGACAGTAGACTGGTCCGCTGCCGCAGAGCTGGCGCGTCGCGGCAACATGGTGCTTGCCGGCGGCCTCAATCCGGACAACGTTGCAAAGGCAATACGCAGGGTGCGGCCGTTCGGTGTTGATGCCTCCAGCGGCCTCGAATCGGCGCCGGGCCAGAAAGATTTACACCTGATAACTGAATTCATTAGTGCGGCAAGGGCCGCGGAGAAGACTTTATGAGTGCATTGCTGAAAGCCGACGAGGCGGCGGCCTTGCTCGACGCGGCGATTCGCGGCGAGCTGCCGGACAAGCGCGGCCGCTTTGGTCCGTTCGGTGGTCGTTACGTGCCGGAAACGCTGGTGCCCGCGTTCGAACGGCTCGAGCAGGGCGTACACGAGCATTTGCACGAAGCGTCGTTCCAGGCAGAGTTTCGAAAGGAGCTGAAAGAGTGGGTCGGCCGCCCGACGGCGCTGACGTTCGCGCCGCGACTCAGTGAAAGCTGGGGCGCACAGGTATGGTTGAAGCGCGAAGATCTTGCACATACCGGCGCGCACAAGATCAACAACGCGATTGGCCAGGCAATCCTCGCGAAACGCCTTGGTGCGAAACGCGTCATCGCAGAAACCGGGGCGGGTCAGCACGGCGTTGCCTCTGCTGCCGCTTGTGCACGTGTCGGTTTACCCTGCAGCGTATACATGGGTGCCGTGGACATGGAGCGCCAGTCGCCAAACGTCGATCGCATGCGCCGTCTTGGCGCCGAGGTTGTAGCGGTGGAGTCCGGTGACAAAACGCTGCGGGCGGCGATCGATGAGGCGCTCCGCACCTGGGTAACGGATCCGGAAGGCATTTATTACCTGCTCGGTTCCGCGGTTGGTGCGCACCCGTACCCGTATCTTGTCCGCGAACTGCAGTCGGTGATTGGTGAGGAAGCGCGCCAGCAGATGATCGATCTTGCCGGCGGCCTTCCGGATGTTGCCTTTGCTTGCGTCGGCGGCGGCTCCAACGCCATCGGCCTGTTCTACCCGCTGCTGGGTGACGACATAGAGCTTATCGGTGTCGAGGCAGGAGGTACCGGTGACGGCCTTGGACAGAACGCGGCCACGCTTGCGACCGGCACGCCGGGCGTCCTGCAGGGCTCTTACACGATTATTCTGCAGGACGACGATGGCCAGGTGCAGGAGACGCACTCGATCTCCGCGGGCCTCGACTACTCCGGCGTCGGGCCGGAACATGCGTTGCTGCAGGCGACCGGTCGCGTACAGTATATTTCTGCGACGGATGACGAGGCGCTCGAAGCCCTGGAAGAGCTGTGTGCGAGCGAAGGCATACTGACGGCACTTGAGACGTCACACGCATTTGCCGCGGCGCAGAAGTACGCGAAGCAGCACCCCGGCAGCCGCATACTGATCGGCAATTCAGGACGCGGTGACAAGGACATGCCGACACTGACCAAGTACCCAGCAAGGACTCGAAATCATGCAGGCGCATGAACGCATAAGTGCAGCGATCAATGCTGCGAAAGAAGCGGGCCGAACCGGTCTGATCCCGTTCATTACGGCGGGCTATCCGGAACCTGGCAGTTTCGTCGAGACGCTGAAGTCGGTTGCCGCGGTTGGCGATGTCGTCGAACTCGGCATTCCCTTTTCGGACCCGATGGCGGACGGCATGACGATTCAGCGTTCGAGTTTCGTGGCGCTGCAAAAAGGTGTCAGCCTGAAATGGATTTTCGAGCAGCTGGATTCGGCCAAAGGCCAGATCGATGCGCCGCTCGTAATGATGTCCTACCTCAACCCGCTGCTGGCGTTCGGCTATGACGAACTCGCTGCAAGAGCGCTTGCTGCCGGCGTGTGCGGTTTTATCGTGCCGGACCTGCCGTTCGAAGAAAGCGATGAGCTTCGTGCAGCGCTTGAAGCGAAGGGCCTGGGCCTCATTCAGCTGGTGACGCCGGCAACTCCACACCAACGGCTGAAGAAGTTATCCGATGCGTCGCGCGGGTTCGTCTACGCTGTAACCATCACCGGCATAACCGGTGGCGATACGTCCCTCCCGGCCGACCTGGCCGAATATCTCGACAAGGTCTCGAGCGTTTCCGCGTTGCCGGTTTGTGCCGGCTTTGGCATTCGTTCGCCCGACGACGTCGCCGCGGTAGGCGAGCACGCTGCCGGTGCCATCGTTGGTTCCGCGCTTGTCGAGGTGCTCGAACGGGGCGAAGATCCGACGCCTTTTCTGCAATCGCTGATCGGAAAATGAAAAAACTCACATCGTCGGAATCGCTGATCACGATCAATCACTATAAGAACCTGCTTGAGGCCGAAGGCATTCGCACTCAGATTCGTAACGAATATCTCGGCTCTATCATCGGCGAGATGCCGTTTGTCGAAACATGGCCGGAAATCTGGGTGGTCAACGATCTCGACTTCGATCGCGCGACCCAGCTGATCACGTCGGTCGAGACAGAAATTCCGGGCCCCGGCTGGCGCTGCAAGCGTTGCGGCGAGGACAACGAAGGACAGTTTGCGGCGTGCTGGAAATGCAGCACGCCTGCTGATTCATAAATAGCGGTCTGACGACCGCCGCTGTCGCTTCGCGGCCTGGCATTGTCCCCGAATGGGGCGGGCCGCTCCTACAAGAACGACATGACAGCGGACCCTGCAGCGGACCTCGGAAAGAATCGGTAGGAGCGGCCCATTGGCCGCGACAGTACGTCGCGCTCGGAAAGAATCGGTAAGAGCGGCCCATTGGCCGTGGCAGTACGTCGCGTTCGGAAAGAATCGGTAGGAGTGGCCCATTGGCCGTGGCAGTACGTCGCGCCCGGAAAGAATGGCCCATTAGCCGTGACCGCTGAACGTCGCCTACGGCATACCGCGGGCAAGAAGGCTGGTGCCCGCAATTTCGCTGCGCAGGATCGCGGAGACTTTTTCCGGTTGCATGGGTTTGCTGATCAGAAAACCCTGTGCGAGATCACAGTTGCAGCTCTTCAGGAATTCAAGCTGCGTCATCGTCTCGACGCCTTCGGCAGCCACCTCAATATCAAGGCCCTGCGCCATAGCAATTGCGGCGCGCACGATGCGCTGGTGACTGTTGTTCTCGCCGACATCCGAAATCAGGGTCTGGTCGAGAACAAAGCTATCGATGAAACCGTTGTCCAGGGCCTCGAAGGAAACATCGCGCGTGCCGAAATGGTCGAGCGAAATGCGTACACCGAGCTTGCGCAGTGCGCGCAGTGTCTCGAGCTCGCCGCTGCGTTTGTGGACGATATCGCCGTCGCTGATCTCGAACTCGACGCAGCCAGGATCCAGCATCGTATCCGAGAGTGATTTCTTTACAGCCTGAACGATGCGGTTGTGCATCAGCTGTTGCGGCGACAGGTTGATGGCGATCGAAAGGTCCGGCAATTCGAAATGTCGTTGCCACGCGGCAAGCTGACGGAAAACTGTCGCTATCGCCCATTCGCCGGCTGAGTGAATCAGTCCGCTGCTCTCGAGAATTGGCAGGAAACGCGCAGGTCCCAGCAGGCCGAAACGCGGATGCTGCCAACGCAGCAGCGCTTCGAGTCCGATAAGGCGACCGCTGGAGACATCAATGCGCGGCTGGTAATGCAGCACGAACTCGTCGCGAACCAGCGC
>RCNG010000934.1_pt1 | contig 14242 bp, 9 predicted proteins | sample 2041371 | NCBI WGS metagenome assembly RCNG01 (sample SAMN09708227, study PRJNA481090) | Marine sediment metagenome, whole genome shotgun sequencing project. | biome: marine sediment; feature: ocean; material: sediment; isolation source: Sewage treatment plant 1 marine sediment (STP1) ... | reverse complement strand
CCGGAACAGCTGATCCGTTTCACGGGAGGGCCGGAACCTGCGGCCCTCCCGTTTTTCTTGGGAAACGGGCCGTTTTCTCCACGAAACTGGTCAACCTTTTGATGGCGGGTGCACCCGGCGCGGGGCCCCGGCAGGGGGAAACGTCATGAAGGCCTACCTCTGGAAGACCGGGCAGACCCTCTCCCCGTTTCAGGATCCCGTGGGCGAAACGCTCCTTCTGAACCGCCCACTGCGCGACCTGCAGACCGCCACCCTGCGGGAAAACGGCCTGCAGGTGGAAGAGACCGTAGACCCCTGCTCCATTTCGGACGAGGAGTTCCTGCTCATCCGGGACAACCTCTTCTTCACCGACATTGCCATCCGCCGCTTTCTGGCAGCGGTCCGCACGGACCGGACCCCCGGGGCCTGCGCCCTTGACAGCGGGCCGTTCACCGATTTCACCGGATTCGCCCAACCGCTGCGGGACGCGGTGCTGCCGGAAACCGAAACCCCGGTGAAGGTGTACGGGCTCTACTACTGCCGGGGGCCGATCGCCTCCACGGAAGCGCTGGACGCCCTGCCCCCGGTGCGGATCGAGGCCGAGCAGATGGCCTTTCCCATCCGGCCCGGCGATATGCTTCCCAGCACGGTGGAGATTACCTTCACCCCGGCCTACACCGACGCCGTGATGATCCACATCTGCCACTGGACCCACCTCTGGCTCGCCAACCTCATGGCCCTGGGAGACACCCTGTTCCGGACCTTCACCCGGAGCAAGCTCAAGCTGGTCCTGCGAACGCTTTCAGCCTTCTCCCTGAACAAGCACAAGATCGCCTCCCGTTTCGTGGTCAAGGGCAAGGGGTGTGACATCCATCCCTCGGCCGTGGTCCAGGGCTGCATCCTGGGGGACCGTGTCAGCATCGGGGCGCACTGTCTCGTGCAGGGATGCATCCTGGGGGACGGCGTCAAGGTCAACGAGCACAGCATCCTGCTGGGGTCGATCTTCGGGGAGGACTCTTCCACATCCCCCCGCGGGTGGACCAAGTTCTGCGTGGTCTACCCCAAGAGCTGCACCACGGGGCATGCCCTGCACGGGTCGGTGGTGGGACGGAACGTCTTCATGGCCTCCCCGGCCTACCTGTACGACCTGAAGATCAAGGGGACCATCAAGATCCTGCACAACGGGGAGCGGGTGGATACGGGGCTCAACTTCCTGGGCAGCTGTGTGGGCCACGAGGCGATCATCGGCCCCGACACCTGGCTGGCATCGGCCATGGAGGTCCCGAACCGCGCCGTGGTGGTGAAGAACCCGGGCGAGATCATCACGGCCATCCCGGACGGCCTCCCGGAAGGGGAATACCTCACCGTGCGCAACGGGAAGCTGATGCCGGTAAGGGAGCTGATCGCCCTTTCAAAAAAAGAGGAATAAGAACCTCTCCGGCGCGATGAGAAAAGAAGGGGCCCGGGACGCCCGGTGCGTTTCAGGCTCCGACGGATGCCCCGCTCAGCCCCCGGCGATCCCGTACTCTTTCCAGGCGCCCTTGGGGTTGTAGGAGGGATCCAGCCACCCCATCTTCCGAAACCAGTCCACGGTGTCCCGCATCCCCTCGCGCACGTCCGGGTAGCGGTACAGGTAGCCCGCCTCCTTGGTCTTCTTGTTGGAGATCCAGTAACTGGAGGACATGTACGTGGCCGACCCGGGTTCGAATACCCGTACGCGCGGCACGTGGAACCGCTCTTCCAGCATGCACCAGAACTCGGCCGCCCGGGTCAGGAACGGCCGGGCCAGCCGCAGGTTCACGAACGGAATGTCGATCACCCGGCGACCCACCAGCAGCGCCAGGTACCGGATGAATTCATAGTAGCTGATGATGCAGTCGTAGTATTTAATGGCGGCGGTAGTTATTTACTCGCTAAAGCCATGCACGAAGAAATTAAGAAAGTAACTGACCTACCTGTCAAATACCTGGTCTATGAAAATGCACAGGGGCATGCTGTATTTGGGGGAAGTTACTGGAAAGAACAGGGCGTTGAAATTATTGCTCATGAAAACACACCTGCAATTTTACAACACACCGCAGAACAAGTGATCGAGCGGGCGAAGAGCAGCTTAAAAGATAAATACTTTAAATCTCGTCTATTGATGCCTGACCGTACGTTCAAAGATCAATACATCATTCCGGTAAAAGGTAAAAAGATTGTGTTAATGCACTTTGGGAACTCCCATAGCCCTGATGACATCCAGCTCTGGTTGCCTGAAGACAGCCTCTTGATCTCAGGAGACTTTGCTTTCAATGAGCGATTACTTCCTATCCTGGAGCATACTAATATTAGAGAATGGATAGAAAGCTGGGATAAAATTGAGGCATTAAACCCTGAAATAATTATTCCAGGTCATGGTGGTGTTACTGACTTACAAACAGTCACTTATTACACAAAAGATTATTTGAGTTATATGCTTGAGAAAGTTGAGAAAGTTATAGAAGAAGACGGAGGATTAACTGACGCCTATAACATCGACCAATCTGCGTTTATGCATTGGAAAACCTATAGAGAACTCTCGCTAAGAAATTCAGCTACTATATTTAAAATGTTGGAGTTTGAGTAACTGTGGATTTCAGGGGGATCAACTTAAGGAGCCTCTGATCAATTTCATTAATAAAATCTCGTTCACACTTAGCCTTGATTTTTGCAATATTTAATACTGTGGTAAGTTCGAGCATATTGTCCTAACGATATGCTCGAGAAGGACACGCTACGCGCGCCTCTTAGCTTAAACGTTGAGGCTGTAGAAAAACCCTAATTTGACATGTCATTAAAATGTAAGATGATATAAGCGATTAAAAAATAATTAAAGGGGGTGGAGGGATTTAATCCCTCCGTCCCCTTTAATCCTGGTTATGAGAAAAAAACAGGTGCAGGATTCCCGTTTAGAGTATTCCTGCACCTGTATTTATAGTTCCAACTAATTTCCTATCAATTCTCCTGAAATCAGATCAACGATATTGTCATGCACTGATTCGGGATCTAATAGATTAAATTCCACTTCATATTTTTTCCCACCGAGCAGTATATAGGCTGTGCGAGTACTTTCATTCACGCTATAGCCTGCACCTTCGAATGTAGGCACCTGAGCAATACCATTCTCTACTTCCTGTCTAGCTCTATCGATAGCATCTTCTACGGGCAAAGTATCAACAACATCCTGTATTGAGATCATAGTATTGCTGGTCTCACCTATCTTATGCACATTGTTAGCTGCAACCAGTATTTTTTCAGCTTCCGCAGCAGGAATTATAGTTTCACTAACTGTGTGACTAAATGTCTGATTCCATCTTTTGGTATAGGTTTTAATAAATGTTTCATAAGAAAATGTTTTATCGAATGTATAGGAAAATGTTTTATTAATATTTCTGTGATTGTATGCCTGCAGCAAAGCTGTTTTAAGAGCCTGACGTAGACTTTCATCATCTGCCTTTTCTAACGCCTGGTTCTTCAAATCTTGCAGAGCATTAACATAAGGCACGATATTTCTCTGTGCCCTGCTTTTTGCAGAATTTGCAGCTTTATTAGCGATTGATACTTCATCAACATAAGTTTTTGCATCGACGCAAATTATTAAAAAGCAGATTTCCTTGTTTACTATGGCGCTATGAACTTTGTTATATACTCCAGTACGCACTTTGTCTGGTAAGGCGTTCAGTTTGCTTATAGCTGTATCCGCAATGACCGGCAGTGATTGACGTACGCCTCGTAAACTAAGCTCAAACTCATAATTTGATGTGGCGTCAGTTAAATCTTCAATCGCAGTTTGTACTTCAAGCAGTGTATCCTCCATATCATTAAGTACTGTGTTTCGCAGATCATCATTAATATCTACGTGATAATCAAGCGTAGCACTAAATGTTGCCCCATCTGTTTTGGCAGATACTTTAATTGGATTTGTGTCATGTGCGATTTCACCTGTTAGTGTCAACCGTTCTTTAGTTTGCAGCATGCTGCCAGAAACTTTCGCAGGTGGAAAATCAGACATAAACTCACCCCGCAATTCCATTGAGAAATCACCGGTGCCATCAGCAAACACACTCGCCACTACTTTATCATGGGGTTCAGGGCTAGGTCTTACGGGTAACCAGACAGGTTGGTCGGTTTCTTCTGGCTGGTACACACCCTGCAGAGCAAAATGCTGACGTTTTAAGCCCACATCAAACGTGGCCGAAACGTCGGCAAGATGATAACCAAACAAACCTATGCCCAGTACTGCAAACTCCATATCAGCACTGCCATTAAAACCTGCCTGATAATGCAGGTCAGAATTTAACGGGTCATCCCAGTTAATGTCACTAAATTGCGGATCACGTATTACTCGCATACCATTAATGCTGAGCACATCGAATACTTTAACGCCCAGTCCAAATTTGGCTTTATCGACCTTGTGCCCATCGAAACTGTCCAGAGGTAAAAATGCATCAGGCCCTGTATTATCAAATAATGGCTGGTAGGGAATTAAACCGTGAGCAGATTCACCTTGCCCAAAACCAGTGCCATTAAGATAACCAAAGACGTAGGCAAAAGGATCTGTTGGGTCAGTGATAATTAATGACTGGGCTTCTCCAATACCAAGGCTGATAGGCACCATAGACCCATTATTTTGATCCTTGACGGTAAATAAAAGCTCCTCGTTGATAAAATAAACCAAATAATAGTTATCATCCAGCAGACGAATACCCGATGTTGTATTGATACCGTAATCTGCATTATTGTTGATTTGAGCGCCGGAGTAATAACCTACATCTACTTTAAAATTATTGTCCAGTGACATGTTATTGCTTATCTCTGGTGGCAACATCGATGTACCTGTCACTTCAAGCAAATTTTCATCACTGTCATATTTAAAAGTCAGTTCCGCATCCTCTAGCTCTGTTTCATTTTCACCTGTGGTGAGGATGACATTGCCCTCATATTTTTCACCATCGCCTAAAGTGGTAACAACGGTGTCTGCATCACCAGAAATATTATTCTTGCCCAGCGGTGGATTAAGTACACTAATTGTAAATGCTTCTAATGCTGCAGTTTGATGGCCATCTGATACACTGATAATGACATTTTCATACAGACCTACCTGGTCTTCAGTTGGTTCACCAGCAAGCTCACCTGTCTCTGAATTAAAACTGGCCCAATAAGGCACGTTTTCAATGCTAAAATTAAGGCTATCGCCATTTATGTCAATGGCTAAGGGTGTAAACTGAAAGCTATTGCTGGCTCTTACATACGCATCTGCCTTACCAAAAATCTCTGGTGGTATATTGATAGCTGTCGCCGCATTTTCACCTGCTCCACCTGCATCACCAGAACTATTGCAGCCCGCAATTGCCATGCCCATACTCATCACCAAAGGAAGTAAATGTGTGTTTTTAATATTCATGTTCATATCCTCTAAATAATTTGATGTTTTTTCGCTTTGTCATTAGGTAAAGCGACATCTGGACTAAAATTCCCTCATCAAACAGCAAGAAATATGGATATTTAACGCATACAGCCTGTAGAGCAGCATTTTTTTGGACGGAAAATTGTGCTCAGACCTGTACATTCCTATCATCAATGACTTACTGATAAAAAAAGAAGGGGGTAGGCCTTACATTCACATAATGTAAATTGTAAGGTCTGACCCCAATGCCAGTAAGTTAAGAGTGTTTCCAGTGTAGGGTGCGCCGTGCGCACCGTGAAAATGCTTACTGGCTGGGATTTTGGTGCGCACGGCGCACCCTACTATGATACTTATTTCCCTTAACTTACTGACATTGGGTCTGGCCCCGTAGTTTTTTGCTTACTAAGGCCGCAACAGCGACTTAGACGTTTGTCGTAACGTATTATTTCTAAAAGTGTTTTATATTTAGGTATTCACAGATCGTGATTACTCCGATCTATCCAGCAGTAGACACAGCGTGAAGGCATTATTCCAGATGAATATGATGAAGTTGATTGGTACACGGTTGCGTGATAACGGCACTTTCCAGCATCAAGGCCAACTACCCAGGGTTCCACTGTCTCAGCTTGATGAGAGTCTGGGTCGCTTTGAAACATGGTGCGCTCCTCTGCTTACCTCGGAAGAACTGGCACAGACCCGTGATACGATTAACCGATTCGGCGCTATCGATGGTGCCGGGCAAAAACTTCATAAGCTCCTCGTAGACTTCGACCAGCGGGATGACACGGATAGCTGGCTAGATAATTTCTGGCCAGCTCGCTATCTGGGCCGCAGGGCACCGGTCTCTATCAATGCTAATTTCATCTTCCTGTTCAAAGAGCGTCAGCTAAGCCAAATTGAGTGTGCCGCCGAGTTAAGCCGCCTCGCGGTTGATTTCAAGCAACGGCTGGATGATGAATCGCTACCTGCCAGGTATCTACGTGACACCCCGCTGTGTATGTCAGAGTACAAAAACCTGTTCTCTAGTACACGTATACCCAGAAAACAACAGGATATGGTGCGCGCACCTTATTCGTTTGAGGAGCCCGGCAGTGCTCAGGCTAACCATATAATCGTCTATCACCATGGGCAGCTGTTTCGCCTCGATGTGATCAATGACGGTAAAGCCTGCAATCAGAAAGACATCGAAGTGGCATTGCAGGGAATTGTCATCGCATCGCCCACCACCGCCGATCAACAGACGGGTTACCTTACAACCTTGCCGCGCGATGACTGGGCTGTGACACGCGAGCATCTATTGAGCATCGATGCGGCTAATCCAGAGTGCATGGAAGTTATCGAACAGGCGCTGTTCTGCCTCTGCCTGGATGAACATATACCGCTAGACCGTAAAGATGCAGCCGATGAATTACTACAGGGTGATGGTGCAAATCGCTGGTTCGACAAATCTGTTTCGCTGATTGTCTTTTCTGACGGTAATGCCGGAATTAATATCGAACACTCTGGACTCGATGGCACCGTCGTCATCGACTTCGTCGATGCACTGCATGACACGGACCGGATTCAACAGCTCGCAACTACCCGTGATAATCAAACAACCAGACCAGCGGTGCAGCCGATCAACTTCGTGCACGATGACAAATTAAATACCATCATCGCGGGCGCAAAAAACGATTTCAACAAACTGGTCGATGACACATCCACTGCGCTATTCAGTTTCGATCCGTTCGGCATCAACCGCATCAAATCACTCAGCATGTCACCTGATGCTTTCTTGCAACTCGCTTTTCAGTGGGCACACTATTTGTCGAAAGGTAAAACCGGCAGCACCTATGAATCGGTTGCCACACGACATTTCGAGCGTGGTCGCACCGAAGCGATGCGTGTCGTCACTGCAGAGAGTCAACACTTCGTCGCCTGCATGAAAGATGGTAACTGCGATAATAAAACACGTGCTGCTGCTTTTCGAAATGCAGCCGATGCGCACGTTGCGCGAGCGCGTGACTGCCAGGCGGGTAGAGCTCCTGAGCAACACCTGTGGCAATTACAGATGCTTGCACAGGAACACGGTGCTTCGCTTGGAATCGATGAAAACGATCTCGACCTGTTTCGCTCACCTGGCTGGCTGAAGATGCGTGATGATTACCTCAGCACTAGCTCGGCACCCTCGGATAACATCATGGTGTTTGGCTTTGGTGCGACCAGTGCGCAATGTATTGGCATCGCTTATCTGCCACGTAAAGATGCGATCTATGCCTACTTGAGCACACCGACTTCGGTCGCTGATGAGATGCATCAGTTCATCGACAATCTACGATCTTGCTTGCTTCAACTTGAAGCTCTGTTAGCGGCGGAGGCATGAGATGAGTAAGCTCGCATCTATTATTGATCTTGAGCGTTATCCGTTAACTGACAATAAGGCTTCGGCATATACTGCGTTACTATCTAACATTCATGCACAGCTCGAAGAAGATGGTTGTTGCGTACTACCAGGCTTTATTACACCGGACGCCAGCGAAAGGATAAGCGGGGAAGGAGACAGCATTACTGATGCCGCCTACTACCACGTCGAGACCGTTAATGCCTACAACACCGACATCGAACAACCCTGTCCTGCAGACCATCCCGCGGCTATCCAGTTCGAGCGCGGCAATGCTTTTGTCGCCAGAGACAGAATCCCTTCGTCACACTGCATTCAACAGATCTACACAGCCTCAGTGTTCAAGCAATTTCTCGCTGACTGTTTCGGCCTGAATGAAATCCACGAACTGGCCGACCCGCTCGCTGGTCTCTGCCTCAATGTGGTACGCCCCGGTAGCGCACATCCCTGGCATTTCGATACCAACGAATTTACCGTCAGCCTGCTTACCCGGCGCGCCGATGATGGCGGGGTATTCGAATACTGTCCGGATATCCGTTCACCCGAGGCTGAGAACTTCGATCGAGTCAAAAGTGTGCTGACCGGAGACCGATCAGGCGTTAAGTTACTAAATCTACAGCGCGGTGATCTGCAACTTTTCAAGGGACGTTATTCACTGCACCGCGTCACGACCGTTCAAGGCCACGATGACCGTATCACTGCTATTTTTGCTTACACCCGGAAGCCCGGCATCATCGGCAAAGCAGAACGAAGTCGCCAGTTGTTCGGTCGAACGACAGACGCACACCACGCTGACACAGCCGTACATGTCAGAAGTGACAACCTGATGGATTAAAACGATGAATACACTCGCTGAAGACATTAAGCTGGATGACCCTAAACTGGATGATACCCGGTAAGGCTGATTTCAATGACATCTACGATGCAGATGACCCACACCCTTATTACACGACCATGCAGACGTTGGATTACCAATTAAAGGGGGCGGACCTATTTAAAAAGCTTCAAAAATAGATCTGCTAATTATTTCTTTAAAATAAAACGCCTGCGCTCAGCGTTAACCCCGTGCTTGATCTGGCTCCCGTCTCGATCGGCGTGACATCGTCAAGCGCAAAACTGAATTCTCGTCTTGAGTGTTTAACAGCACTTAACTCAAGTCTTATTGTCGAATTTATTCGCCACTCAATCGATAAGCCAGTCACGATAGCGTTATAAATAAAATCTGAGCTGCTGGTTTCATCTTTGCTAAATACGTGCCACTTGTTTCCGTCGGGCTCGGCAAATAGCTTTATATTTATGCCGTTCGAAAAAAACCTGCGGATACTGAAATCCGGCAACGCCAGCTGTAACTGCCAGTTTGTACTGGGTTGCCAGCAAAACCCGGCCACTGGGTAAACGCGATAAGGGCCGAAGCGATGGTCTGATCTGAAGCCGAGAAGCCATGCGCTTTGCTGATTCAGATCTTTTTTATAAACCATGCCAGTCCAAAGCTGCACTCCTTCCCGGTCCAGTAGATCGGGATTTTTCAATACGTTTGAAGACACAGATATTACCGGGGCCAGGTAATAATCGAGCGTATAGTCTGCGCCTTTTCTGTGCCAGCTCAGTGGGAAATCCCAGGAGTGCAGGTGGCCATTGGTCATAGGCGAGACAGAGTCATCGAAGCCAACGATGGTATATTGAAAATTGAAATCAATGGCCATCGAATGATTTTTTTCACTGCTGGCGATGATGCCGGTGGTAAGCGCATTCCTGGAAAAGCTTACCTCTGCGCCGCTATCAAGCGCTGCGTTTTGTAGTTTTCCAGTGCTTAAACCGATATGAGATTGCTTCATATCATCGTTGCAGTATTGATTGTCGGCAGTGGCGCACAGTTCGCCACTAAAAGCGATACATATAATAAAGGTGGCGCTCCTGAATATAAACCAAAACCGTCGACAGATGTTTAACATCACTCCATGATATCACTACTCTAATTGCTAAAAAACAGGAGGCAGAGAGCAATTGTTTCTAATATAAATACTTGCTAATATGCAAACTGCTTAGACAGTTATCACTTCACATAGGCGCTATTCAAAAGGATATGAAAGATGCCCCGCAAAAAAGAAGGGGGCAGGCCTTACAATTTACATTATGTGAAATGCAAGGCCTGATCCCGTGGTTTTCACAATGTTAGTCGATCTGTAAACGGGTATGAAAATCATGATTAATTACTTGAAATGCTAGACCTGATCCCCAAAGCTCTGTGCTAACGATGTTGATGAATCTATTACTCGCAACAATTCTTCTGATCTCTGCCGTAGCAATCGGCTTTTACCTGGTCTTTCTTGGTCTACATCTGCGCAGAAAATAAATAGGGGTCAAGTATCATATTGACTGTTTAAAAGAATAGGGGGCAAGAAAATCAAGGGGGCAGGCTCCTTGATCAGTAATCAAAATTTCTCTTATCCTGTTTATTTAAATGTTACGAAATTATATAAACGCACATATAAGAAATAAAACAAGCGCTACAATAAGTACCCATTCAGAAATTTTTTTAACGATTTTATTTTCAGATAGTGTCATCATTATAAACATTGAGAGAAAAGTCAGTGATGAAGCCATTATCAAATTAGCTGGGAAGGGCAATTCATATACTGCACCAGGGATTAATTTGCTTCCTATAAGTATTTTCTTTTCAATGAAAACATAAACGCCAGCGGATAGAGCTGCTAGCGATAGGAGGCTATGTAATGCTATTGTTGGGAAAGATGGCATCAGAGTTATTATCGAGTTTAATTAGGGTATCTAATGGTTCTGCGTAACACGGGGTCAGGTCTTTCCATGCCACATTAATAAGTTGCATAGTAAAAGAAAATGAACCATGTGGAACGGAAAGACCTGACCCCGATCTGTATTTAATGGATGTCTTTGTTTATTTTTGTTTATTTTTGTTTATTTTTGTTTATTGTTTTTTATTAATTAACTTCGGTTTAGGCCAACTCAAGTAGTGACTGTTGCTCAACATTGCTGCTATTTCTGAAGACGGTAATGGCCTGCTGTAGTAGTAACCCTGTCCCATTTCACATCCTAACTGATTAAGAAATGCAGCCTGTTCTTCGGTTTCTATACCTTCTGCAATGACACGACGCTTTAAATTTTGTGCCATGACAACAGTCGCTGAAGTGATGGCAACTTCGTCCGCATTATGCGGTATGCCACTGACGAATGAACGGTCAATCTTGATGGTATCGATAGCAAAACGTTTCAGATAACTCAATGACGAGTAGCCGGTGCCGAAATCATCAATCGCGACTTTTACTCCCAGTGACTTGATTTGTTCGAGGATAGTAATGGTCTGCTGCACATTTCGCATAATGGCATTTTCAGTAATCTCGATCTCCAGCCGACCCGGTGGAAAACCTGTTTCTTGAAATATTGTCTGCAACATAATTAGCAGACTGGGATCATAAAGGTGACTTGCGGACAGGTTGATCGCTATCTCTATATCCGCTATGCCCCATTCAAGGTATTGTTCACAGGCTTTGCGAAGCACCCATTCGCCAATAGGAATTATAAGACCGGTCTCTTCGGCCAACGGAATAAAATCATCGGGAGAGACCATACCCTTCTCGGGATCCATCCAGCGTATCAGAGCTTCCATGCCGACAATTTTGCCCGTGGAAATTTCTACCTTGGGCTGATAGTGAAGCACAAACTCTTCTTCTTCCAGGGCACGGCGAAGCCCGGCCTCTATATTCATGTGATGCGTTAACTTGTCGCCCATCTCTGGCGAATAATACAGGTAGCAGTTGCCGCCCTTTTCCTTGGCTTGATACATTGCGGTATCAGCATATTGCATCATGGTTCCGTAGTCTGCTGCATGTTCTGGGTACATGGATATACCGATACTTGGACTGATCACCTGTTTCTGGCCGCCAAAGACGAATGGTTTCTTAAACGCCTCAATAATGCGTTCTGAAATAATACGTGATCCAGAATGTTTGCTATTTTCGTCGACGACTATAGTAAATTCGTCACCACCCAGTCGTGCGACGAGGTCGCCTGGTCGTATGCATTTCTCCAGGCGCTCCGCCGCTTCGACCAGAAGAAGGTCGCCTACTTCATGTCCGAGGGTATCATTTATAACCTTAAACCGATCGAGATCGATAAACATCAACGACAGGTGATGATTGCTCTGTTTGACATTGGTCAGGGCACTGGTAAGGTGATTTTTGAACATCATGCGATTAGGCAAGCGCGTGAGCATATCGAAGTAGGCTAATTTTTCGAGTGCGTTTTCCGCAGAATTACGCATTACACGCATACCATCAAAAGCCTTGATGAGTTGGCCAACTTCATCATTACTGTGTTTAGGCAGTTGTACATTAAAGTCGCCATGAGCTATACCTGTGACAGCTCTAGCAAGTTTGTGCAACGGCCGTAGAACAAATCGATCCTGTAACAGGGCACTGGCAACAGCAACCAGAGGCAGTATGAATAGCAGTAGCCAGTCGAGCACGCGTAGCTGGTATTCAAGGTCATCGACGTATTCGCTTAAATCTGCTGATAGATAAATTATCCCCAATGTATTGTTTAAGTAAGTGATCGGATGAGTGAGCCGGAATACATGATCACCATCTTCGATGTCAGGGATCTCCAAAACGGGGTAAAGGCGTCTTCCACCTTGTTTTCTTACATATAACCGTTTCCACTCGTGATGTTTGTCGAGGACGTCATTAAGAATCTGATGCATATTCGCCAGGTTTCCTGTCACCATTGTGTCCACCAGTGCAATCTCCAGTATTCTGAGCTGGTCGGACTGATTCTGTACTTGCTTAATCTCTTCTAGCTCCGTAAGCGTTGGCAACCAGTAAAACTCAACCGAGCCAATGATTACGATGAGTAACGTCAGTAGTGGTAACAATAATTTGGTACGAATTCCCATGAGATCACTATTTCTGATAAAACTCGTCTAGTCCCCATTCACTCATCGACAGGTAGTCGTTTATGCTTGTCTTACCGATAACATCAATCGGAATCGCACTCAATAACGCACGGCCCTCGCTGGTCGCGCCAAGTGCCAGAAATGCCTGGCGCACTGATTCTCTTACATTAACAGGAACTCTTGGATGTGCAGTGATTGGATGTGGTGTGAAGTCGCGCGTTTTGTAAATAATGCGTAGGTTGTCACTTATCGAGGCTGGTTGTTGAGCTAAGGTCTTCTGTACACCACCACCGGCTTCGACTTCACCCATTACAACATTCAGATAAACCGAGGTATGGCTTTGTACATACACCGGTACAATGCTAGTAGCATACTTTTTTTTTAGATCAGCACGAATAACCAGCGAGGCGCCAAGAGCGTTTGGCGCGGGAAGTGCCACCCGCCTGCCTTCAAGATCTTTTACTTCGTGGATACGACTGTCTTTACGTACCACTAACACGCCATGCAGTGTGTGTTCAATATCTCGTACCAGCGGAATGTAACCCTGAGATGTGTTTGCCTTAAGAACCTGGTAGGGATTCATGTAGGCGAAATCAAACCCGCCGTCCATGAAACTGGATTCAAATTTTGAAATACTCGATGATCCCTCCAGGCGAAATTTAAACCCGGTACGTTTCTCCAACTCCTTAATAAGTGGCCCCCAAACAATTAATGTTTGTCGGGTATCAAACTGCGGCACAACACCAAAGGTATAAATAACGTCATCTGATGCACGGGCAAGAGAGTATGTATGATTTGCGAATCCGATAGTTGAGGCCAGAAGCACGACGAAGAAGCGATTCATATAGTAATGCTCATTATTACCATTATTATGAGTGGCAACGCGCTAGCTATGCCATTGAATTTAATACCTAAGGAAACTATCGGCCGTTTTGCCACTTTCTTTAGCCAGATGCTCATAAATAAAGGTGACCAAATAAAGTAACAAATAAAGGGGACGGGGTAGCGGCCGATAAGGCCTTAATCTAGCGGGTGAAAGTCCCGTCGCATCAATTGCTCGATTCAGATGCGTAGCGATACCAAAGTTCGTGTTGGGTAACCACATGTTCATTGCGTGGTGTACACGTCCCAGCTGCCTTGTAGTTGGTGTTGCAGAGCAGAACTACGAGAGTACTCAGTGATCTTTTGAATCGTAAGTTCTATAACACACGAACAGCTACAGCGGTAGGAACAATCAGGGGGACTAGCGAGTATGGGAGCCTGAACATTAGTGAATGACTGCAGCCTCGAAATATTATTCGTCATAGAAATTGTTATTATGGCGACACATTCAGCGTGCTGAACTCCTCTGACCTAGGGTGAGGCCGATGTTCTTTGGGAAGAAACGAGTACAGGCACCAGAGAAGCGCGACGGGGTATGGGTCCAAGCACCTATACACAGATTAAGGAGATAACGACGGGAAAGGCCTACTCCCAGCAGGGGCGCGCAGCAACCTGCAAAGACTGATGGTACAAGGATAAAACCGAG
>RCNG010000933.1_pt1 | contig 14250 bp, 26 predicted proteins | sample 2041371 | NCBI WGS metagenome assembly RCNG01 (sample SAMN09708227, study PRJNA481090) | Marine sediment metagenome, whole genome shotgun sequencing project. | biome: marine sediment; feature: ocean; material: sediment; isolation source: Sewage treatment plant 1 marine sediment (STP1) ... | reverse complement strand
TAGATAGTGGAAGCCGGCTTCCACTATCTACGCAAGAACAATTGGGGGGTGGGGTGGCTAGCGGCGAAGGATGAACCGAATGGCGAGGATCGTCAGTTCGTAGAGGACATAGAGCGGCACCGACAGCAGCATGAGGGTCATGGGGTCACCCGACGGTGTGATGAACGCCGCGGCGATCAGGATGATGAGAATCGCCCACCGGCGATTCGATCGCAGCATCTTGCTCGAAACCGCCCCCGCGGCCGCCGCCGCGAAGAGGAACACGGGAAACTCGAATGCGATGCCGAAGGCAAGGATGAATCGCATCGCGAACTTGAGATAGAAATCGGCGCCGATGATGGGCGTCAGTGCGTCCCCACCGAACTCAAGCAGGAAACCGAGGCCGCGCTCGAGAGCGACGTAGCCGACGATCACGCCGGCCAGGAAGAGGAACACGAAGACGGCAGTGACCGGATAGGCCCAGCGCTTCTCCTTCGGCGTGAGCGCGGGAGCGACAAACTTCCACGTCTGGTAGAGGACCACCGGTGAAGCGAAGATGAAGCCGCCGAAGAGGCTGAGGCGCATCACGGTGGAGAACGCCTCCGTCGGCCTGAAGAACGCGAGCGAGCCGTCCGGGACCGCGACGAAGTAGGGCTCGGCAAGGAGGTCGAGGATCTGCTCGTTGAAGAAGAACGCCACGATCGTGCCAATCGCCACAGCGCCAACGGACTTGATCACGCGAGACCGCAACTCGACCAGGTGCTCCATCAACGGCGCTGACGATGTGGTCACGACACCTTGTCCCCAGGCAATTCCGTTTGCGGATCGACATCGTCGACAGCAGGCTGAGCTTCGGCCGGTTGGGGGATCGGGTCGCCGTCGGAAGCAGCTGGTTTCGATCCGGTCGGTGCGGATGCGTCGTCGTCCGCGGTAGCGCTGGCGTCGGCCTGGTCGGCTCGGTCCTGCTTCTTGAGATCGACCGTCGGCATCTCAACCGAGAGGTTTGCAGCCGCCGAGGACGCCACTTTCTTGACATCGGACACCGTCGCGTCGTACTCGCCTTTGAGGTCCTTGAGCGGCGCTGCGATTTCGCTGTACTCGGAATCGATCGACTCCGTGACCGAGTTTGCCATCTGGCGGGCCTTCGCGAGCAACTCACCTGCTTTACGCGAGATCTCCGGCAGGCGATGAGGTCCGAATACGATGATCGCCACGAGGACGATGACCAGGATTTCGCCGGTGCCGAGACTTCCCATTGCCCGAATAGTAGAGACATAACGGGCGTGTGATTGATCCGACCCGGCGCGGGGTGCTCGACGTTCCGCCCGGTTAGAGGCGAAGCGGCTCCGGAAGGGTCGAGACCACCGGACCGTCGGCAGTGATGAGCACGGTGTGCTCGAAATGGGCCGAGATCGCTCCGTCGGCGGTCACGACCGTCCACCCGTCATCGAGCACGACGGTCTCGGCCGTGCCGAGGTTGAACATTGGCTCGATAGCGATCGCCATGCCCGCCTTGAGCTTCAGCCCCTTTCCCGCCACGCCGTAGTTCGGCACGTTCGGCGCCTCGTGCATCTGACGTCCGATCCCATGCCCGATGTACTCGCGCACCACGCCGTATCCACCGGGTTCGGCCGTTGCCTCGATAGCGTGGCCCACGTCTCCGAGTCGGTTTCCGTGCCGCGCCTGGCGAAGGCCGTTCCACAGTGCTTCCTCGGTGACTTCGAGCAGTCGCTGCACTTCGTCGGGTACGTCGCCGATCGCCATCGTGAAGGCGGCATCACCGTGCCACCCCTCGTAGATCGCTCCGGCGTCGATCGAGATGATGTCGCCGTTGCGCAGGGTGTAGCCGTCCGGGATGCCGTGAACGATCGCCGAATTCGGTGAAGCGCAGATGACGGCGGGGAAGCCGTGGTAGCCGAGGAACGAAGATCGGCATCCTCGGTCCGCGAGCACCTCGGCGGCGATTCCGTCGAGCTCACGGGTGGTCACGCCCGGCGCCGCTGCCTCTCGAACCGCTTGGTGCATTGCCGCGACGCACTGCCCGGCGATCTCCATCTTCGCGAAGTCATCGGGCTTCTTCTTCGAAATGACCTTCGCTCCCACCACTACGACGCCAATTCGAGCGCGACACGGCAGTAGATGTCCTCGATCGCCCCGGTGCCGTCGACACGGTGGACGCGATCTCCGTAGTACGCGATCAACGGCTCGGTCTCACCATGGAAGACTTCGAGCCGGTGGCGGATCGTTGCTTCGTTGTCGTCCGCTCGGCCTTCGAGCTCCGCTCGTTTGAGGAGGCGTTCGACGATCTCGTCTTCGCTCACGTCGAGGTACACGATGGTGTCGAGTGCCTCGTCGCCGAGGACACCCGCGAGCGCTTCGGCCTGGGCGAGGTTACGGGGGAATCCGTCGAGGAGGTAGCCGCCTGCCGCGTCCTCGCGAGCGAGGCGTTCCTCTACGAGTGCAACAACGAGTTCGTCGGGGACCAGATCGCCAACCGAAACGTACGTCTCGGCCTTCTCCCCCAGGTCACTGCCCGAGGCCATGGCCTCGCGCAGCATGTCGCCGGTGGAGACGTGCGGCACGCCGAGCGCCTTGCGAACCATTTTCGCCTGCGTCCCCTTACCGCCTCCAGGCGGGCCAAGAAACAGAATCCGTCTACCCATGAATGACTCCTGATCGGTGAAGTGCCAAGGATACTTGGAGAAGAGACCCCAGTCGCCGGTCGGCAGTCGCGAGTCGCGAGTCGCCAGTCGCCAGTCGCCAGAGACGGACAGGCCGATCGAGTCAACACCAATCGAGTCTCGTCTTGACTGGCGACTGAAGACTGGCGACTCGCTCCTAGCTCAGGAAACCCTCATAGTTCCGCATCATCAGCTGCGACTCGATCTGCTTCGTCGTCTCGAGGGCGACACCGGCCACGATGATGATCGAGACGCCGGAGAGGCCAACCGGGACGTTCCAGATGAAGCCGAGGATCGAGGGCAAGACCGTAACCACCGCGAGGTACAAGGCACCCGGCAGCGTGATCCGACTGAGTACGTACTGCAGGTAGTTGACCGTGGCACGTCCCGGACGGATGCCAGGGATGAATCCGCCCTGACGCTGAATCATGTCGGCTTGGCGCTCGGGGTCGAACTGGATCGCCGTGTAGAAGTAGGTGAAGAAGACCACGAGCAGTGCGAGCACGAAGATGTACCAGAGGCTCGGTGAGAAGCCGCCGCCGCTGGACGACAGCAAGTTGGTGTCGATCCAGTTGCGCACGGAGGCACCCCAGCCATCCGGCGGCAGAACCGACGCGATGAGGGCCGGGAAGTACATGATCGACGTGGCGAAGATCACGGGGATAACGCCCGCCATGTTCACCTTCAGCGGGATGTAGGTCGACTGACCACCCATGACCTTGCGACCTCGCACGCGCTTCGAGAACTGCACCGGAATGCGGCGCTGCCCCTGCTCGATGTAGATGATCCCGATGGTGAGCAGCACCATGGCGGCGGTGATCACGATGAACTGGTAGGTCTGCGAGTTGGCGTTCAGAACCGCGAGTTGCGACGGAATCTGCGAGATGATCGAAATGAAGATCAACAGCGACATGCCGTTGCCAATCCCTCGCTGGGTGATCAGCTCGCCGAACCACATGAGCAGGGCTGTGCCGGCCGTCATGGTGATGACGATGATGATCACGTTGCGGGGCGTGTAATCCGGAATCAGGTCGATGCCGCCGGTCAGCTGTCCGGAGTGGAACAGGAACGAGAAGCCGGTCGACTGAAGGAGAGCGAGGATGACCGTGAGGTACCGGGTCCACTGCGTGATGATCTTGCGACCGCTCTCGCCTTCCTCCTGGAGCGCTTGAAGCTTCGGGATGACAACGGCGAGCAGCTGCAGGATGATCGACGCCGTGATGTACGGCATGATCCCGAGCGCGAACACCGACAGACGCGTCAGCGCGCCACCGGAGAACAGGTTCAGCAGACCGACGAAGCCGGAGGTCGTGGCAGCGTCCGTGAACTCCTTGATGGCATTCAGGTCCACCCCCGGCACCGGGACGGTGGTCCCGAAGCGGTAGAGGACGAAGATGAACAGCGTAAAGAGGATCTTGTTCCGTAGATCGTGGATCCGGAACGCATTCCTGAAGGCGGTCAGCATGTGGTTCGGGTACTCCTATTGCCTGCAGTCGGCACGGTAGTAAGGATTCGCGGCGACTAGCCCGCGATGACCTCGACCGAGCCTCCCGCTGCCTTGATCTTCTCTACCGCACCGAGACTGAACGCGTGGGCCTTGATCGTCAACGCCCGGTCGATATCGCCCTCGCCGAGGACCTTCACCTTGCCGCGGTGCTTGACGAGACCCTTGTCCCTCAGATCGTCTGCGGTCACAGTCGAGCCGGCGTCGAATTCGTTGAGACGCTCAACGTTGATCACCGTGTACTCGACCCGGTTCGGGTTGCGGAAACCGCGAAGCTTCGGCATACGGCGCTGGAGCGGCATCTGCCCGCCCTCGAATCCGCGACGCACCTTGCTCCGAGCCTTCAGACCCTTGGTGCCCCGGCCGGCGGTCTTGCCCCGTCGGCCCGACTCGCCGCGTCCAACGCGGATCTTGCGCTTCCTCGACCCTTCGGCGGGTCGGAGATGATGGAGTTTCATCAGACTTCCTCAACTTCAAGGAGGTGCTTGGCACGAAAGACCATGCCGCGCACGTCGGGTGTATCGGGCCGCTCAACCGAGTGGTTGATCTTGCGGAGCCCCAGGCTCTCGACAGTGGCGCGCACCTTCGGCTTCTCGCCGATCGTGCTGCGCACCAATGTGATCTTCAAGGTTTCTGCCATCAGTTCTAGCCTTGCGTCTTCATGAGTTCGGCCGACCGGTACGCCGCGAGCAGCGCCGGTGGGAACAACTCCTCAGGGCGCTTGCCCCGGGCCTTGGCAACCACATCGGGACGCTGCTGAGCCTGGAGAGCGTTGACGGTCGCCTTCGCCACGTTCACGTGGGTGGAGGATCCGAGAGACTTCGACAGTACGTCACTGACGCCTGCCGCCTCAAGGATCTGGCGCACGGCGCCACCGGCGATGACGCCGGTACCCGGCGCTGCCGGCTTCAGCAGAACCCGCGAGGCGCTCTGCTCGCCGATCACCGTGTGGATGATCGTCTGGCCCGCCATCGGCACGTCGAACATGTTCTTGCGCGCAATCTCCATGCCCTTCTGAATGGCCATGGGGACCTCTTTGGCCTTGCCGTATCCGATCCCGACCTTGCCCTTGCCGTTGCCGACAGTCACAAGCGCCGTAAACGAGAACCGGCGGCCACCCTTGACGACCTTGGCGACGCGATTGATCGCGATCACGCGCTCGTCGAACTCCGGCTCGCGGCGCTCGCGGCGGTCTCTGCGGTCTCTGCGGTCTCTGCGGTCTTTGTTGTCACGATTCGTCATGGCGCTCCTAGAACTCCAGCCCGGCTTCACGGGCTCCGTCGGCCAGCGCCTTGACGCGCCCGTGGTAAGCGAAGCCTCCACGGTCGAAGACGACCGCGTCGATCCCTACGTCCTTGGCACGAGAGCCGATGAGCTCCCCAACCTTGGTCGCGGTCTCGACGTTCAGCGTCTTCTTGGCCAGCTTGCCCTCTCGCGAGGACGCAGCGGCGACCGTGACGCCCTGATCGTCGTCGATGATCTGTGCGTAGATGTATCGATTGCTGCGGAACACTGCGAGCCGGGGGCGGGTCGTGGTGCCGTGCACCTTCTTCCGCACCCGGAAGTGGCGGTGTCGCCGAGCATCTGTGCGTGAACCTCTCATCAGGCAGCACCTGCTTTCCCGGCCTTGCGACGAACGTATTCGTCGACGTAGCGGATGCCCTTGCCCTTGTAGGGCTCCGGCGGACGCACCGCGCGGATGTTGGCGGCAACCTGGCCGACGAGTTGTTTGTCGATCCCGGTGATGATGAACTTCGTCGGCTCTGGAACCTCGAAGGTGATGCCGTCTGGGGCTTCGATCAACACGGGATGCGAGTATCCGACCTGAAGCTCGAGAGTCTTACCCTTCAACGCTCCGCGATATCCGACACCGACGGCCTGTAGCTCCTTGCTGTAGCCGGCGGAGACGCCGACCACCATGTTGGCGATCAACGCGCGGCTCAGGCCGTGCAGAGCCCGAGCGTCGCGTTCGTCACCCTCTCGGCTGACCGTGAGCACACCGTCCTCGACCGAAACGCCGATGCGCGGGTCGAGGTCCTGGCTCAGAGAACCCTTCGGGCCCTTCACCTCGACGACGTTGTCTCCGTAGGAGACCTCGACGCCGGCGGGCAGGTCGATCGGTGCTTTTCCGATGCGGCTCATGTCACCACACCTCGCACAAGACTTCGCCGCCGACCTTGCGTTTCCGCGCTTCGCGATCTGTCATGATGCCGTCCGACGTCGACACGATGGCGACCCCGATGCCGCCGCGAACTCGCGGGACATCCGTCGCACCCTTGTAGACGCGGCGGCCCGGCTTCGAGACGCGCTGCAGCCCTTCGAGGATCGGCTGGCGGTCGTTGCCATAACGGAGCCGAACGGTGAGTTCCTTCCCGACGGGTGCGTCGTCGACGTTGTACCCGTCGATGTAGCCCTCTTCGGACAGGATCCGGGCGATCTCTTCTTTCAACTTGGAAGACGGCATCCTCGTCTCAGGGTGCAACGCGAGGTTCGCGTTGCGGATCCTGGTGAGCATGTCGGCAATGGGATCAGACTGCATGATTACCACGAAGCCTTTCTCACACCGGGCAGTTCGCCCTCGTGCGCGAGCTCGCGGAACGAGGAGCGCGACATGCCGAACTTGCGGTAGTACGCGCGAGGCCGGCCCGTCACACCGCAACGGTTGCGGTAGCGGGTCGCGCTCGCGTCACGCGGCATCTTGGCGATCTTCTGATAGGCCTCGCGCTTGTCCTCGTAGGAAGCGTCGGGGTCCTTGATGACCTTGACCAGTTCGAGGCGGCGCTCGGCGTACTTGTCGATCGTCGCTCGTCGTTGATTGTTCTTGGCGATCTTCGATGTCTTCGCCATCACACACCTGCCTGTTGACGGCGGAACGGGAACCCGAAGGCATCGAGTAGCGCCCTGCCTTGCTCGTCGGTTGCTGCCGTGGTCACGAACGCGATGTCCATGCCGCGGACACTGGCGACCTTGTCGTAGTCGATCTCCGGGAAGATCAGCTGTTCGGTGACGCCGAAGTTGTAGTTGCCCCGGCCGTCGAATCCGTTTGGATTCAAGCCGCGGAAGTCTCGAATACGCGGGATCGCGGTCGAGATGAGGCGGTCGAGAAACTCCCACATCCGTGCACCACGCAGTGTCACCGATGCACCGACCGGCACGCCCTCGCGGAGCTTGAAGTTGGAGATCGACTTGGTTGCGATCGTCACCTTCGGCTGCTGGCCGGTGATGGTCCGCAGGTCTTCGACGGCACCGTCCATGATCTTGGCGTCCTGGGCAGCGTCGCCGACACCCATGTTCACGACGATCTTGAGTAGACGCGGGACCTGCATGGCGTTGTCCAACTCGAGGTCATCCTTGAGTTGCGCAGCGATCTCAGCGTTGTACTTCTCTTTGAGGCGAGGGGCCATCAGAGCTCACCTCCACACTTGCGACAGACGCGGTACTTGCGCCCTTCGTCGTCGAACCCTGCGCCGATGCGGGTGGGCCCGCAGTCCGCGCAGACGATCATGACGTTCGATGCATCGATCGGCATGTCCTTGTCGATGATGCCGCCCTGCATGGTCTGTCCGGTGGCGCGTTGACTCCGGCGTGCGGTCGCGACGCCTTCGACGATGATCTTGTTCCGGTCCGGGTAGACCCTGGCGATCTTCGACTCCGTGCCGGCGTCCTTGCCGGTGATAACCCGCACGTTGTCACCCTTCTTCAGTTTCATCACAGCACCTCCGGTGCCAGCGAAACAATCCGCATGAACTTCTTGTCGCGCAATTCACGTCCGACCGGACCGAAGATCCGGGTGCCGCGTGGCTGCTGCTGGTCGTTGATGATCACGCAAGCGTTGTCATCGAAACGGATGTAGGTCCCGTCGGAACGACGGTTCTCCTTCTTGGTCCGCACGACCACGGCTTTGACGACCTCACCCTTCTTGACGGTTCCGCCGGGTGTGGCGTCCTTCACCGTGCAAACGACGGTATCGCCGAGGCTGCCGTACCGCCTGCCCGATCCACCGAGCACACGAATGACCAGGACCTCTTTGGCACCGGTGTTGTCGGCGACTCTGAGCCTTGATTCCTGCTGGATCATCTCGCACGCTCCACGACCTCGTCGACGCGCCAGTGCTTCGACTTCGACAGCGGGCGGGTCTCGACGATCCGCACCGTGTCTCCGACGTTGGCATCGTTGGCCTCATCGTGCGCGTGGAAGCGCTTCCGTACCGGCACGGTCTTGCCGTACTTCGGGTGGCGTTTGGAGTCGCGGACTTCGACGGTGACCGTCTTGTCCCTGGCGTCCGAAACGACGACCCCGACGCGTGTTTTGCGGCGTCCCCGTTCCATCTACGCCTCCTCCTTGCTCTGTGTTTCCCAAGCAGCGATCTCTTGTTCGCGCATCATCGTCTTGACGCGTGCGACGTGACGCCGCACTTGCTTGATTCGTGCTGTGTTGTCGAGTTGGTTCGTGACGATCTGAAACCGGAGGTTGAACAGCTCCTCTTTGCCTTCGTCGAGTTGCTCTTGCAACTCCGCGTAGCTCAGCTTGCGCAGGTCGACGGTCTTCATACGTCCTCCCGCTTCACGAACTTGGTCTTGACCGGTAGCTTGTGTGCGGCGAGGCGCATCGCTTCACGTGCCAACTCCTCGTCGACGCCGGCCATCTCGAACATGACTCGCCCCGGCTTGACCACGGCGACCCAGTATTCGGGGTTTCCCTTGCCGGAACCCATGCGGGTCTCGGCAGGCTTCTCGGTGATCGGCTTGTCCGGAAAGATCGTGATCCAGACCTTCCCACCACGCTTGATCTTCCTGGTCATGGCGATACGAGCTGCCTCGATCTGGCGAGCGGTGATCCAGCCAGGCTCTTGAGCCTGGAGACCGAACTCGCCGAACGAAACCTTCGAGCCGCCCTTGGCCTTCCCGGTCATGCGGCCCTTCTGGACCTTCCGGTATTTGGTGCGCTTCGGCATCAACATCAGGCGTCATCTCCTTGCGAGGTATCGCCCGAGTCGTCGGCGGCGTCGTCTGTTGCCGCTTCTTCGTCGACCTTCTGAGTCTCCGTGGTCTCAGTGGTTTCGACCGTGGGGGTCTCCTCCACTTCGACGGAGTCGATCGCTTCCTCGACCACCTCGGCCGCGACCACGGCCTCGACAATCTCTTCGGCTGCGATGGCCTCAACGGCCTCAACTTCGGCGACCGCCTCTGCGATCTTCTCTTCCGCGATCACTTCAGCGACTTCGGCTTCGACGATCGCCTCGACGATCTCGACCTCGGCCACCGCTTCGGCAACCTCGAGCTCGACGACGGCCTCAACGACCTCAACCTCGGTGGTTGCCTCTGCGATCTTCTCTTCCGCGATCACTTCAGCGACTTCGGCTTCGACGATTGCTGCTTCGATCTTCTCTTCGGCGATCTCCTCGGCCACCTCGGCTTCAACGATCGCTTCAACGACCTCAACCTCGGCGATGGCTTCGGCAACCTCGACCTCGGCGACGACCTCAGCGACCTCGGCGGCGACAACTGCCTCCGCCACTTCCTCGGCGTCGGCCTTGGCGGCTTCGAACTCGGCGGCCGCATCGGCGGTCGTGGTCGTGGGGCGTTTACCGCCACCGGCCTCGATGAGACGCTTGCCACCGGTCTTGCCGTCTCCGGCTTCGGTGACTCGCTTGCCGCCACCGGCCTCGATGAGACGCTTGCCACCGCTCTCGCCCGCTGCCGCTTCGGCACGCGACCGTGCGGAGCGACGGCGTCGCTTCGCGGGGCCACCCGCTGCGAGGCGGGCCTCGGCTGCGATCTTCTCATTGCGAGCCCCTGCGCTGGTGAGCAGGTCACCGCGATAGACCCACACCTTGATGCCGACGGCGCCAACGCTGGTGCGTGCCGTGGCTCGCCCGAAGTCGATATCGGCGCGCAGTGTGTGCAGCGGAACGCGGCCTTCGAGATACCACTCGCGGCGGCCCATGTCGGCGCCACCAAGACGGCCCTGCGCCTGGACGCGCACGCCCTCGGCACCAGCCTTCATGGCGGTGGTCACGGTCCGCTTCATGGCACGTCGGAATGCGACGCGTCCTTCGAGCTGGTCGGCAACGCTGCGTGCAAGCAGCATGGCGTCGAGCTCGGGGTTGGCGACCTCGATGACGTTGAACTTGACGTTGCGTCCGCTGAGGTCCTCGAGGCCGGACCGAAGGCGTTCTGCCTCGGAACCGCCGCGGCCGATCACCACGCCCGGTCGCCCGGTGTGGATATCGATCTGAACCTTCTTGTCACCGATGCGCTCGATGTCGATCCGCGAGACCGCACCGCGAGTCAGTTCGTCGCGCAGGTACTTCCGGATCTTGTAGTCTTCGTTGACCTGTGACGCATAGTCCTTCTCGCTGTACCAACGAGACTTCCAGTCGGTGACGATGCCGAGTCGCAGGCCGTAGGGGTGAATCTTCTGGCCCATTAGGCGTTCTCCTCTGCGTCGGCAACGACGATGGTGATGTGACTGGTGCGTTTGCGGATCCGCGTGGCACGACCTCTGGCCCTCGGACGCCACCGCTTGAGGGTCGGCCCCTCGTCGGCATACGCTTCTGCGACGACGAGTTCGTCGGCGTCTGCGGCCAAGTTGTGCTCGGCGTTGGCAACAGCCGAATCGAGGCACTTGAGGATCGGATCAGCCGCTCGGCGCTGTGTGTGCTGGAGCACGACGCGCGCATCTTCGACCGGGAGACCCCGCACGAGATCGAGCACCCGCCGTACCTTGTACGGCGACTGTCGGACGTGTCTGGCTTTCGCGTTGGTCTTCATCGCTTCCTCGCAGCTTTCTCGCTCCCGAGGTGACCCCGGAAGGTCCGGGTTGGAGCGAACTCGCCGAGCTTGTGCCCAACCATCGACTCGCTGATGTACACCGGGACGTGCTTGCGACCGTCGTGCACGGCGATGGTGAGGGTCACCATCTCCGGCGTGATCGTCGATCGCCGACTCCACGTGCGGATGACACGCTTGTCACTGCTGTCGTTCGCTGCCTCGACTTTGCGCAGGAGGTGTTCGTCGACGAACGGCCCCTTCTTTAGGCTCCTCGCCATGGTCTACCTCCGACCCTTCTTGCTTCGCCGGCGCACGATGTACTTGTCGCTGGCTTTGTTCTTCTTCCGGGTGCGTCCTTCCGGCTTGCCCCATGGGCTGACCGGATGCCGTCCGCCTGAGCTGCGGCCTTCGCCACCGCCAAGGGGATGGTCGACCGGGTTCATGACGACACCGCGTGACTGGGGGCGCTTGCCCTTCCAGCGGTTGCGGCCGGCCTTGCCGATCTTGACGAGCTCGGCTTCGGTGTTTCCCACCTGGCCGATCGTTGCCCGGCAGTCGAGGAGGACCTGACGCATCTCGCCAGACGGGAGTCGCACGAGCGCGTACTTGCCTTCCTTCGACATGAGCTGGATGGCTGCACCGGCGGACCGGCCCATCTTCGCTCCGCCGCCGGGTCGCAACTCGACCGCGTGGACAATGGTCCCGGTCGGGATGTTGCGCAGCGGCATAGCGTTGCCCGGTCGGATGTCCGAGGACGATCCGGATTCGAGCATCTCTCCGACTTCGACGTTGACGGGAGCGAGAATGTATCGCTTCTCGCCATCGACGTAGTGGAGGAGCGCAATGCGTGCGTTGCGGTTCGGGTCATATTCGATCGCTGCGACCTTGGCGGGGATCCCGTCCTTGGTGCGGCGGAAGTCGATGACGCGATAGCGGCGCTTGTGGCCACCTCCGCGATGCCGCGACGTGATGCGCCCCTTGGCGTTGCGGCCCGATGATCGCTTCTGTTTCGCCAGGAGGCTCTTTTCCGGCTTCGACTTCGTGATGGTCTCGAAGTCGGAGACGGTCTGGAACCGACGGCCCGGCGAGGTTGGCTTGAGTTTCTTTACACCCATGTCGCTATACCTCGAAGATGTCGATCTTGTCGCCGTCGGCGAGCTTGACGAGGGCACGCTTGGTGTCCTTGCGCTTGCCGAGCACGTAGCCGGTTCGCTTGAGCTTGCCCTTGCGGTTCATTGTGTTCACCGAGAGCACGTGCACGTCGAAGATCGTTGCGACGGCCTGTTTGATCTCGGTCTTGTTCGCCCGTCGGTCGACGACGAACGTGTAGGTGTTCGCGTCCTCGATGAGGTCATACGACTTCTCCGACACGATCGGCTCAAAGATGATGTCCCGCGGGTTTTTCACGAGGTCACCTCCTCAGCATCGTCCGAGTCGCCAGCTTCGACCTCGGAGCTGGTGGCTGGTCGCTGGTCGCTGACAGCTTGCTGAGCAGCATGCTCTTCGGTGCCGCGCGGGACGCTCTGACCGAGGTCCAGCGTGCCGCTCGACATGATGATCGTCTCGGCCCACAGCACGTCGTAGGTGTTGGCCTGGCCGAGGTTCGAGGCGATCACGCCGTCGATGTTGCGGAACGACTTGATGGCGGTGCGCTCGTGGTCCTCTGCGAGGAGCAGCACCTTGCCGGAGACGCCCATCGCTGCGAGCAGCGACGTGGCGTTCTTCGTCTTCGGATCGTCCCAGACGCCGAAGTCCTCGACGACCTTGATGCGACCGTCGGCGGCACGGACCGAGAGTGCACTTCGCAGTGCGAGGCGCTTCATCTTCTTCGGCGTCCGCTGCGAGTAGTCGCGCGGCTTGGGACCGTGGGCGACGCCGCCGCCGGCCCACTGCGGGGAGCGGATCGAGCCGTGACGGGCTCGTCCGAGGCCCTTCTGACGCCACGGCTTCCTGCCACCACCGCGCACCTCGGCGCGGGTCTTGGTGGAGTGTGTGCCGGCACGTGCAGCAGCGAGCTGTGCGTTGACGACCTGGTGCATGACGGCCGAGTTCGGCTCGATCCCGAAGATCTCAGGATTGAGTTCGACTTCGCCGGTCTGCTTCCCGTCGGCTGTGTAGAGCTCTGCGTTCAGTTGATCAACCACGCTTCTTCACCGCCTCTCGCACGACCACAACGGCGCCCTTGGCGCCGGGCACGGCACCCTTGAGCAGCAGCACGTTGCGGCCAGCATCGATCTGTACGACGTCGAGGTTGAGCACGGTGGTTTGATCTCCACCCATGCGACCCGGCATCCGCTTCCCCTTGAATACGCGAGCCGGAGTTGCGCATGCGCCGATCGCGCCGGGGGCACGATGAACCTTGTGCACACCGTGGCTGGCGCCCTGGCCCTTGAAGCCGTGGCGCTTGATGACGCCGGCGAAACCCTTGCCCTTCGAGATCCCGGTCGCATCGGCACGCTGCCCGACTTCGAGCACGTCGGCGATCGTGATCTCCTGCCCGAGTTCGTAGGAGTCGGGGTCTTCGACCCGAAGCTCAACGACATGGCGGTGCGGAGCGACGCCTGCCTTGGCGAAGTGGCCCACCTGGGCACGGGTCGCCTTGTTGGTCGTCATCTCGCGGTACGCGATCTGGATGGCGGCGTAGCCGTCGGTCTCCGGTCGCTTGATCTGTGTCACGTGGACGGGACCGGCCTTGATGACGGTCACGGGGATGGCCCGGTTCTCGTCGTCGAAGACCTGGGTCATGCCCAGCTTCTCACCAATGATCGCCTTCACGTCTTGATCTCCACTTCAACGCCGGCCGGGAGGTCGAGACGCATGAGCGAGTCAACGGTCTTGGGGGTCGGCTCGAGGATGTCGATCAACCGCTTGTGGATGCGCATCTCGAAGTGCTCGCGGCTCGTCTTGTCGACGTGCGGTCCGCGAATGACGCAGTAGCGATGGATTCGGGTCGGCAGTGGCACCGGACCTCTGATCTTTGCTTGGGTACGGATCACGGTCTCCGCGATTTTACGGGCCGACTCGTCCACGACCGAATGGTCGTAGGCCTTCAGTCGGATCCTGATCCGATGCTCGTCTGCCATGTTGTGTTCTCTCCTCAGCTAGCGGTCCCGAGTCCCGAAGACCTCGGTACTTGGCTCTTGTTTCTTTGTCTCCAGTCTTCAGTCTCCAGTCCCCAGTCCCGAACCCTCATCGGGCTGGCGACTGGCGACCGGCGACCGGCGACTTCTTCTATTTGATGATCTTGGTGACGCGGCCAGCACCGACGGTGCGGCCACCCTCACGAATCGCGAAACGCAGACCCTCATCCATC
>RCNG010002486.1_pt1 | contig 14260 bp, 10 predicted proteins | sample 2041371 | NCBI WGS metagenome assembly RCNG01 (sample SAMN09708227, study PRJNA481090) | Marine sediment metagenome, whole genome shotgun sequencing project. | biome: marine sediment; feature: ocean; material: sediment; isolation source: Sewage treatment plant 1 marine sediment (STP1) ... | reverse complement strand
GCTGACGCACAGGCCGAACTCGAAGCTGCGGGCTTCGCCGTGACGACCGAAGAACAAGCCAGTGAGACTGTCGAGGCTGGACTCGTCATCGAGACCAATCCCTCTGCAGGAACCGAAGTCGCCCCTGGAACCGAAGTGAAGATGATCGTCTCCTCCGGAGTAGGCGACGTCGTCGTTCCCAATTTCACCGGGCTGACGGTCGATGAAGCGACCGCAGTCGCCGAGGAGGCGGGATTGACCATCCGATTCGTCGAAGACGCCGACAATCCGGATCCAGAGGGCGTCGTGGTCTCCCAGGACCCAATGGGCGGAACGACGGTCGAGGCGGGAGCCGAGGTTGTGGCTCGGCTGAGTCCGGCGACCAGCAGCCCGTCGGTGATTCTCACACTCGGCCCCGAGCAGGTCCTCACCGCGTCAGGCATCAACTTCCTGCCCGGATCGACCGTCGATCTCTCCGTCGTCGGTACCGACAAGAGCGCCAAGGCAACCGTCCAGGGCAACGGTTCCTGGACCGCATCGGCCGACCTTGCTGACGTACAGAGCGATGCAGCGCTGCTCCTCATCAAGGGCACGGCTGCGGACGGCAGCGACTACGCGTCCACGTTCAATATCCCGGCTGTTGGCGAGACGACGGATGAGCCGACCGACGAGAGCAGTGGCGTCTCTGCGTGGGTGTGGATCCTCCTCGGTCTTCTGGTCGTAGCGATCGTCCTGCTCGGTATCAGAATGTTCGGTGGTGGCGACACCACGACCGATGGTGATGACGCGACCGGAACGGACACACCGACCACGGACATCAACTAGCGGACCGGAAACGTCTCGGCCATAGCGCCGAAACGTCCCGCAAACGAGTAGAAGAAAGCGGGGCCTTCGGGTCCCGCTTTCGCGTCCGCATCAATTGGTCGGAGAGACCGTAACGGGAGCAGTGGTCCGGGTGGTCCGGGAGGTCCGGGATGCCGGCGTGAGCCAAGACTTCCGCCCATGGCTGCCAGCTGTCACCTGTTGGCTGTCGGCTGTCAGCCGTTCGCTACTCGGCGGGGCTACCGTTCCTTGGGTCATGACCTCACTCCGCTCACGCGCTCGAACAGCCCTTGCCTCGCGGGGGCATGCTGCGTTCCTCTCGGCGTCGCTGCTGCTCGGGATATTTGTGGGTCTGGGTGCGGCGTTGCTCGTCTGGGCGCTCGAACTCGTCGCACATGGCGTTGGCGAGACCGATGCGCTCCTCGGTATCGGCAAGTGGTTGTTCCTGATCTCGATCCCGATCGGCTTGCTCGCTTCGTGGCTTCTGAATCGATGGATGGGCCCGGGTGTCTCGGGCGGTGGCGTGGCCGAGACCATGGTTTCCGTGAATCTCGAGGCGGGGTATCTCCCCACGAAGGTCGTCCCTTCGAAGATCGTGGCTACTGCCGCGACTCTCGGAACCGGCGGCTCGGGTGGGCGAGAGGGACCCATCGTCCTCATCGGCGGCGCTATTGGTTCATCATTCGCCCGGTACACCGGCTTCGGTCTCGATCAGGTGAAGAGCTTCGTCGCAGCGGGAGCTGGCGCCGGTATCGGGGCCAGCTTCAACGCCCCTATCGCAGGGATGATGTTCGCTCTTGAGGTGATCCTCAGCTCGTTCGCGATCCGTCATGTCAGCGCGATCGTTGTCACATCCGTCGCAGCAGCAGTCACGACGCACACTCTGGTCGGTGAGGAACTCTTCCTTCGTTCCCGCGCCTACGAACTCAGCGACCCGTGGCAATTGATCCTGTACACGATCCTCGCGGTGCTCGCCGTGCTGTTCGGTACGTTCTTCCTGCTGGTTCTCGACCGCGTCAGCATCACGAAGTTCGCGTCCGCGATCCCGGGATGGGTCACTCCCCTGATCATGGGCGTCTCCGTCGCTCTCATCGGCGTCGTCTATCCAGAGACGCTCGGAACCGGGCAGGCGTTCCTCACCGACCTGCTCTCACTTAGCGATCACGGTCAGTTCGTCTGGTGGTCGCTGTTCATCATCGCCGCCCTCAAAGCAGTCACAGCAGCCCTCACCCGCAAAGGCGGCGGTTCCGCGGGAACGTTCATGCCGGCGCTCGTCATCGGCGGTGCTGTCGGTGCCGGTTTCGCGATCCTCATCGATCCCATCTGGACACTATCTGAGATCGAACCAGGAGCATTCGCTCTCGTCGGGATGGCCGCTGCCCTCGCAGCGACAGCCAGGGCGCCGCTTACCGCCGTGATCCTCGTGTTCGAGTTGACGGGTAGCTACGGGTTGGTGCTCCCGCTGATGCTGGCCTCGGCACTCGCGACGTTTATCAGCGAGCAGTTCCATCCGGAATCCGCATACACCATGTCACTGGCTCGCAAGGGAATCCGTCTGCCGGAGACCGAGGACATCGACCTGCTCGACACCGTTCACGTGAGCGAGGTCATGGCACAGGTCGACGAGGCGGCCACCCCGGACATGACCCTGGCAGAACTCAACGACCGCCTCGACCGAACCCGTCACCACGGCCTGCCAGTCGTCGATGGTGACATGCTCGTCGGCATCATCACGGTCAGTGACGTCGAGCGCGCCACTTCCGAGGATCCTCACCGGACGGTCGGAGATGAGATGACCGTCACACCCGTCACGATCACCCCCGAATTGCCGGTCTCTGCCGCGCTCGCCCGGATGGCATCGCTGGGTCTCGGCCGACTTCCGGTCGTCGCCGATGACGACCGGCGGCACCTCGTTGGCATGTTCCGGCGCGAGTCGGTCGTCAAGGCCTACCACCATGCCCTTGGCACGTCGACGGGTCGCCAACTCTACCGGGACCGTGTGCACCTGCGTACACAGCCGGGTGCCGCGTTCTTCGAGGCGCCGGTGCGGCGCGGCTCACCGATTGTCGGCTCCCTCTTGAAGGACGTTCGATGGCCCGAAGGTGCTGTGGTTGTCTCGATTCGGCGCGGCTCGTCCGTCCTCATCCCGCACGGGAGCACGGCTATCGAGTTGGACGACACCATCACCCTGTTCGGCACCGGGGAGTCGCGAGAAGAACTCGGCTTCCTCATCGAGCCGGCCCAGGATGCAACGGGAGAGTGGAACCGGCCGTAGGAAGTGGACCGGAGACCGCGAACGACACACGATCGCTCAGAGCGGCTCGGTCGCGAATCGCATCGGCGATCACTCCGGCCGCGATCGCGCTCAGAATCACTCCAGCCTTGATGAGGCGCATCACGAGTCCTGTTCAGTCGATGGCGTGCAACCGACTTCGTCTCAGCGCTACCGATCGACCTCCACGTCCACGACGATCACTGCGTTGCGGCAGTCGCAGCCGTCGACGTGCACGACCCTCCCTCTCGCGTCCTCCCGGCAGGATTCGTCGAGGACATCCGTCGGACTCCACTTCGAGCGTTGATCAGGACCAGCGCCGGTTCCCGTACTGAGAGAGAGTTCCGGCCGACGGAGGATTGACTCAAGCGCGTCGCGGACGTTGTCTTCGCTGAATCCGGTCCAGGTTCCCGGGTCATTCCCCGCCCGGTCAGCCACGCCGCGAGATCGCAGCTTGTACTCGATTTCAGCAGTGAACCGAACCCTCATCTGGGTTACGTCAGGGGTTGTCATCGCCATGCTCCAGTCATGTGCATCCTGGATCGTGATCTTGTACCACCGGAACAAGTCCTTCCTTCGGGAAACACGGAGAACGATCTACAATTCCGAAGAATCCGGACAACCATCGGGGTGGCTCGACTTCCGGTTGCCAATCCGGCGCGATTGTCCTACCGGTGACAATTCCGATCTCGATTCGACTCGATTTCGGTTGCACCGCGGACATCCCTCGCACAAGGAGTCCCAGGTGAACATTCCGATATCCCGCAACGCCCTCGCATCGCAAGAGGGTGGTTGCATCGACCGCTCAGCAGCGTCGACTGGGCCACTGTGGATCGCAGAGCCATGAGCGGAGCAATCGACTCACCGAGCGACTCGACACTCGGCGTCGACCTCGGGGGCACCAAGGTCCTCACCGCACTCGTCGACGCCGACGGGCGGGTCCTCGCTTCGCACAAGAGACCGACTGATGCTCGAAACGGCCCGGATGCCGTGATCGCAGACGTCGTGGCGTGTGTGCGCGATTGCCTCGGCGACGCGGTTCACGGCGCGACGGGACTTGGAATCGGGGTGGCCGGGCAAGTGGACGGCACCACCGGAATCGTGAGCTACGCACCCAATCTCGGTTGGCAGAACATCGCTCTCGGAGATGCGCTCGCGTCCGCAACCGACCTCCCAGTCATTGTGGCCAACGATGTGCGGGCAGCGGCGGTCGGAGAATGGCAGCACGGGTCCGGAGCCGGTACGACAGACCTCATGGCGCTCTTCGTCGGTACGGGGATCGGCGGCGCCGTCATCGCAGATGGGCGCCTGCTCGAGGGATCGGTGGGTGCCGCAGGCGAGCTGGGCCACACGATGCTCGTCGCCGGCGGTCGGTCCTGCCATTGTCCCAACACCGGGTGCCTCGAGGCATATGCGGCCGGATGGGCGATCGCCGAGCGCGCCCGCGATGCTGTCCGTGCCGATCCGAGTGCGGGAACGTCGCTCACCGATCTCGCCGGTTCGATCGATGACATCACGGCCGCCCACGTGACAGAGCTCTATAGGAGTGGCGATGGCCTCGCCACTCGCCTCGTCGAGGAGACCGGGCGCTATCTCGCTGCCGGTGCGACCGGACTTGTGAACGCGTTCAATCCCGAAATCGTCGTGCTCGGTGGTGGAGTGATCGAGGCACTCCCGGAGATGGTGACGGTCGTACAGGATCACGTACGTCAATTCGCGCTCCCCGCCGCACGGGATGTGGTGCGGATCGAGCGCGCTTCTCTCGGCGGGTCGGCAGGAGTCGTCGGCGCCGCAGCGCTCGCGAGGCACGGAATATTCCGGCATATCTGAGGTGGATCGCCACTTGCAGTACCGGAGCCATCAGAGAACCACGACAACCACCGCAGTCGCGTTGGCCGATCAATCAAAGGACGCACCCATGACCGACGTCGATCAGATCAACGTCAACACGATTCGATTTATCGCCGTCGACGCTGTCGAACAGGCCAACTCCGGGCATCCGGGTCTTCCGCTTGGGGCGGCACCGATGGCATACACCGTCTGGGACCGTTTCCTTCGCCACGACCCCACGGACCCATCGTGGTTCGACCGAGACCGATTCATCCTGTCCCCGGGCCACGGTTCAGCGATGCTCTACGCTCTCCTCCACCTCTACGGATACGACCTCCCCCTCGACGAGGTCCGGAGCTTCCGTCAGACCGGGAGTCTGACGCCCGGGCATCCCGAGTACGGGCATACGGATGGTGTCGAAGCGACAACCGGCCCGCTCGGCCAGGGATTCAGCATGGCCGTTGGCATGGCCATCACCGAACGTCTCCTCGCATCGCGCTTCAACCGCCCGGGATTCACCATCGTCGACCACGCCACGTATGCGATCGTCTCCGACGGGGACCTCATGGAAGGCATCGCCTCCGAGGCCGCCTCGCTTGCAGGAACGCTCGGCCTCGGCAAGCTCATCTACCTCTACGACGACAACCACATCTCGATCGAAGGCAACACCGACCTCGCCTTCCGCGAGGACGCCGAACGTCGCTTCGAAGCGTACGGATGGCACGTCATCCGGGTGGCCGACGGCACCGACCTGGACACGATCGGGAGCGCCATCAACGCCGCCCGGTCCGACGATCGACCCTCTCTCATCATGGTCAGAAGCCACATCGGTTTCGGTAGCCCCGGTCAGGACACAGCCTCGGTGCACGGCGACCCGCTCGGGTCCGACGGTGTCGCGGCCACCAAGGAAGCACTGGATTGGCCGACCGAGCCCTCGTTCTACGTTCCCGACGAAGCGGCAGCCCACTTCACGCGTTCACGCGACGAGGGGAAGGAACGTCACGCGGCCTGGACCGGTCTTCTCGAGCGCTACCGCGTCGAGCATCCCCAACTCGCGGCGGAATTCGACGACGCTGTTGCAGGGCGCATGCCGGAAGGATGGGATGGGCAGATTCCCGGATTCGATCCACACGGCGGATCCATCTCCACACGCGACGCATCCGGAGCGGTGATGAACGGCATCGCTCACGGATACCCGGCCCTCGTCGGCGGCTCCGCAGACCTGAATCCGTCAACGAAGACGGAGCTGGTCGGACTCGGAGACTTCGGACCCGACAATGGCTCCGGCCGGAACATCCACTTCGGCATCCGTGAGCACGCCATGGGCGCCATCATCAACGGCATGGCTCTGCACGGGGGCGTGTTGCCGTTCGGATCAACGTTCTTCGTATTCGCGGACTACCTGCGGCCGGCCCTCCGGCTCTCGGCGCTGATGCAGACCCACGTGGTGTATGTGTTCACACATGACAGCATCGCGGTCGGCGAAGACGGGCCAACACATCAGCCGGTCGAGCATCTGGCAAGCCTCCGATCGATTCCTGGGATCACCGTCCTCCGACCCGCGGACGCAAACGAGACGGCTGCGGCATGGCGGATCGCCGTCGAACGACCGGCGCCGACGGTGCTGGTCCTCACCCGACAGAAGCTCCCGGTGCTCGACACCGATAGATACCCCATTGTCGAAGGAGTCCCCCGTGGCGGATACGTCATCCGAGAAGCTGACGGCGGAAGCCCCCAGCTGACGCTCATCGCCACGGGTTCCGAGGTGAGTCTGGCTCTTGATGCCGCCGATCGTCTCGCCGAAAGTGGGATCGCTGCCCAGGTCGTCTCGATGCCATCGTGGGAGCTCTTCCGCGAACAGTCGGACGCCTACCGCGAGTCCGTCCTGCCCGCAGAAACACCCAGGTTGGCGATCGAAGCTGCACATCGGATGGGATGGCACGAGTTCGTCGGCGACAGCGGCGACATCGTCTCGATCGACACGTTCGGCGCATCCGGACCCGGCCCGGACGTATACGCCAACTTCGGCTTCACGGTTGATCACGTTGCGGACCGCGCGATGGCACTCATCGGGAGATCGTGACGATGCGCATTGCACTCGGTGCGGACCACGCCGGCTACAACCTCAAAGACGATCTCGCGGCGTACCTCGAGCAGCAGGGCCACGCAGTCCTCGATCTCGGCACAAACGGACCCGAGTCGGTGGACTACCCCGACTTCGCCGAGGCAGTCGGGCGGGCCATCCTCGATGGCAGGGCGGAGCGCGGCGTCGTCGTATGCGGCAGCGGCGTCGGCGCTTCGGTCGCTGCCAACAAGCTCAACGGAATCCGCGCCGGATTGACCCACGACACCTACTCGGCCCGCCAGGGCGTCGAGCACGACGACATGAACGTTCTCGTCCTCGGCGGTCGGGTGATCGGCCGGGAGGTCGCCAGGGATTTGGTCTCGGCGTTCAGCACCGCGCGTTTCACAGGCGAGGAACGCCACGTCCGTCGCCTCGCCAAAGTAGCAGCGCTGGAACTGTCCCAGCACGAATCAACGAGAGGCACAACATCATGAATCCGATCACAGCGCTCCAGGAGTCAGGCCAATCCATCTGGCTCGACTACATCCGCAGGGACCTGATCACGGGCGGCGAACTCGACCGTCTCATCAGTCAGGGCATTCGCGGCGTCACAAGCAATCCTTCGATCTTCGAAAAGGCGATTGCTGGGAGCCGGGACTACGACACAGATCTCGCCCGGTACATCGAGGCCGACGCCTGCATCGCGCCTTCGAGCCTCTTCGATCGCATCGCCGTGGACGACATCCAGCAGGCCGCGGACACGCTGCGACCTGTCTACGACAGCACCGAGGGAGCCGACGGCTACGTCAGCCTCGAGGTGTCACCGAATCTCGCACTGGAGACCGAGGCGACCGTTGACGAGGCTCGGCGGCTCTGGAAAGCGGTCGACCGACCCAATCTCATGATCAAGGTTCCGGCGACCGCCGAGGGGCTACCCGCCGTCGAACAACTGATCTCCGAGGGCATCAACGTCAACGTCACCCTCCTGTTCTCTCTGGAGCACTACGAGGACGTCGCCAACGCCTACCTTCGCGGACTCGAGCGGGCCCCCGACCCGTCCGGGATCGCGTCGGTCGCCTCATTCTTCGTGAGTCGCGTCGACACCACCGTCGACCGAATGCTGGAAGCCATCGGAAGCCCCGAGGCTCTCACCCTCCTCGGAACGATCGCCGTTGCGAACGCCAAAGTGGCGTACCGCCGCTACCAGGAATTGTTCGAGGGCCCGAGCTTCGACGAGCTACGTTCTCGCGGGGCACGACCGCAGCGTGTGCTGTGGGCCAGTACCGGGACGAAGAACTCCTCATACTCCGACGTCCTCTACGTGGAGGAGCTGGTCGGATCGAACACCGTCAACACCGTCCCGCCGGCGACCCTCGCTGCCTTCCAGAACCACGGGTCGTCACACGGCACGACACTCACCAACAACGTTGCGGAGGCCGACCGTGCTCTCGAACTGCTCGCCGACCTCGGCGTGGATCTCGGGACAGTGACCAAGGAGCTCCAGAAAGAGGGCCTCGCAGCCTTTGCCGACTCATACCACCAGCTTCTTCAAGCGTTGTACGAGAAGAGTTCCAAGCTACGCAGCCGGATCCCCGATGACCAGACTCTGAGCCTTGCGGAGTACGAGGCGCCCGTCAGGGACCGACTCGAAGAGTGGACCAGGAATGGCTTCGCCCTGGGGCTGTGGTCCAAGGACCATCGCCTCTGGAGCGAGACACCTCAGCCAGAGATCGAGGATCGGCTCGGATGGCTCACACTCCCGGAAACGATGCAGGATGAGCTCAACGACTTCATCGACTTCGCCGACGGCGTGCGAGCGGACGGCATCGATCGGGTGGTTCTCCTCGGCATGGGTGGCTCAAGCCTTGCTCCCGAGGTCTATCAGAGGACGTTCGGCAATCGATCCGGCTACCCCGAGCTGATCACCCTCGACAGCACCCACCCGGGTGCGGTACAGGCAGTGGACGATCTCATCGATCCAGCAACGACGCTGTTCGTCGTCGCCAGCAAATCGGGCGACACGATCGAGCCGCTCTCGTTCTTCCGCTACTTCTGGGATCGGGTGTCGGCAATCACCGATCGTCCCGGCGACCACTTCGCTGCGATCACCGATCCCGGCACATCCCTGATCGACCTCGCCACGGAACACGAATTCCGCGGGATCTTCGAAGCCACCCCCGATGTCGGCGGCCGATACTCAGCACTGACCGCGTTCGGGTTGCTGCCCGCGGCTCTGATCGGTGTCGACGTTCATCGGCTCACCGATCGCGCATGGCGCATGGCGGAAGCGTCCGCGGTCTGTGTCCCCGAGCCTCACAGTCCTGCGCTCCGCCTGGGAGCCGCACTCGGTGAGTTGGCGCTCGACGGAGTGGACAAGGTGACGTTCTTCGTCTCTCCGTCCCTTGCCGCCTTCCCCAGTTGGTTGGAACAGCTCATCGCTGAGAGCACCGGCAAGGACGACACCGGGATCCTTCCCGTGGCGGATGAGCCGATCGGTCTGCCGGACGTCTACGGCGACGATCGCTTCTTCGTCTATCTGTCGTACGCCGGTGACAACGACGATGAACAGTCGGCACGGGTTGATGCTCTTGAGGCCTCGGGCTGCCCAGTCGCACGGATCCGGCTCTACGAGAAGGAAGACCTCGGAGCCGAAATCTTCCGCGCCGAGCTAGCGGTGGCCGCCGCAAGTGCAGCTATCGGTATCCATCCGTTCAACCAGCCCGACGTTCAGCATGCCAAGGAACTCGCTCGCCGCGCGATGGCCGGCGACCTCGACACGGGCGGCCTCGACGAGGTACACGTCAACGACCCGCAAGCGCTCAGCGACGAGGTATCCCGTTGGTTGGAGACCGTCCACCCCGGCGACTATGTCTCGACGCAGGCGTACCTCCGCCCCGATGACCCAACAACCGAGACCCTCCAGAGGGTTCGGCTGGGCTTGCGGGATCGACTGCATGTCGCGACGACGGTCGGTTACGGCCCCCGCTTCCTCCACTCGACCGGCCAGTTCCACAAGGGCGGACCAAACAGCGGTGTGTTCCTCCAGCTCGTGGACGACACGCCGGATGACGTCGAAGTTCCCGGTACCGACTACACATTCCGAGACCTCATCGCTGCCCAGTCGATCGGCGACTACCAGGCGTTGACTGCCCGTGAACGGCGGGTGCTGCGCGTCAATCTGGGCGATGACCCAGCCAAAGGCCTGGCCGTCCTCGAGGAGGTGCTCAATGCCTGACGTGAAGGTATTGCTCTTCGACGTGGGCGGCGTGCTCCTCACAAACGGCTGGGATCGCGAGGCACGACGCCTGGCATGCAAGCGGTTCGATCTCGACTGGGAGGACTTCCAGGATCGACACGAGTTCGTTGCCCCGGACTTCGAGACAGGGAAGCTCACGATCACGGAGTACCTGCGCCGAACCGTCTTCTATCGAGAGCGGTCGTTCACCGAGGCTGAGTTCGTCGACTTCATGAAGGCACAATCCGAGGCGATGCCGGAGTCGCTCGCGCTCCTCGCAGATCTCGCGTCCTCCGGCGAGTATGTGCTCGCAACCCTCAACAACGAGTCGCGAGAGCTGAACGACCATCGGATCGAAACATTCGGATTACGCGAGTACTTCTCGGTGTTCATGTCTTCGTGCTACCTCGGGATGAAGAAACCCGAAGAGGGTATCTATCGGGTTGCGGTGGACATCACGCAACATCGCCCCGAACAGTGTGTGTTCATCGATGATCGGGAACTCAACCTGGAATGTGCCGACCGGGCGGGCATCACTCCCGTCCACTTCAAGAACGCTGACCAATTGCGCATCTCGCTCAGGGAGCTGGGTGTCGCGGTATGACGAAGGAGATCAACATGGAACTCGGAATGATCGGTCTGGGAAAGATGGGCGCCAACATGACGGAGCGACTCGTCAACGGTGGCCACCGCGTGGTCGGCTTCGATCTCAACCCCGACTCGGTACAAGGAGTGGTCGATATCGGCGCCGAAGGAGCGAGCACACTCGAAGACTTGGTGTCCTCGCTTCCATCTCCCCGCGTGATCTGGATCATGGTGCCGGCCGGCCGGCCCGTCGACGCCACCATCGAGGCACTCCTCCCCCACCTCGAGGAGGGGGACGTCCTCATCGACGGCGGCAACTCGAACTACAAGGACACGCTGCGTCGCGCCGAGACCTGCAGGGCATCGGGACACCACTTCGTCGACGTCGGCACGAGTGGCGGCGTCTGGGGCCTCGCCGAGGGCTACTCGATGATGGTGGGCGGGGACGTTGACGTCGTTGAACTCTTGCGTCCCATCCTCGAGACGTTGGCTCCCGCACCCGACAAGGGCTGGGGTCGCACCGGCGACTCCGGTGCCGGCCACTACGTCAAGATGATCCACAACGGCATCGAGTACGGCCTCATGCAGGCGTACGCGGAGGGCTTCGCTCTCATGGAGGCCAAGGACGACTTTGATTTCGATCTCGCACAGATCGCCGGGATCTGGCAAGACGGCAGCGTCGTCCGCTCATGGCTTCTCGACCTCACTGCGGATGCTCTCGGCGAGAACCCGGAGATGGCGGGAATCGCTCCGTGGGTGCCGGACTCAGGCGAGGGACGCTGGACGGTGTTCGAGGCGATCGACCTCGACGTTGCCGCCCCGGTCATCACTATGTCCCTCATGCGCCGGATCGGATCCCGCGACGAAGTCGACTATTCGGATCGGCTGCTGTCGGCGATGCGCAATCAGTTCGGCGGGCACGCCATCAAGCGAGAGTCGTGATGGCGGCCCAAGTGGATCGCCATGTCTTCGTCATCTTCGGTGGTACGGGAGACCTGGCTCGCCGCAAGCTCATTCCGTCGCTCTATCGACTGATCACAGAGAACGGCATCGCCGACCGAAGCGTCGTGCTGGGCGTCGCCCCCGGTGAACTCGAGGACGAGGAGTATCGGGCGTGGACCAGAGCCGCTCTCTCCGACACGGGACTCGATGAGGACGCGCTCGAATCGTGGTGCGACCAGAACGTCTACTACCAGACGATCGGCAGCGACTCTGAGTCGTACGAACGCCTGCGCCAACGGATCGAGGAAATCGAAACCGATCGCGACCTGCCCGGGAACCGTACCTTCTATCTGGCACTTCCTCCGTCGGTGTTCCCCGCCGCCATCACCGGTCTCGGGGAAGCCGGACTGAATGACAGCCCGGGATGGACGCGGCTCGTGATCGAGAAACCGATCGGAACCGATCTGGAGTCCGGACGCGAACTGAACAGCCTCGTCGGCGACTTCTTCGCTGAGAAGCAGGTCTACCGAATCGATCACTATCTGGGCAAGGAGACGGTGCAGAACCTCCTGGCGTTCCGGTTCGCGAACCCGATGTTCGAGAGCATCTGGAACAGAGACCGGGTGGAGTCCGTCGAGATCACCGTCGCTGAAGACCTCGGAATCGGAACGCGTGCGGGCTATTACGAGTCGGCGGGTGCCCTCCGAGACATGGTGCAGAACCATCTCACTCAAGTGCTGGCGCTCGTAGCCATGGAGCCGCCGATCTCGTTCGACGCCGAACAGATCCGGAACGAGAAAGTCAAAGTCGAGGCGATCGCACCCATCCGACGCGAGAAGATCGTCTTCGGTCAGTACGACGCGGGATCGATCGACGGTGTGGCCGTTCCTGGCTATCGGGACGAGGACGGTGTCGCAGCCGACTCGCGAACACCCACGTTCGTCGGTGTTGAACTTGAAGTCGATACGTGGAGATGGAGAGGTGTGCCGTTCTACCTTCGGACAGGAAAGCGACTACCCAAACGACTCACGCAGATAGCCGTCACATTCCAGCGTCCGCCCCTGTGCATCTTCCATGGGCATCGGGACTCATGTGTCGTCGAACCCAATGTGCTGCTGATCACTCTGCAGCCTGGAGAGGGCTTCACCCTGAACTTCAATGTGAAAGCTCCCGGTGAGGCGTTGATGCTCGACTCCCAGGCGTTGCGTTTCAGCCACGACGACGTCTACGGGAGACTGCCCGACGCCTACCAAGCATTGATCCTTGATGTCATCGAAGGCGACCAGACACTGTTCGTGCGATCCGACGAGGTGGAAGCCTCATGGCGCTTGTACGATCCGCTGCTCGACTATCGACCCCAGCCGCACCGATACGAAGCCGGTACCTGGGGCCCGGCGGTCGGCAATCGCAGTCTGGCGCTTGGGGGCAAGGCTTGGACGGGGGACGACTTGGCGGGTTGACCAGATCCGTCCCCTCGGGTTGACCCACCGAACGGAGCCAGCTCTTGAGGCGTGGTGGGATGGTGCGGCTCCTCCGTCCCATGTTGACGGGTGTGCCGTCTGTGGCCCGTGCGGTGACTTCGATGATCCCGTCGCACAGGATCGCCTCAACCGTGTCGGGTCCGACCCTGGGTCCGGCTTCGATGACCACACCGGTCTCGGCGTTCGACACGGCAGCGTCATGGGCGTCGACAAAGACGGTGAGCAACGGTGTGGAGGTTTCGACCGTGGCGCCGTCTCCGCCTGACAGGGAGTCGATGCTGATCGCCCACAGGGCGTCTGCGTAGCGGGTGGTACGGGTCCGGTTCCCATCCGGATCCGCAGGCAACACGTCGGCTTTCGTGTCGAGGGCTTGGACGAAGCATCGGCCTGCACCTCCGGGGAGGTGGCCGTGGACCCTCCACGACGACTCATCCAGGTTCGCCTGCACCGCCACATACCTGGTTTCGAACGCTTCACGCTCCATCCCCCGAGTGACCCGATGCCGGTTCGAACGAAGACGCCGTATCCCGGCCACGTCATAGACCGACAGTTCGTCGATGATCGTCTCGTCATCGGATGGGACAGCGATCTGTGCCACCACGGTGGTGCGGTCGAAACTGATCGACCCGTCACCGGCGGCTTGTTCGACGGTGGGGAGCGCTTCGAGACGCCTCGACGTGGAGACCAATGCCTTCGCAGTCTCCGTCCGGTCACCCACTCGGCCATCGAACGGGAACCGTCCGCTGTCGGGGTCTGACGGCGGTCGATCTCACGGAGGATCGTCATCTGTGCGTTGCGGATCTTGGCGATCGTAGCTTCGCCCGTGACGAGTTGCTGTTCGAGGGTGTCGGTCGTGAGATCGGTCGTCGTGTCCATATGAGCAACGTATCAACCAGGTAGGACAGAAACCGGGTCACAGACCCGAAGTCTCGAAGAAATCTTCGGCTTCTTTGTCGGGTGTCCGGAGCCCCCCTGCGTCGTCGCTGACGCTCCTCCGCGTCCCCCCGCCCACACGGTCGAGGGGACATGATCGAGAGTCTTCGATCGTC